>Ga0126371_10001289_pt1 | contig 21109 bp, 39 predicted proteins | sample PanSoiMetaPlot_4_FD_110145 | JGI IMG/M metagenome (GOLD analysis project Ga0126371, IMG submission 110145) | Tropical forest soil microbial communities from Panama - MetaG Plot_4 | ecosystem: Environmental > Terrestrial > Soil > Tropical forest > Bulk soil | place: Panama | collected 2016-02-17 | reverse complement strand
TGGCGTACTATGATAGCTCGCTGGGCATCTGTCAGGCTTCTCGTGCCCCGGCTCGAGGATTGCGGCGGCGAATTCTTCGGCTTGTCCGTGTCGCCGCCATCGAAATCTTCGACGTCCTGCGTGAACAATCCTGAGCTGCGCGTCACGCTGAGTACGCCATCTACAACGGCGCGCTTCTTCGCCATCTTCAAGAACGTATTAACCAGCGTGCAAATATCTTCGTTCTCAACACGACCGACGAGCTGATCGAGAATGACCGGATCGTCGTCGTTGAACTTGGCACCACAGCCGCCGCGCTTGCGGAAACAGAGCCAGCCGCCGCCGAATTCCTCTTTGCCTCGGATGATCGATTCGCGTCCGCAGACCGGGCATTTCCGGTCCGCCATGCGCCAGCGGTACCGGCTCTCATGGGAGTTGCAGGAACCGAATCCCGAGCCGATCACGCGGCCCGTGCGCTTCGAGACCAGATCGCACCGCACCTCGTAGTGGAAGAAGGGCTTGTCCCAGTCTTCGATCCGGGTCACGACCTTGGGTTCCTGACTCAACCCGTAGATTTCGCATAGCTTCTCGGCGCCGGGTTTGTAGAGGGCGGGCTTGTCGGTCCCGGGAATCGTCCCGTAATCCTCCCCCTCCACCATCACCTCACGGACGAATGCTTGCAGTTCCTGCAAGCGTGCCTTCGCTGACGCGATGTCAGATACCATCGTCGGTACCAGCTCGGGCTCGTAGCCGACTGGGACAATTTGCCCCGTCATGGTCGATCCGGGTCCGTCTTCCATGTGTCGTACCCCCACCAGTCATCTTGGGGCGAATGGTAGCCGTCATCGGGGCTTGACCACCGGGTCTCCCGGGTGCCACACCGACGACATGCGATGACGTCCAGACCATCGGCCCGGCGCGTTTCGATGTACCAGTCGTGAAGAACCGTTTTCCGGTTCTTCATGTAATCGAGCATGGGGCGCCCTACGCTGCGATTGAGAATGAGTCAAATTTTTTCTGACGACGGAGTCGCGGCTTTCTAGTTACGGGCAAGTGGCTTGACTGTCGCCATGTGACAGGTGCATAAGCGTAGTTCTTCCTCCTGATTGCCTTCCTCTGGTTGGGGGACGCCGTATGCTCTTACCGGTGGATCGTCTGCTCACGCCTGCAGAAGCCGCAATCGCCCTGCATCTGCCTGAGAGCCGCGTCAAAGTCCTGATGCGGCTCAAGCCCGGCGACCCCCGTCGGCTCAACTGGACCGGTCCCAGCCAGAAGGCGAAGCGGATCGAGCCAACCGAGCTGGCGGCGTGGAAGCGCCGGAACTGGCGTGGCGCCCCGGCAGACGAGTATAGTCCACCTCCAGTGCCGCTTCCGAAAGCCCGCCGTGGGATCACGCCGCCCGTCCAGAACGGGAACGGACGCCCGCTGCGGCGAAGGAAGCGCACCGGAGGGTAGCCGTTCGATGGCATTCGGTCGCGTTAGTTCGAAGACGATCAGGGGACGGGTCACGCCCATAGTCGAGTGGCGCGACCCCTACGGGAAGCGCAAGCAGAAAGCCTTCGAGAGCGAAGACGCGGCAGCAAAGTGGCTCGCGTCCGGCCAGCTCGCACAGCAGGCGTCGCTCCAGCCGACGGTATCTGTCGAGAAGGCGAAGACGCTCCGAGCCTATGCGGCGCACTGGGTTGCCGATGTGATCCCCGTCGTGCTCGCGCCGAAGACCGTCCGCTCGTACACGGACACGCTGGAGCGGCACATCTTGGAGTTTCGCGTGGACGGGACGTCGATCGGATCAATGCGGCCCGTCGATTTCCGCGTGGGGCACATGAAGGCTCTGCTGACGGCGAAGCGCTTGGAGGGCTACAGCGGCGACTCGATCCGGATCATGTGGGCGACGATGTCGTCCATGCTGTCGGAAGCCGTGGACGACGAACTGCTCTCGCTGAACCCGCTCGCCGTGAAGACCAAGAGCATCCGGAAGCTGATTGCGGGGACTGATGCCGACGAGGTGCGGAAGGCATTCACCGAAGAACAGGCGAACCGCTTCCTGTTCGCCGCGAAGGCGTCGCCGCTCTACGTCCAGTTCCTGACAGGACTCGACGCCGGACTCCGGATCGGCGAGTGGCGGGGACTCTGGTTGACAGACCTGTCGCTTTCGCAGAACAGCATGCGGGTGCAGCGGAAGCTCTCCGAGACCGGCAAGATACCATCCGGGACGAAGGGCAAGCGGGCGCGCACCGTGGACGTGACGAACCGGCTCCGCAAGGCGTTCGAGAAGATCATCGCCGCGCGCCCCGCGCTCGTCCTAAAGCGCGGCTGGCCCAAGCCGCCGCCGTGGGTCTTCGTCACGCGGAACGGGACGCCCTACGGGCAGCGCAACGTGCAGGCGGAATTCGGCTGGGTACTCGCGAAGGCGGGACTCGCCGACCAGGGCTTCTCCGCGCACAGCCTGCGGCACACGTTCGCCTGCCTGCATCTCACGCATGCGCGCAACGTGAACGTGGTCCAGTGGGTCCAGCAGCAGCTCGGGCACGCCTCGATCGCGACCACGATGCTCTACGCGAAGACGATCCGGATCAGCGACCCGGATGCTGCCGATCGCCTCGAACTACTGGTGAACGGGTCCGCCCATGAGAACGGGCGTGAGAACGGGGCGAACTGACGCCTCGCAAGTAGCTGAACGCACAAGCGTTTCCGCCCCCGTCACCTTACGACTACGAATCAGAAGGTCGGCGGTTCGAATCCGTCTGGGCGCACTCGGTTTTCCCAGTAGTTACGCGCCTCTAGCGCCCGCCTGCTATAGCAGGTTCCTCCCCATTCGTGGGGATTTTCTCACGTTCGTTCTCATATTTGGGGGTTCTGGTGAGAACAGCGTGAGAACAGCGCGCAAACCCGCGCCCAGTGCGGGTTTCCGCGATCGGTCCTTCCGACCATCTAACCACCGGTCAGAAGGTATAACCGTTAGCGCCGTATGTTCCGGGCACTTAGCGAGAGAGCCCGTGAGAACAGGGAGGTGGGGATGCGGCGGGTCGTTTGTAGGCTGGCGGCGGTCGGACAACGGCGGCGACCAGGACCACGACCGGACCTGTTAGAGCCTGACATCGTGCTCCCCGGGCAGTTCAGCGGCGTCCGGGACATGCCAGCACAGGGGGAGCGAGCGCTGATGCTCGCTGTCCTGGAGATGGCGATCCGAGACTTGCGGCTCTTTGCTGGGTCGCTCCAGATCGCCGACGGATTCCCGGCAGTGGTCACGCTCCAGGTGGCCCGGAGAGAGCACTGGAGGGTCAAGCGCGCCCGGGGCGACCTGATCCAATGGTTTCGGTCGGACGATCGGGAATGGCCCTTCTCGTTCGTCCCCATCTGCGAAACCTTCGGGCTCGATCCAGACGCGGTCAGGAAGCGCCTGGAGCAACGCGGCTGGCGCCCGGCACGGAGCCCGAGCCACATGCACGCGACGGCGCAGCAACCGCGCCAGCTCCACGGCGGGTACCACGCGACACCATGAGCTGGGTTGCCTTGGACGACGCCTTCTACGCGAACCCCAAGATACTCGCCGTCGGACTCGCAGCGACTGGCTTGTACGCACGGGGACTCGCGTACTGCGGGCAGAACCTGACCGACGGCGTGCTCTCGAACGGCGCCGTGTCGATGCTGATCGCTGGCGACGAACGCGGCTGGGACGCGGCCCGCGCTCTGGTTTCACATGGCTTGTGGGAAGAAACAGACGTCGGTTTCCGTATCCACGATTACCTGGACTACAACTTTCCACGCGACCACGTCCTGGCGAAACGGGCCGCTGCCGCGACCCGAATGCGGGAGCTTCGTTCGCGCGAACATGCTGCGAACAACGCGCGAAGTTCGCCGCAAGTACAACGACCCCCTTCCCCTTCCCCTGTATTGTCTTCTCCGGATGTTCTTCCGGATAGTATTCAACCGCCTCTAGCAGGAATGGGAGGGGGTCCGGGGGAACCGAAACGCGCCGCCAAGCGGCGCTCCCCCGCGCGTTCCTGGCCCGATGATTTCAAGCTCACGGAGGAACGCCGCGAGATGGCGCGATGCTTCGGGCTCGATCCGGCTACGGAGTGGAACAAGTTCAAGGACTCAGCACTCGCGCACGACCGGCGCTATGCGAGCTGGGATGCGGCGTGGCGTGGCTGGTGTCGGAACGCGGAGAGTTTCGCCGGGAGGGGAAGCCATGCAGCTCGATAGCCACCAGGAGCGGGACTGGAAGCGGGCGCAACGCTGGGCGGACTGCTGCACGCGGGGCGACTGCAAGTACGCGACGAACGATCCCGAGCACTACCGGGGCGAGGGATGCCCCGGCTACCACTGCACGCTGCACATGGAAGAAACGCGAGCGGTGCTCCGCTACCGGAACTGCTGGCGGAAGACCGCCTGGTGGAAACGTGAGCAGGAGCGTGTTCGCGCGAACAAAACGCCAACAAAGCTCGTCCGCCGCCCGAGCACCGACGAGACGTGAACCCCCTAGCGTCGTTTTGATTTGCATGGCAAGGACCGCGCCGCCGATGGCGGATGTCGTGACTCCCCGCACGTTGCGAGTGCTCTCCCTCGGAGCGGGCGTGCAATCGTCCACGCTCCTGTTGCTGTCCCTTCACGGCATGCTGCCGCGTCTCGACGCCGCGATCTTCGCCGACACGGGATGGGAACCGCGCGCCGTCTACGAGCATCTAGCGTGGCTCGCGGATGTCTCAGAGCGTGGCGGCATTCCAGTCTACCGCGTGACGAAGGGGAACATCCGTGCCGATGCGCTCCGGTCGCGTGTGCGTGGACACAAAGGCGATGGGCATCGCTGGGTCGCCATGGCGTTCTTCGTGGACCCTCGGAACAAGACGGGGCAGCACGGAATGATCCGGCCGCAATGCACGCTGGAGTACAAGCTACAGCCGATCCGCAAGCTCGTTCGCAAGCTAGCTGGGCTCGAGAAAGGCGAGCGCGTAGGCGACAAGGTACTGGTCGAGCAGTGGATCGGCATCTCGGCGGACGAGACGCATCGGCTCCGCATGTCCCGCGACTACTGGATCAAGTTCCGCTTCCCCTTGGTCTTCGATTTGAAACCCGCGTGGCGCCGGATGGATTGTCTCAAGTGGCTACGGGAGACGTATGCAGAGCGCCGCTTCCCACGCAGCGCCTGCATCGGCTGTCCGTTCCGTTCCAATGCCGAATGGCGCCAGCTCCGGGACGAGAGTCCGGCGGAGTGGCAGGACGCCGTCGGCTTCGATGCCGCCGTGCGGAAAAGCGGGGGACGGCGCGGCGACGTGTACGTGCATGCGTCGCTCAAACCGCTCGGCGAGGCGCCGATCGATGACGTCGATCCGCGTCAGGGCTCACTGTTCTCCTGCGGAGTGTGCGCGACATGACATGGTATCTCGGGATCGATCCGGGTCTGCACGGCGGGCTCGCGCTCGTCCCTACGAACGGCAACGGCGCCGTCTTCGTCTCCACGACGCCGATCGTCAAAGTGTCGATGAAGAAGCGCTTGCAGTACGCACCAGGCGATATGCGCCGCGTGCTCTGCGAGCTGATAGCTCATGCCACGGTGAGCCAGTCACCGGATGGTACGAGCGAGGCGCATGTGGTGGCAGTGATCGAGTACGTTCATGCACTGCCGGGGGAAGGAGTGGTGAGTGTCGGAACGCTCATGCGGGGCTCGGGTCTGTGGGAAGGACTCTGCACCGGATTGGGCGTTCCGACGCGCCTCGTAGCCCCGATCGCTTGGAAACGCTTCGCGGGCTTGCTCCGCACGAAGAAGGGCGAGAGCCGCGTCGTCGCGTCCCAGATGTTTCCGACCGTGGACTTGGGACCGAAATCCTCCACCGGGATCGCCGATGCACTCCTGATCGCGGCATATGGACGCTCACAGAATTTCTAGCATGGCGGAGAGCTGGGAAGAAGTGACGCAGTCCTTCGTCAATGCCCTAAACGGGCAGCGCGCAGGCTTCTGGGCGGCGGCTGATCTGGTGCGGAACTGCCTGGAGGATTGCCCGGACGAGATTCGCACGAACCGGATGCGCGAGCTGGCGGAGTACGCGCACTCGACCGTGAACCAGATTCGGAAGCTGCAGCGGCTCGGCGCCAACTTTCCCCCTGAGTGGCGCTACCCGGATGTGAGTCAGGTCATGTATATGGCCGTGCTCGACGCCGCCGTGCGGACCAAGCAACGACCGACGCAGCTACTCGACAAGGCGTTGCGGATGAACTGGGGACCGCAGGCGCTAAGTCGCATGGGCGCAACCGACGACGAGCGCCGCGTCTACAGCGTCAACGGGCGCTGCCTTGCGTGCGGCGGGTACGTTTCATTTCGACGGAAGAAAAGCCCCGGACTTCTGGTTCCTTGCCCCGGGTGCCTGGCCGATGCTCGGGCCGCCCGTCGCACGCTCCTGGACGCCTTCGTGATCGTAGGCAAGCTCGCCTGATGGCGTTCCAGTGGTATCCTGTCCCGTCCTTCGGCGGCGGCATGAACGTCGCCGCCGATCCGGCACGGATCGATGACAGCCACTGGACGAACTGTCATGCTGTCATGCCGGATGGCGACCAGGCGGTCACGGCGCCTGCATGGCAGGTCTACTTGAAGGCGTCCGACTGGTTGCCTGCAGGACACACAGCCGCTGGCTGGGTACCGGACCTAATGCTCGCGCAACCGGGAGGCATGCTGCTGTTCGCCTATCCGACGGGCGCGACGACGATCGACAAGGTCTACCAGATTCAGCTCATTTGGAGCACGCCTCCGGTGACACCGACCGTGAGTCCGCTACTCGGGATCACGGGCGGCAGCGTGGACGTGGACGTGGACGGCATCATGCCGCCGCCGATGACGACGAGCGCAGTCGCCGCGAACCAACTGGTCATCACGGGCGTCCCGGCTGGTCCGACGCTGAATGGTGCGTTTAAGTACATCGGCGACGGATACATCTACGCGATTCCGAACATCTGCGGGTACCATGCGTGCGCCGCAGGCGGACACGCGATCATCGGCAATCTGCGGGGCACGGATGTCCCGGCAGGGACCGGGGGCCGCACGGTCAAGGTGTCCGACGGCGGCGCGGCGCCGCTCGCGACCTGGACGCCTGACATTTCCAACTCGGCGGATTTCTTTCAGGCGGATGGCGGCGGTCCGATCATCGGGCTCGCTCCGGTGACGGGCGGCTTCGCGATCATCATGCAGCGGGGACTGAGCATCGGTCAGACGACGCGACAGATTCCGCCGTTCACGGTGGATCGGGTGCAGAGCCGGGGCGGACTCGGCGAAGGGACACTGACACCGGCTGGACTGATCTACATGACGCAGGGCGGACTCTCCGATGTGTCCGGCAACCTGCTGGCGCCGCAGATCACGCCGTATCTCATGGCGAACATCGATCCGCAGGCGGCGGGGACCGGAATCAACGTCATCTCCGATCCAGCGAACGACGCCGCCGTCGTCACGAATCTTGCCGTCAACTACGTCGTCTGCATGAAGCTCCGGACGCAAGCCGTGTGGCGGCACCGCTTGCCGTTCACGCCGTCCTTGCCGCGTATGGCGCTCCACGGGAGCGTGCAGTTCCAGGCACCGTTCCTGCTGTTCGCCGGGACGATGACGGACGCGCCGCGTGCGACCGTGCATACCGTGATGAACGCGGACACGGGCGCTGTCTGGTCGCAGTTCGATCTGAACACGCCAGAGCCAGACGCCTATGTGGACACCAAGGATTTCTGTTTCGGCGCCCAGCAGACCGACCCGCCGACGTGGCAGTCCTATGTGGACCGCCTGAAGCTCGATTGGGAAGGCACGTCGCTCGACGTCTACGCGGCAGTCCGGAACCATCTCGGACCGACCGCGTCGCCATACTGGCAGGAAGACGCCACCACGCCGCTGACCTGGACGAAGCTCGGCACGCTCACGAACGGACTCTCCGAGCTGCCCGTGCGCTTGCGCGGCAAGTTCTTCCGCTTCCGCTTCCAGATGGGCGCGACGGTCGCGCCGTTCCGCATCCGTGGGTTCTCGATCCGCTATCTCCCGGCGTCCGATCGCCGATGGGATCACTGATGGCGCGCGTCGCGGTGCTCTGCGAATTCAGTGGACGTGTACGTGATGCCTTCCGCGCGCTCGGACATGATGCCGTGTCATGTGATCTGCTGCCGACGGAGAATCCCGGACCGCATCTGCAAGGCGACTGCCTGTCCTTCGACTGGGCTGGCTACGATCTGGTGATCGCGCATCCCCCTTGCACGTACCTGACCAACGCCGGAGTGCGCCATCTCCGATCGGTCCCGTTCAGGAGCGGACACCTCGGTTCGCACGGGTGCATCGTGAGGGACCATCGCATCGGCGCGAGCGCGAACGCAGTCGAACCTATGTCGGCATCGCGCGAGCGATGGCGGAGCAATGGCATAGCTGTCTACCAAGGGGAGGAAACCATGATGACGCGATGGATACTCGCGGCGCTCCTGCTCACGACGCCGGTGCTGGCGGCGAATAAGGGATGCCCCTCCGGATCATTCGCGACGCAGACAACGACCGGCGCGAGTGCGGACGCGCTCGTCGTCCAGGGGAAATCGCTTGCGCTGGTGATCCAAACCACGATGACCGCAGGCACCGGTGCGACGGTGATCGTGGAGACGAGCTGCAACAGCGGCGCAAGCTGGGCGAAGGTCGCCAGCTCCGACATGGCATTAACAAGTACGACCACGTCGCTAGCTATCTCCATGCTCTATCCCATGTGCCGCTACCGGACGAATGTGACCGTCTGCACTGGCTGCACCGTGCAAGCGGTGTATGCATGTTCGTGATGGTACTCCTAGTGCTCGCTACGCGAGCGTGGGCATTGCCGACGGAGGTGATGTGCGGCCCGGCGCAAGCAGGTTGCGGACCGGCATCCGCGACGGCGCGCGTGGTGAACGTGGCGAGTACGACCACCAGCACCACGACGAGCACCACGACGAGTACCACGACCACGACCACCAGTACGAGCACGACCGCCGCGCCGACCACGACCACAGGATGAGCACGGACATCCCCATGAATAACCCACTGCCCGAAGAACAGGAAGATGCAGCTCGCGCGGAACTGATCGCGCGACTCGAACTGATGCTCACCGACGCACGGAACGGAAAGCTTGTGGGACTCGCGTGCGTCACTGTGAACGACGACCAGGACTATGAGCCGTGGTGGGTCACGACGGAGGTGTGTGTGCATGCCGGTGCGGTGCTGCGAGCTGCCGCCGCGTGGCTGATTACGCGCATGGATGCGTCGGCGCTCCACACAGCGATGGAGTACGAACGCGAGACGAGCCGCAGACTGAGTTAGCCCGGGGGGAGGTGGTGGTGGTGGCAATTCCCGCGCACCGACAGGCGCAGTGTGATTTCTGCGGGCAAGGACTCGACGCCGACGCACCAGGCGTCTACCAGTGGACCAGCGGTTGGGTCATGCGCCGCGAAGGGGGCGGCGGGCACGGCGTCTCGCTGCCGGAACGCGCGGCCCGATGGGCGCACGGCTACTGCGTGGACCGCGCCATCCGGGGCACACTGACGCAGTCCTCGCTCTTTGGGAACTGACCTACGCCTTGGGCTCGTTCAGCAGCCGCTTCATCTCCAGGAAGATCGCCGCCTCGCCCGGAGACACCTCGTTCCGCATGACGTGGAGAATCCGCGCGATGTACGCGAGTCCCGCGATCTGGAGTGTGAAACCGACAACGGACACGATTAGTTCCAGGGTCATTCGTCCCCCAAGGTAGACACCGCGTGAACGCGGGTCGCGTGCGAGCGGCGATCGTAGCGCCGCGTGGTATCGATCTGCGAGTGGCCCGCCAACCCAGCAACGGTGAGCGGGTCCACGCCATGGTCCAGCAGATCGGTAATGTAGCTGCGGCGCAGATCATGTGGGGTCGCGACCGCGATCCCGGCAGCGACGATTCGGGCGCGGAGCGCCTTGGCGATCCCCTCCGTGCCAATTCGGCACCGCGTGAGGTGCCCGGTCCGCTTATCGATCGAACGCAGGAGCGCGCCGGACTCCGTCAGTGCCGCCAGGTAGGATACCAGAAATTGCGCGTAGCGAGGCGGTACAGGCACGATCCGGACCTTGCCGCCCTTCCCCCTTACCCGGACGCCGTCCTGCGTCAGATCGCTCGTATTGAGCGCAGACGCCTCCGCGCGGCGGAGACCGCAGGCGTAGAGTAGGGCCAGCAGCGCGCCGTCCCGGAGTCCGAGCTGGCGGGTGTCCGCCAGACAGTGCTCGAACAGCGCATTGCGTTCGTCCGTCGAGAGCGCGCGACCACGCAGCTCGCCGCTCAAGCGGACATCCTTCACGTCAATCGCGCGGAGATAGTCCTGGTCTTCCATCTGCCCGAGCCTCCAAGCCGCTTTGAGCACGCCGCGCCACGCGGCAAGGAGCCGGTTTGTCGTAGCGGGCGCGTAGTGTCCAGCTAACATCTGACGAAGCGCCTGTCCGTGCGCGTAGCTTGCCGTATGCCACGGGACAACCGCTGGGTCTGCCCCCGGTCCCCACACGATCTGCGCGATCGTGCCAAGCGCTTTCCGCTGCGTGATTCTCGAGTTTTGCGACAAGCTAGCGAGGTACGCAACGGCGGCGTTGTCGGCAACGACCATCGGTTCGGCGACGCGGCATTTGTATGTGGGGCTCAGGGTCGTGATTTCGGAATTGAATGTGGGGCTCATTTGGACGCGACCTTTCGGGGCTTCTCGGGCGCCGCTTCGCGGAGTCCGGCGTTGCGGAGACGATCCGTCTCCGTCGTCTCGGGCGCCCAACGCTCGACGGCGTCCTGGACAGCCAAGGCTTCGATTGGGTTCCACGCCCGCACCAGCTCGGAAAGCAGAAAAGCTTCCGGCGTTGCGAGACGCTTGCAGGCTTCGACCACCACAGGGATGAAATACTGTGGCGGGAGATTATTGTGTGGCGGAGGTGGCGCGGCGAGAGTCCAGGCTTTCGCCAGCTCGGCAAGCGTGCCAGCCGGAAAGACGATCGTTTCCCGGACCCGGTCTAGCATGTCATAGAGGCGATCGACGTCGCGGCGGATGACCACCGTAATCTCGTCTCCCCGGAGCGCTAGCCGGTCGCGCAACTCTTGCGGGAGCCGGATAGACGAGACCGTCTGGTCTCGGACCGTCACCCGGCTTGCCTTCGTCTTGCGGGTATCCGGCTGGCGCCCGAAGGCACGGCGAAGGTTCCAGACAAACTCCGTCCCGGCTGGCGTCTTCGTGTGGGAGTGGCGCAGAACGGCTATCGCATGCGACTCGCGCGGCCCGTCCTTCGGTTCGTGGTGGCGGAGCGCCGCAACGGTGAGCATCGGTCCACGGCGCTTTCCGGCGTGCCGACTGCCGTCGTGGGCATGCGTCCGAAAGACCCGGACTCCGATCGCGACTGGGGTTCCGTCTGCAAAGGTGCGTTCCATGCGCTCTGTAGTATACCCGTAGGACGGTTCCATTACCACCTCCGGAGGATTGCCGACACCACGACGGCTAGTAAGATCGCATAGACCATGAGGGTATAGCGCCAGCGTCCGGTTTCGGGCGAGCTGGACCATTGTGCCGGGTCCACTAGATCGCTGGGTTTCCACGACCATCGGCGCGTCGGTTCACGGCGCTTATGTGGGCTTGGGAAGAACAGTTCTTCCCAGAGCGTATTCAGTAGCGGCAGGACGAAGACGACTGCCACGCCTACGCATATGAGTAGCAGCATGGTCTAGTCCTCTCGCTCTCGCTCAAGACGGCGGAGCTGGTCTTGCTGTTCGTCCAATTGGCGTTGCTGCTGCTGTAGTCGGTCCTGCTGCTCGTTCAGTTCCCATCGCTGGCGGTCTTGCTGCGTCTCGATATCCCGCTGCCGCGATTCGACTGTGGGAGCGATCGGGGGCCACTCAAAGTCTAGTGCCCACGCGGGCGTGACAGCCAGCAAGAGCAAGAGTAGCGGGCGCATTATTCTTCTCCCGGACGCGGCACGATGATCGCGGGAATGCCTTCGGCGGCAGCAGCCGTGAGCGCGGCATCCCGTGCAGCGATTGTGGGATAGCTGACCATGCGTCCAAGCGTCCGATAGGAGACGACTCGTTCGTCCATGCGGGCGGCATCCCATGCCGCCCGCTGCGCCTTGGCTTCCTTGCGTGTCATGCGTCGTCTCCGTCTTCGTCGTCTTCGCCTCGCAGCTCGCGGATACAGGCGTCCAGTTCATCCGTATCGAGTCCGGAATCATTCCGCGCGACTTTGTCTGGCGTCTCCGTGGAACCCAGTTCCCGCATGGTATCGGCGAAAGCCTGATAGTCGCGCGACTCGCGCGCAATGTGGTACAAGCCTTCATCGTTCCCTATCCACAAGGCGACGTTCCAGGTTTCGTAATTGCTCCAGCCATTGTAACCGTCTGACATTGTCCGTCCTTTCTCTCTCTCGGGTTTCTGGTAGCGAGTGGCTACCGACAAACGGACGGGCCGCGACTGCCGTCCGCTTGCGCGCTAGTCGCTCTCGGACTCGTCTTCGTCGTCTCCGTAGTAGTCTCGGAGGTAGTCTGCCGCCTCTTGCTCGGTATCGTGCATGGTCCACTCCGTGGCGTCCATGTACCCGGGCGCCGACATGCGGGCGAGAAACCCACTCTTGCGCTCGATCGACCAGACCGCCTCGGGCTTGTTCTCGATGTAGTCCGAGAGGCGAGCTGCCAACTCCCGCAACGCCGTCTCCTGTGCGTCTGTGGGATCGTCGTAGCGAAACCCCACGCCTTGCACGCCGTCGCAGTCGATCGTGTAACTGTGGGACTCGATCGGCACGCCGGGTCCAAGGTCGCCGCACGCATCCAGCGGGACGCAGTCGGTTCCGTTCGGACCGTCCACTAGGTATGCCTCGCCTTTGTAGATTTCGGGTTCCATGAATGCCATTGTCACTCGCTCCTTTCGTCTTCGCTGTGGTCGCATCCTTCGTCGTCGCATAGTGCGTCGTAGACGGAGGCTTCCGTACCCTCTAGGCTCGCCCGTCCATGGAACCCGGCACCGAACCGGATACCCAGTACAGTCGGCGCCGCGTATTCATCCGTGAACTGGCCGCCGTGATGATCGACACACCAGGCGGCATAGCCAAACGCGGCGGCGTCTTCGTCTCCGTCTGTGTATTGCTCGGCTAGTTCCCGGACTCGGGCGTGAACCCGCCCGTATGTGGTCAGGCAGACATAGTCGATTGCCTCGCCGCATGCGTCGCAGACGGGATAGCTATCCCACTCCGAGTCGGCGAAAATCGGCGAGCACTCCGGGTCGTTCACGTCTCCGTCGTAGCAACTGAGACAGTATGCGGCGCCGTCGTAGCAGACGGCGTCAAAGTCTGCCGCGTTCATCGGTCCGCCTTCCCATCCGTGGCACAGGCATTGACGAACCGGGTTTCATCGAACCTAGGTCCGAATTCCTGGAACAAATCACGGAAGGCGGTAAGCGCCGCGAAGATGCGAGCCTCCGGTTCTCCGTTTGCAACCATTGCGCGCACGTACTGTGCCGCCCATTCAAAATGCTTCTTGCTCATATCGGTCTCCTTTCTCTCTCGGGCGTGTTGCCCACAGAAGCGACTGCCGCGTCAGTCGGCTCTAGCGCGGCACGCTCCTAGCGCTCTACCTCGTCTCGGACTCGCTCCCGCGTCCGTTCCTGTTTCCGTCCAGCCGCACGGAGGTAGGAATGGCTGGCGACATCCAGAAACCCGGCGCCGACCACAAAGGCGATTGCCTTGGCTGCCTTGTCGCAGGGTCTGTCGGTTCCGGCACGCTCGATTGCTGCCGCCCATGCGTGGTCATCCGTCGCTAGCGCCGTGTCGAGCATGTCCTGCAACGCGGCGAGCAATACCCTTTCGGTCTCGTCTCTGGCTTCTTTCAGTCGTTCGATTCGTGTCTCTGTGTCCATTGGTTTGTCCTTTCTCTCGTTCCGGAGGCAGATTGCCTCCGGATACTCCGTCACTTTCCGCCGGACGGAGACGACAAACCCCGTGCGGCGGAGGTTCCAATGAACCCGAATGGTCATCCCGCCAGCCGCGTGAGCACGGCGAGCACAGCCGCATGCCCGTGCTCGTCTTCCCACAGCCACAGCGCCTGCAGACACTCGCCCGCAACGCATCCCTCGCCTGTTCCCATGGCTTCGAGCGTGGCGTCTACGAGACTGCTGACATCCAGATGCTTGATTGCGTCGGCGCCGACTGACAGCGCACTGTAGACGTCCGGGTCCAGCGAATCGCCGTCTTCGCCCGCATTCGGGTCGTAGCCCGCGATCATGTCGCGGTATTCATCCCGTGCGACTTGGAATGCCTCACGCCATGCGACCGGCGCCGTGAACGACTCCACCGTCTTCTCTAGGCGGTCGGAGCCGTTTTCGTCGTCGGTCCGCTTGCAGGCGTAGCGCGTCGCATGGTCAGGCGGCAGCACGCCGTCAGCGTCTTCGTACAGCGGGTACGACTCGCAGCCAGCCGCCTCGCAGTCGCCGCACAGTGCCGACGCATACGAGCAATCGGGTCCCACGGCGACGTCGAAACAGTCGCGGCACGCACAGTCGCAGTAGCCTGACGTCATGCCGCTACCCTCGCCTTCACCTTGGCGATGTAGTGGCGGCTGAAGGTGTGCCCCGGGTACAAGTCGAAGGCGGTTCGCCCGCAATGGCGCAGGTACACTCTCCAGGTTCCGTAGCTTTCGAAGGCGTGCTTGATTCCAAACTCGAACATGCTGTGTCTCTCCTTTCGGTCTCGGTTCATACTACACTCATACTACGACCCGCAAGAGGCTCTTGTGTCAAGGCGACAGCCACTCCGAGAGCCGTCCGGACGGGTCCACAGCCATCCGCCGTCTGACGAAGCCTCGGAAACCGCTACCCTCGGAGCGTACCCGGAGCCGTGTCAACCGGAGTAGGCACTATCGGGAGGCGGATAGGTGCAAGAGCCTCTAGAGCCGTATGCCTCGCCTCTGTACCCGCCGCTCGGAGACGGGAGACCGCATTAGAAGCCCGTACAGCCACGCAGGCGGGATGGCTGAACCCTCGGGCTTGCCTCGCCTCAGAAACGGCTCTGAACAGCTCTACGCTGGGTTACTTGCGCTTTGCTATGGAAGGTTACGGGATGGGGCGCATCCTTAGACGATGACAAGGATCGTGCCAGAGCCTGTGCGTCGCTCCGAGCTGCTATAGCCTCTGCAGTACGGGAAACGCTGATTTCCGGCACCGTCGTCCCAAGGCCCTAGCAAATGCCTAGGCTTATGCCTTACGAGCTGCCATCTCCTGGCACACGCTCAGGCAGAGGCTCGGGCAGATGCTAAGGCAAAGCCCCGGGGCGATCGACCCAAGGGGTGGCCCTAGCCCCAAGCCCATCTCGTCCAGACAATTTCAGGTCATATGGACCCTGCTAGGAAGGTAGAAGCGGCCCAGTGTAGTGTTTTGAGGCAGGAATCGAGGCTTGAAGGCTCGATTAGGGTCGTTTCCAGGCTCGTACTGAGGCTCTTACTGCCCTTCTAGAGCCGTTCTAGGTCACTATACCTTCCCGCAGCGTCGAAAATGGGGCTAAGGGGGTGAAAATGGGGTGTTTTCGGGCGAATCGGGCGGGAATCAGTCGTCTGGGCATGATCCGACCCGAAAATCACGCCCAGACGGCTATTTGGGGGGTTGGGAGCTGCTCAGGGGCGGTTCAAGAAGGTTTCGAAGTCGGTTTTCCAGGCGGAGAGGGTAGTGGGTTCGGGGTGTTTGGGGTCGGAGCGGCCTTGGTCCCAGTGTTCGGCGTAGGCGTTGACGGAATTGTGCATGGACTGGATGAACTGCGCGCGAGTCATGGTGGGATCGGTGGGGGGAGCGTCGGAGGCGGATTCGGCGTGTTCGGGGGCGTCGTCGTGCTTCTTGTCGTGGGGCTTGAGCATCGCGGGTCTCCTTTCTTACTGGCGTCTGGGTTTTTTCGTCCGGAACTGTGCGGCGTCGTGACAGGTGGTGTGATGGGGGGTGCCATCGGGGTTAAAGGGCATGCGTTTCCCTTTGGGAGTCCAGTACCACTCGATGTCGGCTTGGCAATGGGTGCCGCGACAGCGACCGGGTTCGTGGAAGCGGAACCCGGCGCGAAGGAGGGCGGCTTTGCCTTCAGGGAAGGTGGGCATGCGCGATGGCGTCCTGGCGGATGATGCAGGCATCGCAGCGACCGCAGGGGGAGGTACCGGTGACTTTGAAGACGGGGCGGTAGCAGGACCAGGTCTTGTCGAGTGGAATCGCCATATCGACGGCGAGCTGGACGACTTGGCGCTTCGTTCGGTCGATCAGGGGGGTTTCGAGGTGGATGGAGTCGCCCAAGGCGGCGGAGGCGGCTTGTTGCCAGGCATAGAGGAATGGGGGGCGGCAATCGGGGAATCCAGCGGCATCGTCTTGGTTGGCGGCGAGCCAGATGGAGCGGGCACCGTTAATGCCAGCGAAGGAGAGGGCGAGGGAGAGAAAGCAGACGTTTCTGCCGGGGAGGAAGGCATCGGAGACGCCGCCTGTCTGCATGGCGTAGCGGGAGCGACCGGAGGCGGTCGTGCCCCGGGCGAGGGGCGTCAGCTTCCAGGGCGAGGGATCGAGCTGCGCGGTGACGTGCGTCAGTCCCAATTCCTTTGCCATCTCGCGAGCGAACATCAGTTCGTTGATATGGCGTTGCCCGTAGGCGATCGTGACGGGGATGACGTTCTCCAAGCCGTCTCGGTAGATGGCGAGACAGAGGGCGACCGTCGAGTCGATCCCACCGGAAAAGAGCACAATCGATTTCATGGGGGGAGCCTCCCGTTAGCGACGTGCGGCCCAGCGAATCCAGAGAACGAGGATGATGACGGTGGCGACGTAGGCGAGCCACCACCAGCCGGGGAGCCAGCTAGGCATAGAGGCGGAGCGCGGCTTGGCGGCGGGCGTCGTCCAGCTCCTGGAGGGTGCAGGCGAAGCGCGTCACGCTGGTACCGTCGAAGCTATGGACGCCAGCGGCGTGACAGCGGGCGATCCGGCGCGCGGTATTCACGCGGCCCACATGGACGTAGCATTTCTCCTGCGCCGCGAGCGCGCCCCACTGCCCGATCGTTCGGAGCTTCCAGTCGGTCGTGCCGCCGACGAAGATGCCGATGTTGCCGCCGATGTAGGGCGTGACGTCGGCAACGGTCATGCCGTCCTGCACCGGAATCAGGAGCTGCCGCGTCGAGCCCAAGAGATAGGGAAGCCAGGTCAGCGAGCGCTTCAAGGAGGCTTTGCCGCCACCGACGATGTCTGGGAGCACGAGGAAATCGGCGCCTGCGCCGAGCTGCGTGACGGTACGAAGAAAGGCATCTTGGTCCCATGGGATACGTGAGAAATGCGCCGTCCAGGCGCCGTTATCGAGCGCGTAGCGGAACCCTTCCGTGCGCGGGCAGACGGGGGTGACAAAGAGCCGCCAGCCTGCGGCGCGGAGTACGGCGAGGTTCCGGCGTGTGCCGGTCCGTGAAGCGTAGGCAATCATTCGAGCGGGAATCGCCGGGAGAGGGTAGGCGACGGTCCTAGGACGTCCCTGATCGAGCCGCCGAAAGGGTAGAGATCGGTCGCTATCGCCAATCGTGACGGCGGACTTACCTGATTCCCCATGGCACTGAGTGCGGCTCCCGGCGATTCCCTGGTCGCTAGGCACGCCAACCCCGAGAGAGAGAAGGCGACCGGCGCGCTCCTTACACGCCGGATGAAAACGAGTCTACTGGACTGTTGGACCGGGCGGGAACTGGTCCAGATCGCAGCCTTGTTCGAGTGCCCACGCGCGGAAATCGTCCAGGGCGCGCCGCAGCGTACACTGGATCATGTGCGCCTCTAGCATGTCCTTGTCCGATTGTTTCCAGTTCTTCCAGGAGCGCCAGACGAAATAGACCTGGACGGGGAGCACGACGAACCACTGCACGATGGCGAATCCGATCGGCCAGTAGGTCATTGCAGGCTCTGGCGGGCGAGCAGGATGGCTTCTTCGAGCGCATCGGCTGCGGCGTTCAAGGATGACGTCGGATCGTCCAGATCGAGTTCCACGTCCATTGCGCGGAGAAAGTCTCCCGAAGCGGCGACGCAGCGGAGCACGACGGCGCGGGACATCTCCGCGCGCTCCATCGCGCCTTCGGCTTTCCCCTTCCAGTAGGCGACCTGACATTCGAGCGCGCGGATACGCTCTTTCAGCTCGTCCCGTTCTGCCCATCCCCCGCCGTCCATTCAGTGTCCCTCCCGAATGCGGAGGCGCCGCACGATTTCGTTGTGGACGGCGCAGGCTTCTTCCCGGGTCGCATAGCGGAGCTGCGTCGTCGTCTCGCCGGGCTCCCCGTAGGGATCGGGGAATTCCATCTCCGCGTAGGCATCGATGTGCCCCGCGACGTTCATCGCGCTGATGTCGTTCGAGATGGCGATCCGATGCGGTTCCGCTTCGAACCGCATGGTCTCGAATAGGAGCGGCTTCCCCATGCCGAAGGAGTGGTCGATCCCGAGCCAGACCGTGGAGAGCCACGACCCGTCTGGCAGATCGTCGCGAGCGACGTGGACGTCGCGGTGCTCCCGGAGCCGTGCCCAGACGATGCAGGGGTCCACCATGCCGTCGGACGGGATCGGGAAGCCCTCCAGATCGAAATAGAGCATCCGGAGCAGATCATCGACCAGGGGCTTCTGACTCCACTGCCGTGCTCGCCACTGCTGCCAGCGGCTGGCGTGCAGATCGCAGAACGCGAACAGTTCGGCGAAATCCGGGGTCACACGGTCTGCTTGTAGAGCGTCTGCCAGAGGCGGCTCCCGAACGCCGGGCCGTTTTGCAGCTTCGCCTGTGCGAGTGCCGTCATCTGCTCGCCGAAGCGCTTGAAGCGCTCCAGGGATTCGGGATCGGTGACGCCCTGGACCTTGTAGTAGCCCAGTTCGTAGCGGCGCTGATTCTCCGCGTCGGCGAACTGGTAGAGCGGATGACCGGTGCGGGAATGCTCGATCCCGAGCAGGTAATGCGGGTCTTTGTCAGTGAGCATCGTCCCGGTCCTCCGGATGGATGTACTCGCAGTATTTATACCCTTTCGGGTTGTCTCGATATGGGATGTCGGCGGCGCCGAGCCCGCAAGCGCAGCAGCGGCCCGCTGGCTCGCCGATCAGGCGGTGTGGAGCGCGGCCCGGCTGGCGTGCGTGGTAACAGCCGGAACAAAGCTGATGGGTCCACTTGCTCATACCTCCCCCGTTATGGTGCCAGCCGAGCCGCTTACTTGCCGTTCTTCTCGGTCTTCGACGGAGCGACGTCCGGCAGCTCGATCGGGACTCGTTGCTCCACGATCCAGGCGCCGAACCAGTCGTGCTCCGGGACGTTGTAGGCGCAGACCGGCTCCGTGGTCAGAAGCTGGCCTAGCGTATTGACTAGAAAGACCGACCGCCAGCCTAACCGGGGACGGTCTTCGAGCACAAAGCGCGGTCTAACGAGTGGCGCCTTTGCCATCCGGTCCTCCCTCCTCTTGCGGATGGGAGGGGCTATAAACCAGATGACTGTTTCTCGCTAGTAGGATGTCGCTTCTTTTGCGGCTCGGGTTTAGTCGGCGCTGACTGAGGTTTCGGGCGGAGCCCCAGTCCTTCTTCGAGCGCCGCCAGATGGCGCTTCACGTACAGGCGCTCCCGATGCACCGGACTGGGTCGCCGCCGTATCATCGGACAATACGGCGGCAACCCGTGTGGTGGGGGGAGGGGGAGCGGTGGCAATCCCCTCGCTCGCGCGTCATAAAGTCATGCGATCCCGCAGTCAAGTAACGAGTAGAACTACGCCCGCACGAATGGCGGCGCTTTCTTCGGGACGGGCGGCGCATCGGGGTTTTCTTCCGGAGCTGGCGGGATCGCCTTCGATGGACGCATCGCCCGCGCTTGCATGGATGGTTCCGTGTCTGGCGCCGTCGGCATGCTGGACGGTGCCGACGGTACCTTTGGTTTCGGTGCCGCCTTTCCGGGAATCGCCCCTCCCGGCGTCGTAGAGCCGCCGCCTCCCGAGCCGCGTTTTCCCCGTGCCCGGCTCATGGGAACAGATGTCCCAAGGTGAAGAAGACCAAGCCGAGCGCGGTCAAATTGACCGGCGGCTGGGGCCATGGCGATGCCGCGATGGCGAAACACACAATCGCGACGACGTCGAATACCCGTCCTGGACTCATACGCGCTCCCTATTCCGTCGGTTCGCTTGGCGGCGGCGTATCGCCGTGTCCGCACTCGTCCTCGTCTTCCTCCGGATTCGTCTCGGGCTCGTCGTCTTCCGGTCGCTTCATACCTTCTCCTGCCGTGGGAACCAGCCCCACGCGCTTGCGTCATCGCGGAACTTGGCATCGTGGCGAACCGACACATGGACGTGGTGCGCGTGCGGGTTCTTCCCGTGATACGCCCGCCACTGCCCAGCCTTGTGCGCCTGGCCTTGCCCCGAGAAGATGCGCCGATTCGAGATGACGTACTTGACCCGCTGTTCCCCAGCGAGAACCCGCTGCCGCAGCCATTCCGCGAACTGGTAGCTGTCGAATCCGCCCTTCGGGTCGTGCGTGAAATCGCGCGCCGTAACGACCCGGCAGCACCGACACGGATTGTGATCGCTCGTCGCCGCCGCATGCCGCGCATCGCCGATCCCACCATCGGACACCTTCGAGCGGTTCGGCGCCGAGTTGTTGATTTCGCCGAGTAGCCCGAGCTTCCCCGTCGCGCCGAGTGCCTGCGCCATGCGCCAGCTCATGGGTGCCCGCTCCTTCCTAGGTCCGCGTCGGACTCTGGCGAATCCAGAGCGTCCAGCCGATCAACTGTGTCGTCTGCCCTGCCGTGACGTTTGCCCCCGTCAATCCGACCGACACGACGTTCTCCCCCTTGGGAACCCCCTTCGCCTGCGCCAATGGCCCGAGCACCGGGAAGGGGCCGATCCGGACCTTGTTCAGTGCGCCAGCCGCGACAGTCGTTGCCGTCGCAAGCGCGATGTTGGCGCCGGTATTCGGGATGTAGACGGGCGTCAAGTTGCATGCGGTGCCCGCGTTGATCGCGATGCCCGCGAGCCAGCCGTCCCAGCGATCAGCGGGGAGCTGGAGCACCGGGCGGATCGCTTGCCAGGGAACCGACATGGCGCCGACCAGCGTCGTGCTGGTCACGGTCAGGCTGTAGGGCTCGGGAACGAGCGCATAGGTGGTAAAGTTCTGAAGGTAGTT
>Ga0126371_10001288_pt1 | contig 21110 bp, 18 predicted proteins | sample PanSoiMetaPlot_4_FD_110145 | JGI IMG/M metagenome (GOLD analysis project Ga0126371, IMG submission 110145) | Tropical forest soil microbial communities from Panama - MetaG Plot_4 | ecosystem: Environmental > Terrestrial > Soil > Tropical forest > Bulk soil | place: Panama | collected 2016-02-17 | reverse complement strand
TGATCAAGTATTTGCCTCAAACCACCGCATTGCGAGCCATCCATAGCCAAGGCGTAGCTTAGCTCTCCGACCACTCCTCAAATGTGATCCCTGTACCTGTCAAAACTGACAGATGGCCACCTGCTAGTCTTACAGTACTGTTGATCGTGCGTGACAACGGAACGCAAAGAACGAGGGAGAGGGTCTTCACAACGTTAGGTGATCGCACCCGCTGCAAATTCCTGGTGGCCGCCATCAAAACCATCGGCATGGCGGAACCGGTCGCACGCCCTCAGGAAGTCCAGCCTTGAATCGGCCCGCTGAGAGTCAACAATGTAAGACTGGTTCCCTGCTCTGCGCTGCCCTGACGTGCGCCGCAGCCGACGACCGCGCGTCCCAGAGTCATGAACAAGATGTTGCTGGAGGTGAATTGCTGTGGGACTAGCCGCAATATCGGTACTGTTGGTAGATGACTACGAGCCTTGGCGTCGCTTCGTTTATTCGGCGTTGCAAACACTATCGAACCTTCGAATTGTCGGTGAAGCCAGCACTGGGCTAGAAGCCGTTGAGATGGCACAACAACTGCAGCCAGACTTGATCCTTCTTGACATCGGGCTTCCGGTACTCAATGGAATGGATGCGGCTCGACGAATTCGACGGATTTCTCCGCAGTCCAAAATTCTCATCGTAAGTGAAAATCGCTCGCGGGATGTCGTAGACCAAGCCTTGCGAACCGGCGCTCGGGGGTACATCGTCAAATCCAGTGCAACAAGCGACTTACTACCCGGGGTCCTAGCCATTCTCCAACACAAGCCATTTGTCAGTACGAATTTGACCGGCCCCGCCATAGTCAACAAGCCTTGCTTGCACGTCGCCTCTGCTGCTGACTGACTAGGTCATTTGCGTACAAATTATTCGCGCGGTGGCGGCAGCGTTAGCGATGAAGCTAACGTAAAGCTGAGTGCCGACTCCGCGGGAATTTCAACCTGCTTGTTTCCAGTCGCCGCACCGCCGATAAAACCAGCACCCGCGCCAACCAGTGCGCCGATAGCCGCGCCTTTACCTCCTCCGGCAATCCCACCAATCAACGCGCCCCCGGCCGCTCCTCCGCCCGTCGTCGCCGCTGTTCTCTTGCCCTTTCCCTTCGTCGTATTGCTGAGCACGTCAGTCTGGATTGGATAGGTGTGGCCTCCAACTGAAATGCTTGTCAGCTGCACCGCCAGTTCACCCTGACCTTTGATCTTGCCCTTCGCCTTGGCAGTCACCACCGTGCCACTGACGGTTGCTCCCTTCGGCAGCGCCGCTCGTCCGTCGACACTAATTGGTTGCGCCAGCGTACCGAGGAAGGTTTGGCCTGCCTGGCTGGACTTGGAACTCAATGCCTGGCTCGTGGTCACCGTCAAAACTGTCCCCGACGGAACCACAATAGGCTGCGGCTTCGGTTTCTCCGGAGGCGGCGGAGGGACTGGGGCGGCCGCAGCCGGGGCCATCTGCTGGTCTGCCATCGCATCAGGTTCGACCGTCGTTTGGTCGTTGACCGCAGTGCTGCCAGGCTCATCGTGCGCGATCTCCTCAATTTTCTTCTGTGCGGTCGGCGTCTTGACTTTTCCGCTCAGTGTGATTGCGCCGTCTTTCGCCGCCACGTTGACCTGGGCGTCCTTTGTGTCCGGGTCCGCGGCAACCTTGTCCTGGATGTCCTTCACCATCTTGTCGTCGCTTGGACGACGCGAACACGCGATCGACAATCCCATCGACACGCTCAATAACACAATCAAAATGCCTGAGTATTTCGAGTTGCGCATATCGCCTCCGTAGAAGATTGCCGTACCCTCGTCGACAAATTTGCTTTCACCGATCCCGCTTCATCTCGCATCTTGACATGGCCAGGAATGCGGATTACCTGCATATTTTAACAGCATGCTGCACACCTAGAATGCCCCGGTGGACTGAATTCAAAATACGATTTTCACGACGCGCATGAAGAGTTCTTCCGGCGAGAAGATCGTAAGCAGAAGAGGCAGGAGCGGCGCAGCGGTCGCGGCGGCCAGACGAGAAATGTCTTCCAGTCCAAACGGGACTGCGCGCATGTCACGCACCATGGCGTAGCTGTTGCCAAGGTCGGCAAGAGACTGAATGTCCCCCGTTCCCAAGAGTTCATCCGAAGGGCCGGCAGAGTCTGTCACCCAGCGTTGTTCGAAGCCGTCCACGTAGCGCTGAGCCAGCAGACCGTAGTCGGCCAGCCCCTTCCTTTTTGCGCTGGCCATCTTCGGCGTGAACATCAGAAGCGGAGCAAGGATGGCAAGAACAAAAAAGCCAACAAAGCCGGCGATCTGCAGCTTGAAGGACAGCAAGCTTTCTCCCCGGAACAGGATTCGGCTGGCAACCACGCCGGCGAGCATGCACCCCTGAGCAAAAAGGATGGGACCGAAGGCGTAAGCACTTTTTCCCAGAAATGCGAGGCCGGCACAGCGGTCCGGATGGGTTGGTACAAGGTGCAAGTCCAGTCTTGAGACGTGCCAAAGGAACCGAAACCAGATGAAGAGCCTCACGTACCAACGCAGAAGGATGAACTGCAGGAAGGGAATGCTGACGAACACATACCAATAGCCCGCCGGAGTTAAGTTCCAGCGTCCGCCGGGCAAAGCGTACCATGTCCCGGTTTCTACCCCAACGCGATTGTGCCAGACCCATAGACCAACCGTGTAAACCAGGAGCAAGAGGCTGATCTCGAGCACTACCGAATTCCGCAGGCTAACAGCGGACTCAACCGCTTTGTGAAAACGAGGAAGGTCCTTAGTCAAAACGATCTGTCTCTCCAGAAAACGACGCACAACCGGACGTATCCGCGAATGAACGATCAGTTCGGCAGCAATTAGGATTGGAAGAGCAACGAGGAACCGGACATGCACCTCGACGTCGCGCAGAAAGGAGACGCGGCCAGCGCTTGCACTCGAAGAACTGATGATAGTCAAGAGCAAAAGCGGCAACCACGCGATCAGCGTGATAACCATCAGCCGTCGATGGAGGAGGTCTAAGTGTCCTCCCTCGAGACGAGACTTCCGAAGGAGTTGAAACAGCGGGCCGCCCAGCACCAAGGAGAAATCGGTCGGCTCTCCAATAAAACCAGGTTCAACTTTGGTGAACCCGCTTTGCGCGGTAGTCGTTTCTCGTGTTTCCACAGCTCTCATTTCTGCGGAGTTTTGCGTGAGGTTGCTCCTGAGATCGACCAGCGATTCGAAATTGAGGCATGTTGTCCTCTGGCAGGAACTGTCAGAACGAACAGTCACTTGCTTTCCATTACGACGCGCCCGTACAACGGCTGAGTCGGACGCGCATCGTTTCGGTAGAGCCGTGAGAATTGCTCGATCTCTGCAGCTGATACAGTTACCGGCTCTCTAAGCACGTACCACGTCACATCTTCGCTGCAGGGTGGTGTCGTAAGAGACCCTGAAAAGGTGTAGTAACCGCGAGTGGAAGGCAGTATCTGCGACACGTCAATTTGGATTTGATCCAACAATTCTTCCTTGTCCTTTTCTTTTGGCAGATCCTTCCACAGTTCGCGTACTAACGTATTTTCTTCGCCTTGCTGAAGCAGAACGGCAACTACCGCCACCTTCCCGTTCTCGTCCGCATGTACCAAGTGCACGGTCATATCGAAGTTCTTGCCGTTGATCTTTTCTTCGCTGGGACGATGAAAGTGAAATTGTTGGAGCGCATATTTCTTCCCACCCACTGACATGAAGCTTCCGGGCCTGTAGTTGACCATGATGGTATGGCCGTTATCGATGATATGCAGCCCAGAAGGTTTGTAATCGAGCTGGAGCGGCGGTAGATCGGCCTTTTGAGGATCGCGGATATCGATAGGCGATTGACGGTGACCCGCCTTGCACGGCGCGAACTCTGGTTTGAGATCACCCCAATGACTCGGCCCAAGCTGTTCGCCGTAATCCCAGACGTGTTCAGCGTGATGCCCTTGCGAAATGCCGGCTGCCACTAAAACAAGCCCACAAGCAGCAAGTAACCAGACAGAGCGATGCACCATGCGCGAATCTCCACCAGCTGACTAGGGTCAGCGGGTGAGAGTACACACCAACGTCCGTCACTAGTAGCCTGTAAGTTTTGATAGGTACTAGCCCTGCTTTAGGACTGTTCCACGCTTACGAGGCAGGACGGTACCGCGCACTCTCACTGCTTGCAGGCACCGTCGGGGTCAGCCATGCAAGCAGGAGTTTGTAGCCTACCGACAAGACGATTGCGCCAACAAATAGCCCGATAATACCCATCGACATGAATCCACCGATAACACCAAGAAACACGACAACCATTGGAACAGCAGCGCCGCGGCCGAGCAGCAGCGGCTTTAAGATATTGTCCAGCAAGCCAACGAACACGCACCAGATCAGAAAAATCACTGCTTTGGTAGAGCTTGCCACAGCAAAAACGTAAATCACTGGAGGAATCAGGACGATTGCCCCCACTTGTAGAACGGCCGCGAACAGAAAAGCTGCCGCCCACAAGCCTGCTCCAGGCAACCCCGCCATCAAAAAGCCCGCACCCGCGAAAATTGATTGAATGCATGCGACGCCCAGAATGCCGGTGGTGACACTCCGGATGGTACACGCGGCGACTTCTTCAAACTCTGGGCCCCGGTCACCGAAGAGCCGAGTGGCGAATGAACGTGCCACTGCGGAAGCGGCTCGACCGTAACCAAGAAGGACGCCAGCAACCAGAATGGAAAGTACGAACTGCACTACGGCAAGGCCAATTCCCGCCGACGCGGAAAGCGCTCTTTGTGCGATGGTTTTGATTTGAGGAGCAAAACTTCTTAGCACGGAGTTCAGGTTACTGGAAGCCTGACTCCATAGGTTCTTCAGCGGGATACCGATCAGCGGCCATCTTTCCACGCGGTCAGGCGGAGGAGGGATCGTCAACGTTCCTTCTTTAAAGTGAGTGGTCGCAGCTTGGACTCCGTCAATCAGTGTCCCGGTCAGAAGCGCCACCGGAACAATCAATAACATCAGAAGAAGAAGTGTAGACACGACGGCGGCTACTCCTCCGCGTCCACCGAAGAGATCTCTCAGTTTTCGATAGCCGGGATATACAGCGACCGCGACGATGATTCCCCAGATGAGCAGAGGAAGGAACGGACGCACGATCACAAAGCACGCAGTGGCTAGCAGAGTGATCAAACCGATATGAATGAAAATATCGACGGTACGTTGTTTGTCGCCCTCGTTGTGCAGGGGCGATTCAACGGTCAGCAACGATTTCTCCTGCATATAGTAACGACAACCTACTAATCGAATGCATTCCAGCGCTAGGCTCTGCACCTGCGAACCAAGTCGGCATCGAAGCGCGCGCCACTCACAGTTAGAATCCCATGCAGTTTGCGCGGGAACTAGCATTGTTAACAGTCGTGACCGATGCCACACCGCAGGGAGTCGGGCCGACCTGGTGGGGCAATAAAGAAGTGCATTCCCTGCACGACCTCCACCACCGTCAAAATTGACAGATATTCGCATCAGAAATTGATGTTACTCGTGCACGGTTGGCAACACGTGTACTGAGTCAAACACATGCTCTTTTAAGAAGGGTTGTGCGAGAACCCTGATCTTGTTCCTTGTGTGCTCGGGCCTCCGACACTTGGCTTCTGCTTCCGATGGCGAGGATTTAGACGTTTACAAGCACCGGGTCACCGCCGCATGGTGGTTCTCGGCGCCAACCGGTTCTTTTACCGGCAGGGCCAACTCTGGAACATTTGACTTGAGTCGAGATTTCGGCTTCGGCAGCTATTCAACCTTCACCGGAACTGCCGACTGGAGGTTCAAGCGAAAGCACCATCTTCTCTTCGGCGTGAGTCCCGTCGTCAGTTCTCGCAGGACGACCCTCACGCGCACCATCGAGTTTCAGGCAGAGACCTATGACCTGGGTACGTCGGTGGAATCTGAGATCAAGTCCCTTGCCTTCGCTCCCGGCTATCAATACGACATCATCCGACGCAACCGGTTCATCCTGTCGCTTGTGACCCAGGTCTACCTCATGAAGACGTCCGCCGATCTCAAGGGGACGGTGACCGTAAACGGCCAGTCACAGATAAGAACCTCTGCGGGTTCGATCTTCGCTCCGCTTCCGATTCTCGGTCCGCGAGTACGGTGGTATCCGCTGCGCAGCGGTCGTCTGGCGGTCGATGGCTCGTTTCAAGGACTGTCGTTTTTTGGTTACGGCTATTTTTTGACCGCAAGGGGAAGCGGTGACATTGCGCTAAGCCACCGCTGGAGGTTAAACCTGGGCTACCAGATGGGCACTCGGCTAAAGATCAACGACGACAATAACCGTATCGGAGTACGGTTGACCCAGAAGGGACCCTCTGTTGGCGTGGAAGCGTCCTGGTGACAGAGGCCTAGCTTTCAATTTCGCCGAGTGAATACTCGCCGGAAGCCGACCGGCAACATATACCGTACCGCTGCCACAGTTTGAACCAAGGGCTGTGGGCCTGCTTCTCGTCATGCCGTCGATTCGCGGCGGCGAGATCGCTCGGTGTCAGCGGCCTCTTGTCTGGCAGACGGAAAATACGCTCCAGACTCTCGATCTCGGCAATCGTCTGTTCTGGCTCCATTCGTCTCCATCATCTAGTAAGGGGCGCGAGTAGGTCAAATCGGACCCATTACGACTCGGCCCATAACGTACATCTCCTCAAGAGCTACGAGTTCTGAGGCGGCGCAGCAAGAGCGACAGCCGATTCAGAAGTCAGATAGATAAAGGTGAATGTCTCCTGTAGATAAAGACGAACGTGCGTATCCGTGTGACTCAGATAGCCAATCGACGCATCCTGCCCGATATGAAGATCGAGGTCACCGCCTCGCGTGGTAACGACGAAGGCACCATCAATTGCCGGCGCCCAGATGATTTTTCCCTCCACCAGGCGTTTTACATGTTCGAGAACGGGATATCCGTAATCGCTGGTTTCAGCGAGTTCGGTATATGCCTCGGCGCCAAGCAAAATGGAATAAGGACCGTTGACACCGACGAGACGCAGCTGACTTAAGGCCTGCGAGAACGCTTCCGGGTACTTTCGCACATCGTCGGGCAGAGACTTTTTGGGGTTGCTGGTGCCTTGGCGGATGCCGACAATTCCGGCACTGGAGTACCCTTCAAAAATGGCGCGGTCTTCGGCGAAGGCGAGCTTGCGCGCCGCATCTTTGGCCGGTTGCCAATCAGAATCGTTGGAGCCTTGTTCGACGTCATCAATCATCTGCCGTTCGAGCTCGAATGGAACACGCAATTCGACGAGGGCCTTCGCCTCCCGCTGTTGAGCGGTGATGCCGTCCGCAGGTGCAGCGATCGGCGCCAGATGTCCTGTGCCAACAGCCGAGAGACTGGTCCCTGCCGGGCCATGAACGTCCACAACGCGCCGGCCGGCTAGATAACGCTTTATCGTGCGCGATGTTTCTTCTTCGATTTGAGTCCAAGCGCTATCGGAAATCGGAGCCAACTCGCGATGCAGGTTATTCATGGGAATCTTCTCCTTTCAGGGACCCGATGCCGAGCGAACCTTCCCTGGATCGCGCGGCGGTAGGCGACGCTTTTGCAGGCGCCGCGCTTGTCGCGAGCTCCTTTGTAGCAGAGGATGTTGCCGGTGTCGGTTGGTCAGGGGAAAGATTGTCGAGGAAGTCGGCGGTCGGGATAAAAAACAGACTCCCCGTAACCGCAGTGCTGAAGTCGAGAATGCGATCGTAATTGCCGGGCGGGCGGCCGATGAACATGTTTTCGATCATCTGCTCGATGGTCCGGGGCGTTCGGCTGTACCCGATGAAATAGGTGCCAAATTCCCCATGGCCAGGACGCCCGAACGGCATATTGTCGCGGAGAATTTTGATTTCCTTGCCTTTTTCTTCGATGACGGTCAGCGCGTTGTGGGCACAGCTGGGCTTCACGGCGTCGTCGAGTTCAATATCAGACACTTTTTTTCGACCGATGATCTTTTCCTGAGCATCTGTGGAGATATTGTTCCAGGCGTCGAGATTGTGCAGATACTTCTGAACGATGACGTAGCTTCCGCCACTGAACGCCGGATCTTCATCGCAAATGAATACGGCATCGGCAGCCGCGTTGCCCGTCGGATTCTCGGTGCCGTCTACGAAACCAAGAAGATCGCGCTCATCAAAATAGCGAAAGCCGTGTACCTCGTCGGCGATCGTAACCGCGCCTGCCAGACGAGCCATGATTTGCGTGGCGAGTTCGAAACAAAGATCCATACTCCTGGCGCGAATGTGAAAGACCAAGTCGCCGGGTGTCGAGAGCGCATGTCGCGGGCCGGAGCGAAATTCACGAAACGGATGAAGTTCGGCCGGGCGTGGCAAACCGAACAGGGGATCCCACGCATCAGAGCCAAAGCCCATGATGCAGGAGAGAGCACCGTCAAGGGCGCGAAATCCAACGGCACGCAGAAGCGCGGAGAGGTCGGCGGAGAGAGAGAGCACGGCCGCGCGATTCTCCTCGCCAGGATTGATCGTGACCACAAGAAAAATGGCGGCCTTCGTGAGCGGAGAAGAAACCAACTGCGGAACGCTCACTGCTGCCGACGCCTGCGTGCTCGTGGAATCGGATGCCATTGAGTCTTACCTATCGGGTCGAAGAAAAATTACCTTTCCAGAGAATCCCCTGCCGCACGGTGATCAGAGGATGCGACAGCTTACCAAAGGGGAGCGAGTAGCGTCGACCGTGAGAACGGATTGGCGCGGGAGAACGTCGGCCCGCGCTGATTCAAGTCGCCAACTTGCCAGAGTTTTTTCCATGACTTTCTTTTTACAAAACTTTCTTCATCCAGTCATGTTTCGCCTACCCGCGAGACGTAAGGTACTTGGGGGTTGCTGGGGTCCTTTATTACACATCAGGAGATCGAAATGAGATTTCGTTCCAATTTTGCCTACGAAAACAGAGAGCGCTCAGACGCAACTGCTTATGCCAAGTGGCACCACCAGGCTCTTGTCGCCGGCACCGCGGCGCTGCTCGCCTTGTCGCCGATGGCGCCCGCGGGGGCGGCACCGACAGGCGCTGCCTTGCCGGCTGCCCACGCAGCCGCGAAGGTCACGGCCCCCGCGCCAGCGGCACCCAGTGCCGCTGGTGGATGCCAGCTCAACTCGCCTCGGGGCAAGATCAGCCACGTCGTCACCATCATCTTCGACAATACGCATTTCAAACGCGACCCCTTGCGCGATGGCTCAACCCCGGTGCCTTCCGATCTCGAGCAGATGCCGCATCTGCTCAACTTCATCAAGAGCAACGGTGTGCTTCTTTCCAATCATCACACTCCGCTGATCGCGCACACCTCCGACGACATCATCACCATCCTCACCGGTGTATATCCCGCCCGCCACGGTGTGGCGACCGCCGCCAACAGCTACCTGCAATACAGCGGCGCGAATGGCACAACCCAATCGCAGTCGGGCTTCACGTACTGGACTGACCTGAGCCGGGACAGGACCTATAACTTGATCAGCGGTCCCGCAGATGCAAATCATCCGAATGGTGTTAATGCGCCGGCTCCGTGGGTACCCTTTACCCGTGCGGGCTGCGACGTCGGTGCCGCCGCCGCTGCAGACATGGAGATCGAGAACACCGGCGTTGACCTCTCCACCGTGTTCGGAGCGGGCTCACCCCAGACCGCCGATCCCAACGCCTTCGCGAACTATGAAGGTGTGGCTATCCATTGTGCCGCTGCCAGCACGCTTTGCTCCACTGCGAACGGTGGCTTCCCAGACAAGCTTCCCTGGGAACCGAATCCCGATGGCTCGCCAGCAACCACCGATTCAGCTACTGGCACCTCTACCGCCTACGAGGGATATACCGCCCTTTTCGGTCACAAATACGTCACCCAAGCCTTCCAGAATCTTGGGTTCACGTTCGGCGGAAATGTGTTGGACGCGAACGGAAACCTGAAGGACATCAACGGTAACACCATCGTCGATGACTTCAACGGCACGTTGACACCCGGCTTCCCTGGCTTCAGCATCGCACCGCAATACGCGCTCGGATATCTTGCCGATATGTTGGAGGCAGGCGTCCCTGTTGTGTATGCGTACATCGACACTCCGCACCGTCCCCTCCCGGCGAATCCCTACGGATATGGTGTCGCCGGAGACGTGAACGACTACGGGCCCGGCGAAGCGCACTATGTACTCCAACTGCAGCAGTACGATGACTCGTTCAACAAGTTTTTTAAGCGTCTGGCCAAGGACGGGATCACCCCGTCGAACACGCTCTTCATGATCATGGCTGAAGAGGGCGACCATGTCGTCGCAGCCGAACCCACCAACGCTCCTTGCGACGGAGTGCACAAGCCTTGCACCTACGGCAACACGCCGGGCAATGAGGTCGGCGAGGTGGCCCTGAACCTTCTGAGCTTGCTCAACTTCGAGTCGGGCATCACAACGCCCGCTTCGGTGAACAGTGATTCTGCGCCGGACATTTACCTGACCGGCAACCCCGGCCCAAACGATTCTGCGCTGAGGGCTTTTGAGCAGGCGTCCGGCACGTTGTCGGCGACCAACCCGATCTCGGGAGCCACCGACACCATCGCACAGGAAATGGCGAATTCGGTCGAGTTCAAGATGCTGCACATGCTGACCTCTGACCCGCTACGGACACCGAGCTTCACAATTTTCGCTAACCCCGACTACTTTGTTTCGGCCGCGTCACCGGCATGCACCACTGCCGCCGCGTGCGTCACGCAACAGCCTGGCTTTGCGTGGAATCACGGCGACGTGCCACCGGAGATCACCAATACCTGGCTGAGCATGGTCGGGCCCGGAATCGATGACGAGGGTGTGGACAAAACAACATTCTCGGATCACACCGACGTGCGGCCCACCATGCTCACCTTGCTGGGCCTAAAGGACGACTACCCGCACGACGGACGCGCGCTCGTTGAAGAACTCGAAGGCTGGGCGCAGCCCTCCGCAGTCAGGCGAAGTGACAGCTTCGTCGCGCTGGCCCGTGCACTAAAACAGATCACGGCTCCGGTTGGACCGTTGGGGCTCGCCACTCTGCACGCGTCCACCGTCGCTCTGAAAAGCACCGACGACACCACCTATAACAACATCGAAAATCAGCTTATTGCTTTCACCGCCCAGCGCGATGCGCTTGTGGCGCAAATCCTGCCGTTACTCGAGGCTGCCGAATTGGATGGCACACCGATTCCGGAGAATGTTGCACGCAACCTGATTCGTCAGGCGGCAAATCTGTTGTCCAGTGTGGAGGCCTACGCGAACGGTTTGTAAGGACGAATCGCAGTGCTCTCTGCGAAACCAAATAATTCGAGGTCTCTTTCAGGCGGCCGAATGGCCGCCTGTTTTTTCATCTCAATCGTGGACATACGATTTAGTAAGAAGCCAACAATCGCCGGCCGATTCCCTTGTAAGGCCGACTCACGCTGGCTTGTCAAAAAAGAAATAGATGGCGGCGATCCGGCCGTCCCGGGCAATAATAAAATCAGTCCCGGCGTAAGCTGGCGCCTCCCCGGGGCGGCCCGACACCCACCGGACCCGCCCACAATTGCCCAACTCCTCGGGGTCGGCAATTGGCTGATATCGAAAGTCAGGGTGAGTAGCCTTGATCGCGCCCGCCACGCGATCGATTTCGTCGCGGCCCCGGTAGACGCCCTTGGGCTCGTAGAACACGCAGTCTTCGGTGAAGATCTCGTTCATGGCCGCACGGCGGCGCGCTGGGTCGTCTTCACCAAAGACGTCATGAAGATTGCGTGTCAGCAGGGTCGATATGCTGTACGGCATAGCTCTTCTCCTGTCGGCATCGAGTGCGGCTAGCAATATCTCGACATGTAACAACTCTATTGCAGATGAGACGGGGTCACCACAGAGGCGCCTCTGAGTGTTAGGCCTTCACGAATTGAACGTCGAGAGTGATGGTGACGTCTTCGCCCACGAGAATGCCACCGGTCTCAAGTGCAGCGTTCCAGCTCAATCCGAAGTCTTTTCGATTGATCTTTGTGCTTGCTGAGACCGCGACTCGAGTGTTGCCCCAGGGATCCTTGCTGGGCGGCGTTGGGCCTTCCACCGCAAAGCTGACCTTTCGGGTGACGCCGTGGATGGTGAGTTCGCCTTCGACCGACAACTCTCCATCCCTGACGATACGGATACTGCTTGATTTGAAGGTCAGGGTTGGAAACTTTTCGACATCAAAGAAATCGGCGCTCTTCAGGTGGGCATCGCGTTGGTCCTCGCCCGTCTGAATCGAGGCAGCCTCGATAGAGACCTCGACGCACGAGTTTGCAAGGTCGGATTCATCAAACAACAAGGCCCCTGAAAGTTTGGAGAATCGGCCTTTCACATTGGAGATCATCATGTGTTTAACTTTGAATTCGGCCACGGAGTGGGCCGCATCGATGTTCCACGTGGTGGTTGAAGTTTGGGTCGGAGCCAAGGTCGTGTTCGTCACGGTTATTGTTCCTCTCTCTGAATTCAAAATATTTATCGATATAGGTCATATCGATATCGATATATCTGATGGTCAACTATAACCCGGAGATTCACATTTTCATGGAAGAACACAGACGCCGTCCGGAAGCCCTTCATGCGTGACTAATCGTGCTGAACACCTAGCCGTTGATGTCCCTTTTATCTCTTTCCGAAGATTGCTCGGTTGCGGAAGTTTCGTCTCGTTCTTGGTGCAGTAGGCTATCGCAAGCTGGCCTTTTTCCTCGTAGGGAATCGCTCGTCCAGGTCGAGATTTAATTCGAGCACGTTGACTCGAGCCTCGCCCAGAAATGCAAGTTGTCGGCCCTCGATATGCTTTTGAACCAGGAGGCGGAGTTGCTCCACGGTGGTTCCGCGTTCCTTTGCAACGCGAGGCAACTGAAACTCCGCTGACGCGGGCGTGATATGAGGATCAAGACCGGAACCCGAACCAGTAACCAGATCCACAGGAACAGGCGCATTAGGATTCTCAGCTTGTGCGTTCGCGACGTCCCCCTTCACTCGATCAATGAGCTTTTGATTCGTGGGCCCGAGCTGCGAGCCATTAGTATTCGTGGGGTCGTATCCATTGCCCGCGAACGAAGGCCTCGGATGAAAGTAACCGGGACTTGAAAATCCCTGCGCAATGATGCTCGATCCGATCAGCTTGCCATTTCTGCGAATCAACTGGCCGTTGGCCTGCCTGGGAAATATCAGCTGTGCCAGTCCCGTGACGACCAGGGGATAGATGATTCCGAGCAAGACAGTAGTCGCAATTGTCATCAGGGTCGCGGTAATCAGATTCTTCTTCATGGCCATTTCCTTTACGCAAGCCCCATGTGGGTAATCAGGATGTCGACGATCTTTATTCCGATGAAGGGCACGACGATGCCGCCAACGCCGTAGATCCAGAGATTGTTACGCAAGAGCACCGCAGCCGCCATCGGCCGATACTTCACTCCTCGCAGGGCCAATGGAATCAGGGCAATGATGATCAGTGCGTTGAAGATTACGGCTGACAGAATTGCGGATTCTGGCGTCTGTAGATGCATGATGTTCAGCTTGTTCAGCACAGGGAATGTTCCGGCAAACATGGCGGGAATGATTGCAAAGTACTTCGCCACGTCGTTAGCGATGGAAAATGTCGTGAGTGCCCCGCGAGTCATCAGCAGCTGCTTGCCGATTTCGACGATCTCAATGAGCTTCGTCGGATTTGAATCAAGGTCGACCATGTTTCCGGCTTCCTTCGCAGCTTGCGTACCGGTGTTCATGGCAACGCCGACGTCGGCCTGCGCCAATGCGGGAGCATCATTGGTTCCATCTCCGGTCATCGCAACCAGCTTGCCGTCAGCCTGCTCTTTCTTGATCAAGTCCATCTTGTCTTTCGGTGTGGCTTGGGCCAGAAAGTCATCGACGCCTGCCTCGCGAGCGATGGCAGCAGCGGTGAGGGGGTTGTCGCCGGTGATCATGACGGTTCGGATGCCGATGGCCCGCAGTTGATCGAAACGTTCCTTCATGCCACCCTTGACGATGTCTTTCAGCTCAATGACGCCGAGCGCGCCACGGCTTTTTTCGGCAACGACCAGGGGCGTTCCGCCCGCCCGCGAAATTTCCTCGACGACCGCTCGTACTTGATCTGGCACCTTGTGGCCGGTCTGAGCCACATAATTTGCGATTGCATCGGTCGCTCCCTTGCGAATCTCGAAGCCATTCAGATCTACTCCCGACATGCGCGTCTGCGCGCTGAAGGGGACAAACTTGACCTCATGCGAACCCAACTGTCGGCCGCGCAATCCGTACTTCTCCTTCGCCAGCACTACGATTGAGCGCCCTTCGGGCGTTTCGTCAGGAAGCGACGAGAGCTGCGCAGCATCTGCGAGTTCCTGCTCCGTCACCCCCGGAGCCGGGATGAAACGCGATGCCTGACGATTACCCAAGGTGATCGTCCCGGTCTTGTCGAGCAGCAGAGTGTTGACGTCGCCAGAAGCCTCGACAGCACGGCCGGACATTGCCAGAACATTGTGTTGAACGAGTCGGTCCATGCCGGCAATGCCGATGGCAGACAACAACCCCCCAATCGTGGTTGGAATCAAACAGACCAATAGCGAAACCAGCACGAAGACAGTCTGTGGTGATCCCGAGTAGATGGCGAACGGCTGCAATGTGACCACCGCTAAAAGAAAAATGATGGTCAAACCTGCCAGCAAAATATTCAGTGCAATTTCGTTTGGTGTCTTCTGGCGTTCGGCACCTTCGACCAAGGCGATCATTCGATCGAGGAACGTTTCACCAGGATTGGAGGTGATCTTTACCTTGATCCGGTCCGACAAAACACGCGTGCCTCCAGTAACTGCCGAGCGGTCTCCACCCGCTTCGCGAATCACAGGAGCCGATTCACCCGTGATCGCTGATTCATCGACCGATGCCACGCCCTCGACGATCTCTCCGTCAGATGGAATGAATTCTCCGGCAATCACAAATACGAGGTCGCCAGCCTTCAGCTTTGAACTGGGCACCTGCTCGGTCCGTCCGTCGTTGTCGACAATCCGGTTGGCTATCGTCTCCGAGCGCGCTCTCCGCAGCGTGTCCGCTTGTGCCTTGCCGCGGCCTTCCGCCATGGCTTCGGCAAAATTTGCGAACATGACCGTAAACCACAACCACAGCGTGATCTGCAGGTTGAACTTGAAAGCCCCGCCGCTCTTGAAAAGCAACGCGGTCGTGATGACGCTTCCGATCTCCACCACGAACATGACAGGATTGCCCATCATCTGTCGCGGATTCAGCTTGAGAAATGCATCCCAAATGGCCCGGCGGACAATCTTCCATTCCCAGACAGCCTTCTTTCTGGGTTTGTTCGGGGAATGTCCCAACCGGACAGTGGGTACTGACGGCATGGTTGGTGTTTGCGTAGTGATTGCCATAGGGAATCCTTTAGAACGTCTTGCCCGCGACCATGAGCAGATGCTCAAGGATCGGGCCCAGACTCAGTGCAGGAAAGAATGTCAGGGCTCCCACGATCAAAATCACTCCGATCAGGAGCGCGGTAAATAGCGGCGTGGTCACCGGGAATGTCCCCAGAGAAGGCGGTACGTATTTCTTGCCCGCGAGATTGCCGGCGATCGCGAGCATCGGGATGATCATCAGGAATCGCCCTGCCAGCATGGTCACTCCCATGGTCGTGTCATACCAGGGAGTGTTCACTGTCAGCCCGCCAAAGGCCGAGCCATTGTTGCCAGCCCCAGATGTAAACGCATATAGGATCTCGCTGAGCCCATGCGGACCGGGATTTGCGATGCTTGCGGTGCCAAACCCGTGGACGCTTGAAATCGCCGTAAACGCCAGAATGACAAGCGGAAACACGAGGATCACCAGCATCGCCATTTTCACGTCGTAGGCTTCGATCTTCTTGCCGAGATACTCGGGAGTACGGCCAACCATAAGTCCCGCAATAAAGACCGCAAGAACGATATAAATGAGCATGCCGTACATGCCCGCTCCGACTCCTCCAAAGATGATTTCGCTGAGCATGATATTGACGAGCGGAATCATGCCGCCGAGTGGCGTGTAAGAGTCATGCCAGCCATTGATCGCGCCGCAGCTCGCATCGGTAGTGACCGTTGCGAACAAAGCGCTATTGGCGATGCCGAAGCGAACTTCTTTCCCTTCCATGTTGCCGCCTGACTGCAAAGCGTTGACCTGCTGGTCAACTCCCTTCAGCAAGGGATTACCTTGAGCTTCGGCCCAATAAGCAACGGTCACTCCGGCGACAAAGAGGATGGCCATTGCCGCCCACACCGCCCAGCCATGTGCCTGCGAGCCGGTCATTCGCCCAAGGGTATAAGTCAATCCGGCGCCAATAGCGAAGATTGAGACCAATTCAATCAGATTGGACAGAGGTGTTGGGTTTTCAAACGGATGTGCACTGTTGGCATTGAAAAAGCCCCCGCCGTTGGTACCGAATTCCTTGATGATTTCCTGTGACGCAACCGGTCCTTGTGCAATTGTCTGGTCGGTCACGGTGTCCATTACTGGCTTACCTTGAGCATCCACGACGGGCTTGCCATCTGATCCGACTCTCTGCACCTGCATTGGCTCGATCAGTTTCACCGTGTCATAAGGGTTCAAGTTCTGGACGACGCCCTGCGAAACTAAAACGAGGGCGCCTACAACGCAGAAGGGCAACAATACCCAGAGGCAACTGCGAACGAGGTCGACCCAAAAATTACCGATGGTCTGCATCTGCCGGCGCGCAACCCCGCGGATGAACGCAATCGCCAGCGCAATACCGACCGCCGCCGACACAAAATTGTGATACGCAAGGCCCGCCATCTGGGTGAAGTAGCTCATGGTGTTTTCACCCGAATAGGCCTGCCAGTTCGTATTGGTCGTAAACGATGCCGCCGTGTTGAAGGCCACGTGTGCCGGACTGACCGCACCAAATTTCTGCGGATTGAAGGGCAGATAACCCTGCAGGCGCTCCATCGCATAGAGCACGATCATTGAGACCACGCTGAAAAGGAGCATCGAGATCGCATACTCCGTCCAGCGCATCTCGTGGTCTTCATCCACACCGGTCACGCGATAAAGCAGGCGCTCGACCGGTCGCAGCACGGGATCCATGAACGTCTTCTCGCGGTTGAACACACGCGCCATGAAGACGCCCATCGGCTTGGTGACTAAAAACACAAGCACGAGAAAGAACAGAATTTGTAGCCACCCATTAATCGTCATGTCAGAACTTCTCCGGCCGCAGGAGTGCATAGACGAGATAAATCGTCGTCAGCACACTAACTGCGAGCATAATCATCGATTCCACGCTCATATCGGCTTCTCCTTACTTCACATGCTCACAAAAATGAACGTAAGCGATCGACAAGGCAAAAAACCCGATCGTTAGAACAATCCAAAGCACGTCCTGCATAGGCAAGTCTCCAGAAAGTAAATCCTATTTCCGCACTACCACGACCCCTCTTTATGGCCCCACCACCACACCAACCCGAGAGTTGCCGTGTTTTGTTCCTTGGTCAGTACACCCTGAACGTCGGACAGGAACGATGGCTGGTTTGAAAAATCACGACGCCACTCGTAACGCATCAGCAACCCATCGGAGACCTTGTAGTCCAGCGTCACCGTGTTTTCCTTTAGTGCTTGTGAAACTCCACTGAACAGTCCTCCCCGGTCGGACATATATTCGAACCGACTTGCGAGTGCGACCTTCGGCGCGACCTGGTACTGGACATAAGCGGCTCCGCCGTCGGTATGCGACGGCGCCGACGATTGTCCTGGGGCTGAGTTCTGCCAGAGACGTTGAATGAAGTAATCCCCTTCCAGTGCCAATGTCAGCTTTGGGGTTGCCTTCCAGCTGACATAACTGTCGAAGATGTGAGTACGACCGTTCGGCGCAGGACGGATCGCAACGAAGCACAACCCCGGCTGCACCGGGATCGGACCGCAATTTGTGGAGGGGGCGCGATCGGGATGTTCCTGGCCGAGATAATAGTTCAGTGTCCAGCTGATATTAGTGCTCGGCTTCGCAGCGAAACCGAACAGTTGATCCTTAAATCCGTTCGTCGCCTCCACCTGATTTGTTCCATTGACCACCCAATAGTTCACGCTAAATTTGTCAGTCAGAGGAATGTTAGCGCGTAAACCCATGTGGTAGAACGGCAGGAAGTTAAACCAAAATGCGCGAGAATAGTTGATCTGATCTTTGGTGTAATTGCCCTCGATTCCAAGAGAACTGCCCCATTTTCCAAAATCCACGCTCACGCCTTTGCCGATTGGAATCACGTACGTGCCATAGGCTTGGAAAATGTTCCGATAAATGTCCGGCCTCGGCTCATTCGACGGATTCCCTTGCAATGTGTCAGTGGCTTGACCGAACTGCAAATCGAGGCGAGCACCCCAACGGCGCCCTGCGCTCACATCGGGGCCGTGCTCCAGAATCACACTGGCCTGATTGAGGCTGAACTCGTTGCTGAGAACATCATAGGCACGAAGCAGGTTCACACGGCCAACCGGATGATTGAGGTTGTAGGCGTAATAACTGTCGAGCCCTAGGTTGATGGTGGTATCCCGGAAGAAATCGAGCGTCTTTCGATCTTCGGACTGCACGAGATTTTGTTGCTCCGATGAAACGTCGATCTCGGTCGCGTCATCCGATCCAGCCGGGTTCGACGCCTGAACAGAGGCAGACTGAAGCTGTTTGACAATCGCCTTCAGTTCTCTAACCTCATTTTCCAGATTGTCGATCTGTTGCTGCATAGCTTGGGCTGTTGGATTAACCAGTGACGCCGGTTCCATCTGCGTCGATTGCGCATGCCCGATTGTTGCGGCCGCATAAACCGCCAGCAAAGCGGCCCACTTTGCATACTTGTTCATTTTTGGTAGCTCATCGAGCCTCGAACCCGACCACGAAAAATTGCTTCTCCAGCCTGAGCTGCGTCCAAGATTCGAAACGCACGGTCGTGCATCCTCAGGTTTTCTTCACCTATAACGAGGGCGCAGCTCAGATTCACAACTCATAGGATCTGGACCAGAGTTCCGTTACTCCGGCGCATTAATCAAAACTTGACCAAGATTGCCATTGTGGCCCGGTCCTCGGTCCTGCGCAGATCCGGGAACCATCCGGGAATGATCGTGGCCGGATTCCCGTTATTCCCACCCGGCGGCGTCACCCCACCCGGGCCGCTCCAGTACGGCACATTGGCGTGACGGTGATTGAATTCCCAACGGAACGTTATGTACTGGCTGGGCATGTAGTCGTAGGTTCCGGAAATATCCCATGCCTTGAACGGATCGCCGGGATTCTCGGTAAAGTACGGCGTGCCGGTGCTCGCTGTGGCCCCATTGATCGGGGGCAACAGTACGAGATAGCGACCGGGATTGTTGATCTTTCCGCCGCCAACAGTGACCGCGTAGCGGTCTTTGTGGAGCCACCAGCGGTTGTAGAGCATGAAGCCAAGGAAGCTCTGTTTGTAAGCAACGATGTTTCCGGCAGCGTCCTTCTTATTAGTAGTGCAGTTCACACCGCCGCCGGTTTCGCAGCCTACGTCGCCGGTAAGGCTGAAGGCGATCTTGTCCAGAAAGCGTTCTGGGTGGTCGTAGTACTTAACCTCCACGCTGTCGTCGGTGTGATAACGAGTGCGATTTGGAATGCCCAAGGCGTCAGCACCGGCACCGTAATTGTTCGAGATGATCGAAAGCCACGGTGTCGGTCGCCACAGAATTTGGCCGCCAAACCCTAATCGACCATTGGGTCGCGCGTAGGATTGCCATCCATTGATGATCCAGGGTTCGATCTTCAGTTTCTCCGTCGGGAAGATCTGGAACCGCATGCCGGTAAAGAACCAGGGCGTGTTCGACGATACGAACGAAGGCTGATAAGCCCAGTTATCGAACTGATAAAAGCTGAATAGACCCACGTAAGACAAAAAGATCCCAGCATCGACGTTGATTCCGTGCAGCGCATCAAAGTGATAACCGCCGTAAGCTTCGTTCAGGTAACGATAGGCATTGTCCAACTGCCACTGGCCACGCGAATAGCTGGCGTCGTTACGGGGCGTTGCGGTGGAATACAAACCTAGCTGGGTGAACACTCGGGCACGTACATGGTCGTAGTGAAAGTCTCCGCCGATCCCTAGGTGGGTGAGACTGATTTCGTTGGAACGAAATACCTCGCTCGAACCGCCGATGGTGTCATCCTTCGGATGATTGAAGTCGTAATGGTAGGCGACGTCCGCGCGAACTTCCGGCGTGAAAAACTTGGAATCAAAGGCAGGTTCTTTCGTGCGCGGATTGCCGTTCAGCCATGTCCAATCCGCAAATGCGAACGGCTCAGCTTTCGCAGGTTTGCTTTCTGATGGAGTTTCAGGCTGGTCTGAAATTTTTGAAGACGAGACCGATTCGCTGACAAAGTGCTCCTGCGTTCCAACAGCCGCATTCGGGGAATCCGCAACCGCAGTCGTGCCCCTGTGCCGCTGCTTTAGCTGGGACTCGAGTTCTTGAATGCGGTTACGCATTCTGTCAAGCTCTTGAATGATTGCTGCATCTGTGTCGGGCGCTGCAGTCGCGCTGACGGACTGCTGTTGCGCGGTAAGCTCGGATTCAGAACCTCCGTTATCGGCGGCTTGCGTTGCTGTCTGCGAAAATCCCAATGAAGCCGCGAGTACAGTGGTGAATACTCCGATGAAGCAAAATTGCATGGCCCATGAGAGTTGCTTTGACTGATTGCGTTTCGTGTTCACGCGAACCATACCTCTTCACACACCTTTACTAGACCTCTCCATACACGTTTACTGAACATCACAGAATTGGAAATAAAACAGCATAAAAGGTGTCTAAAGAGTCCATAAAAAGTTCATAAAGACGCGTAGGGATTTCCACCAGGGGAGTTTCGCGCGATCTTCGCGCTCTATTTTTGCAGATGAAGAGAGGAGGCAACAGCGTCAAGGGCGTGATGCCCGTCCCACGCGGCGATATCTCACGACAGGAAATATTTTGAAACAGCGCTGGGACTATATTCCGGGAGACGCTGTAAAAATATCAGCCACAAACACAAAGAATCGTAACCCTCGTAGCATCGTGATTGTAATCAAATCTTGTGGATTTCAAATGACTGGCTTGGAACGCTTCGCCCACAGCCGCTCACCGTCACCCACG
>Ga0126371_10001287_pt1 | contig 21119 bp, 20 predicted proteins | sample PanSoiMetaPlot_4_FD_110145 | JGI IMG/M metagenome (GOLD analysis project Ga0126371, IMG submission 110145) | Tropical forest soil microbial communities from Panama - MetaG Plot_4 | ecosystem: Environmental > Terrestrial > Soil > Tropical forest > Bulk soil | place: Panama | collected 2016-02-17 | reverse complement strand
CCAGAAACCTTGAACCGTGTTCACGAGAGAGCCCCATGGCAACTTTAGCGACGCCGGCGGAAAAAAAAGGCCAGCAGGTGCCTGAAGAGAAGAGCGAGCGCAAACCAGTGCGCGCGCGCGTGGACGACAAATTCAAGATCTTCTGCGGGACAGCCAACGAGCCTCTCGCCGAAGAAGTCTGCAACTTTCTAGGACTGACGCGGGGCCAGGCGATGGTCACGCGCTTCAAGGACGGCGAGTGCTACGTCCAGATCCAGGAGAACGTGCGCGGAGCTGATGTGTTCGTGATTCAGCCGACGTGCCGCCCGGTGGACGAGCACCTGATGGAATTGCTGTTGATGATCGATGCGCTGAAGCGCGCATCGGCGCGGCGCATCACAGCCGTAATCCCGTACTTTGGCTATGCGCGGCAAGACCGTAAAGATAAGCCGCGGGTGCCGATTTCGTCGAAGCTTGTCGCGGATTTGTTGACGACGGCGGGCGCGGATCGCGCGTTGATCGTCGATTTGCATGCACCGCAGTTGCAGGGATTTTTCAACATCCCGGTCGATCACCTGTTCGGGTCGCCCGTACTGGTGAGCTACTTCAAGGAGTTGAACCTGCCGAATCTGACGGTGGTATCGCCGGACGCAGGCGGTGTGGAGCGAGCGCGGTTCTTTGCGAAGAAGATGGACGCGGCGCTGGCGATCGTCGATAAGCGGCGTATCGAGATGAACGTGGCGGAAGTGATGCACGTCATCGGCGATGTGAACGGCCGGAACTGCCTGGTAATCGACGATCTGATCGACACGGCGGGAACGCTGGTGAAGACAGCGTCGGCATTGCTGGAAAACGGGGCGAAAGCGGTGTACGCGTGCTGTTCGCATCCAGTGTTTTCGGACCCGGCGATTGAGAACATTGCGAAATCAGACATCACGCAAGTGGTGGTGACGAATACGATCCCGCTGACCGAAGCCGGGAGACGCGAGCCCAAAATCAAGGTGCTCACGATTGCGGGGCTGATTGGCCGAGCCATTCAGTCGATTCATGAAGAGACGTCGGTCAGCAGATTATTCATGTAGACAGGAAACAGACTTATGGCAACTGCAATTGACAACAACTTACTCGAAGCGCAACCACGGACTCCGGGCAACAAGAACGATGCGCGGCGCGTGCGCCGGGACGGCAAGATTCCTGCCATCGTGTATGGCGCGGGCAAGGACTCCCTCTCCGTGAGCGTGGATCCCCGCCAGGTTACGAGGATTCTGAACTCGGAGACCGGGCACAACACGATTTTCGACCTGGCGCTGGATGGAGACAAAACCAAAGCCATGATCGTCGACTGGCAATACGAACCGATCAAGGGAAAGCTGCTGCACATTGACCTGAAGCGGATCGCGATGGACAAGAAGCTGACGGTCAAGGTGCCGGTCTTCCTGAAGGGCGAAGCGGCGGGCGTGAAGCAGCAGGGCGGCATTTTGGAGCAGATGCTGCGCGAGGTCGAAATCGAGTGCCTGCCGGCGGATATTCCGAGCCACATCGATGCCGACGTCAGCGAGCTGGTATTCGGCAAGGTGCTGCGCGTCTCGGATCTGCCGCGTAGCGACACGTTCGAGTTCGTCACTGACGAGAATCAGCCGGTTGCGCACGTGACATCGGTGAAGGAAGAAGTGGTGGCGACTCCCGAGGCAGCGGCTGCGGAAGCGGCAGCGGGTCCGGCCGAGCCCGAAGTTATCAAGAAGGGCAAGCAGGAGACCGAGGAAGGCGCCGAGGCTGCTCCGGAGAAGGCGGAGAAAGCCGAGAAGAAGGAAAAGAAATAAGCTGCGAGCCGCGAGCTACGAGCTGCGAGCAAGAAGCTTACGAGCGAACAGGCGTGAAACTGATCGTCGGGCTGGGCAATCCTGGGATCGAATATCAGTTCACGCCACATAACCTGGGCTTCCTGGCGGTCGATCGTATTGCCGATGACCGCAATGTGGAGATCAGGAACCGGCAGTGCCGGGCGCTCACCGGAAGGACGCGCATCGGGAACGAAGAGGTTCTGCTGGCCAAGCCCGAAACCTTCATGAACCTGAGCGGGCTCGCGGTGCAGGAACTGCTCAACGAATACGAGTTGAGGCCGGAGACGGATCTGATCGTGATGTACGACGAGCTGGATCTGCCGATGGGCACGATTCGGATCCGCAAGCGTGGCAGTTCCGCCGGGCACAACGGCATGAAGTCGATTATCGGGGCGCTGGGCACGCAGGAGTTTGTGCGGATCCGGCTGGGGATTGCGCCCGAGACGCGGATCTTGAAGCCACTGACGAAGCGACAGCTGAAGGTGGTGGGTGAAGTTCTGGATCTCGCCGCCGAAGCAGTGAACGTGATCTTGACCGAAGGTCCGGAAGCGGCGATGAACCGCTTCAACCGCAAGCCAGACGATGGCGCGGAACCGGACGAGACGGAGTGAGATTTTGGAGATAAACGAATGAATCGTACATATGAAGTGATGTTCATCGTCCGCCCGGATATGGCGGAGGAGGATCTAGACAAGCTGATTTCCACACTGGAAACGGCAGTGACCGGTACCAACGGCACGGTAAAGAGCGTCGAAAAGATGGGCAAGCGGCGGCTGGCGTACGTGGTCGGGCGGTTTCACGATGGAATGTACGTCCTGCTCACGGTGGAAGGTGGCGGCGGCCTCATTCACGAACTGGAGCGCAGGCTGCGTGTGAGCGAGCCGGTGATCAAGTTCCTCACGGTGCGCATCGACGAAGAGCAAAAACGGCTGGACAAGATCAAGAAGATTCGCGACGCGCGGAAGAAGACCTCGGCCGCGCCCGCGGCTCCGGCAACCCCGGAAGGTAGCGAGCCGGCTCCCGCGACAACGGTTTAACGAAGATCGAGAGTTTCAAGACATTCATTGGCGGCTGGCACAGGCCGGACGCACGAAAAATCAAAGGCCGCGGGCAAGACTGCCCGCGCCACACAAGCGTGAAGGAGCATCATGGCTGAAGAAACGAGAGCACCAGGCGCAGCGGCTACGGAAGGTGGCGCGCCATCGGAAGGTCAAGGTCACGGACATCGTCCGTCGGGACCGCGAGGTCCACGTCCGGGCGGGCCCAGCGGACCGGGAGGGCGCGAGGGCGGCCGCAAGTATTTCCGGCGGAAGAAGGTCTGCAAGTTCTGCGTCGAGAAGATCGAGAACATCAACTACAAGGACGTACGTTTGCTCGCACAGTTCGTGGCGGAAAGCGGGAAGATCGTTCCCCGCCGGCTGACCGGTGTTTGCACGCCCCATCAGCGGCGGCTGTCGACGGCGATCAAGCAGGCGCGCAATATTGCGTTGCTGCCGTTCGCCGGCCGGGCGATGTAGGTTCAGTGGGACGGCGCCTAAAGGCGCTAGTGTCGGCAAGGTTGTTGCGGCGCGCCTGTAGGCGCGCCCTGATACGAAACCCAAACCGCACACAGAATCTAGAAACGGAGTCATGACATGGAAGTCATCCTGAAGGAAGATGTGCCGAAGCTCGGCTCACGCGGCGATGTGGTGAAGGTCGCCGAGGGCTATGGGCGGAATTTTCTGCTGCCGCGCAAACTCGCGATTGAAGCAAACGCGGCGAACAAGGCCGTCATCGAGCAGATGAAGACGGCGGCCGTGCGGCGGTCGGCGAAGGAGAAGCACGAGGCCGAAGATCTCGCGAAACAGTTCGATGGATTGTCGGTCTCGTTCCAGCGGCGCTCGGGCGAGAACGATCAGCTGTTTGGATCGGTCACATCGAGCGACATTGCCGAGGCTCTGGAGAAAAAGAGCTTCCATATCGATCGCCGGAAGATTCAGCTGCACGAACCGCTGAAGTCGGTGGGCGAGTTCGATGTGCCGGTGAAGCTGCACAAGGACGTCACGACACACGTGAAGATAGTGATCGAAAAGGAAGCTGCAGAGTAGCTTCGCGAACAGAATTTCCAACCTTCGCCCCTGCTCCAACATCCCTTTAGCAGGGGCGTATTCGTTACGGGCTCGCGGTTCTCACAATTTTTTTACAATCTGATCCTCAGGTGTAACACTGGGTGTGTGTTGGGACAGCTTTTTCTGTCTAGTTCTCAACATCTTAACGGTTTGTAATCAACGATTTGCAAGTCGCGGCAGGAGACGGCAAGAATCCTGCCAAACCCCTGAATTCTCTGCTCACGGTTCAGGTGTTGCCGCGTCCATTACTACGCAGACCAAGAAAGAGTAAGAGTGTGGATGTCAGGTCTGGCGAGGATAACGGACAAACATGCCGGCCGATGCTTGGGTAGTACCGATTACGGTTGGCGAGCGTTCTTACCGTAGCGCGAACGGCGCACGGGCGGACAACGGCAGCACCCAGGACCCCACTTTTCGGGGCCACATGGCGGGGCAAGGCAGTCGCATCGACGACACGATGTTGATCCGCGAGGCACAGCGCGGCAACCGCGCGGCCTTCGAGGAACTGGTTCGCCATTATGACCAAGCGGTGCTGCGGCTAGCGTTACACCTCACCGGTTCCGAGCACGACGCGCAGGACATCTTCCAGGACGCCTTTCTGAAGGCGTACAAGAACGTCGGAAGTTTCCGATTTGAGTGCTCGTTCTACACCTGGATTTACCGCATCGTCACCAACCTCTGCCTCGATCATCTCCGCAAAAAACAGGTTCGCAAGGAAGACGCTCCGGTGGCGACGGATGCTTCGGGCGAGGAGTACAGCGTCCTTGACCAGGTTGCGGATGCACGAGCGGGTGCAAACCCGGAACGTGACCTGATGCGCCGCCAGCTGGGCGACCGGATCAATTGCGCGCTCGATAAGTTGACGCCGCGCGAGCGGATGGTTTTTGAGTTGAAGCATTACCACGGACTGAAACTGAGAACCGTGGGCGAGATTTTGCATACGACGGAAGAGACGGCGAAGAACACGCTCTTCCGGGCCACGCAGAAGTTGCGTGGAGCGCTGGCCGATATGCGTTGACGCCAGCCGCCCAGGTTAGCGTCCCAAGGAAGGGACGCGAACCTGGGGCACCAAACGAATTTTTTTAAAGGAGTAACCCCGAAGGGGGTGCAATTATGAAGTGCGAATGGGTACAAGAAAATATTCTGCTTTATGTTTATAACGAGCTCGCCGACGATGCTCGTTACGAACTGGAGCAACATCTGGCGCGCTGCCCGGAGTGCGCTACCGAACTGAAGGCCGCTCGTGGCTTCCACGCCACAATTTCTCAACGACCGGTTCAGGAGCCAAGCCCGAATCTGCTGGCGGCCTCGCGAATGCGACTGCAAGAAGCACTCGAGACCACCCAGCCGGGCGGATTCTGGCATCGACTTACCTTCGACCCGGCGAGCTGGCTTCGCCAGATGCGATTCTCGCCCGCACTGGCAGCGGTGATTTTCATGATCGGGTTTGGAGGCGGGATTGGGGCGATGTACAAGGCGACGCCCCCACACACCGACAGTGGGTCCATTGCAACGGTTTCCGATCAAACCACAGCCCCGCTAGAATCTTCCATTACCGGAATCCGCTCTGTTATCCAAGAACCCGGCTCCAGCGAAGTAACCATCAAGTACGACACAGTCAAGACAGAACAGGCGCAAGGATCTCTGAACGATCAGAAGATCCAGCAGCTGCTTTTGTTTGCCGCCCGCAACAACTACAACTCGGGTGTGCGGATGGATTCGGTCGACCTGCTGACGCAGAAGCCCGATCAGAAGGGCGTCCGGGAAGCGTTGATTTATGCGCTGCGCTACGACACCAACCCCGGCGTGCGGCTCAGGGCGATCGAGGGCTTGGGAGCATTTGTGAAGGATGATGTCCGCGTGCGCGACGTGGTTCTCCAGGCGCTGATGACGGACAACAACCAGGGCGTGCGCACGCAAGCCCTGCTGCTGCTTGAGCCGGTGAAGGCTGATGGAACGGTTCGGGCGGCCCTGCAGCAGTTGGCGGAGAAAGATCAGAATCAGTACATCCGTTCACAGGCACGAACGGTTCTGGCGCAATTGCCGGAAATCGATTAAAAGGTTTCGGGTTTCAAGTTTCGAGGGATTATTACGGATAACCCGAAACTTGAACCTGAAGAGTGAAGCTGCTGCACAGCGCTGCAAATTCTGGAGCTTCGGCTCCATTATGAGGAGGAAAGCCAAGACTCAACGGGACCCGCTAGACCCAAGCAGTTTTGCCAAAGAAAACATGGTCAACCGAATTACAAAATTTGCCGGGATGTTCATAACCGTGGCGTTTCTGGCTTCAATCGCACTTGCACAGCAGGTGCGCGTGTATCGAGATGGCGATTCCTGGACGCAGGAAACAACAGGAAGTATGCCGGGGGCCAGAGATCTTCGCGTGAGAGTCGACTTCGGTTCGGTTCGCGTTCAGGGCGGCTCGCAGCAGGACATTACATACGTTATTCGTACTCGTTCTTATAGCTCTGATGAAAAAACGGCTCGCCGCGAATTTGAAAACTACAAAATCAGCGCCAGTGGCCGAGGCGATGCCGCTTCCATCGAAGGCGACTGGCAGGGCGGACATCATCACCTGTGCTCGGGTGAGTTGGTCATTAACGTTCCGCGCAACCTGAGTCTTGCGAAGATCGAGACTTCTGGCGGCGGGGTGACGGTAACGGACGTCGCTGGCCGCGTGGAAGCAGAGAGCGGCGGCGGCAAGATTCATCTGGATAATATTGGCGGCTCCGTCACGGCGGAGACCGGCGGCGACAGCATTGAGATCGGAACGGTGAATGGCGATCTGCACCTTGAGACTGGCGGCGGGAAGATTTACATCTCCAATGCCAAGGGCAAGGTGGAGGCGACGACCGGTGGCGGAAATATTGTTCTGGTTTCCGCATCACAGGGCGCGTCGCTTGAGGCCGGCGGTGGCAACATCGAAGTGAAGCAGTGCGGTGGACGCCTGCGAGTATCGACCGGCGGCGGGAACATCGAACTTGGTGATATTTCGGGCCCGGTTGAACTGGAGACAGGTGGCGGCAGCATTCGTCTTGGCTCCGCGAAGGGCATCGTGCATGCGCAGACTGGTGCGGGACGCATCGAGCTGAATGGAGTTCCCTCGGCACGCGCGGAAACCGGCGCGGGCGGAATCGTGGCGAGATTTGTCTCCGCGGGCGAGCGCACGGATTCTTCGCTGGAAACATCGGCTGGGGACATTGTGGTGTATCTTGCGCCCGATGTTGCCATCACGGTGCGGGCGAGCATCGATATGGCGAACGGGCACAAGATCGTCTCCGATTTCAATGACATTCGCGTAAACACCCAGAGTGGCGATTGGCCGGGGCCCAAGAGCTATACCGCCGAAGGCAAGTTGAACGGCGGCGGCCCTGTGCTGAAGGTTCGCACCACGACGGGCGACATCAAGTTCCTGCGGGCAAGCCGGTAGTCTTCGCCGGACTGCCTGCGGGAGCGGTTTTCGATCTGAAAAAGCGATGTAAAGCCAGGAGGATCCGATGAAACACTCCATCCTGCTTTCCGCGGTAATTCTCCCTTTATTGAGCACCGGAACTTATTGTGCGCAGTGCCCTGCGGTTGAGCGGCCGTCGGGCTCCTACTCGTTCACTCTGGCTACCGATGGGGGCGTCGGATACGGCGAAGAAAACACAGGCGCGTATCTTGGCGTCGACATCTCGGATGTGAGCAAGGACCGGCTCGAGGCGCTCAAGCTGAAGGACGAGCGGGGGGTCGAGGTCACGATGGTGGATCAGGATGCCCCAGCCGGGAAAGCCGGGCTGAAAGAGCACGACGTGATCCTCACCATGAACGGCACGAACGTGGAGAGCGGCGCCCAGCTGCGCCGCATGATCCGCGAGACGCCGGCGGGGCGGACGGTTGCGTTTGGTGTCAGCCGGGATGGCCAGCCGATGACCATCAGAGTGCAACTCGCTGACCGTCACAAGACGGTGGGGTGGGGACCGAACGCGAAAGACTTCAAATTCGAAATGCCGGATATGCCGAACATGTCGGACTTCGACGTCCCAGTATCGGTGGTGGTCGTGCATTCCGGGATGCGGAGCGGCCTGATGATCGAGAACATCACTCCCCAGCTGGGCGATTTCTTCGGAGTGAAGGGCGGCAAGGGCGTGCTGGTCCGGTCAGTGGAAAAAGGAAGCCGGGCCGACAAATCGGGCTTCCGCGCGGGCGACGTGATCGTGCGCGTGAACGATCAGACGGTGCACGACACAAGCGACTTCAGCCATGCATTGCGTTCCACCAGCAAGGGCACCGTCAACGTGGGGATCGTACGCGAAAAGAAAGAGCAGAACCTGAACTTGTCGCTTCCTGAACGGAAAGATTCGGGTGAGCTGCTGGAAGAGACCTACGAAGGGCCGGACATCGAGGCGTCGGTCGAAGGCCAGCTAGTGCGAACAAACGAGCTTGCCCAACTGCAGCCGCAAATGCAATATGCGATTCAGGAGTCGCGGCGGGAACTGGAGAAGGTCCGGCCGGAAATTGAGAAGGCTCAGCGCGAGGCGCGTGAAGCGATCGAGCGGGAGCGGCCGCAGATCGAACGTGCCATGCGTGATGCGCAAGCGGCTAATCAGAAGATGCAACACGAATTCTGTACCCATCAACATGAGCTGCAGAGCCAGATGCAGAAAATGCGGAAGGAATGGCAGAAGCAGAGTGAAGGTTGGCAGAAGCAGAGCGAACAGTGGCGGAAACAGGGCCAGGAGTTCATGAAACAGAACCGCAAGCGGATGGAGCAGCTACGCCACGAAATGAAAGGCGAGTGGCTCTCGATCTAAATCAGGCTGAACCTGAGGGGTATGGCGGCCGGTGGGCAGACGCTCATCGGCCGTTTTCACGTAGAGCAGATTCTTGTTGAGTGATTGGTGAGGCTAGTCGGCGGTGGCGTGGGCCGATGCGCGGTAGAAAGTCGGCCCGAGCAGGACGCGGTTGCGGCCGCCTTGTTTGGCAGCGTAGAGGCCGGCGTCGGATGATTTCACCAGTTCATCACGCGTGGTTCCATGATCCGGGAAAGTGGCTACACCGGCGCTGATCGTCACAGGACGGGGCACTCCAGGGAACTGCCAGCTCTCCACCAGACGACGAAGTTTCTCGGCGACGGCCAGTGCATGCTGTGGGTTGGTTTGCGACAGCAGGATGGCGAACTCTTCTCCACCGTAACGGCAGACAACGTCAATTTTGCGCAGCTGCTGGTGAAAGATCGAGGACACCTGGCGGAGGACCTCGTCTCCGAGCAAGTGTCCGAATTCATCGTTGAGGCGTTTGAACTGATCGATATCGATCATCAACACGGCCATTCCACTCTGGAAGCGGCGGGCGCGATCGATTTCCTCGACGATACGAAGCTCAAAGAACCGGCGGTTGAAGATGCCCGTAAGGCCGTCGAGGTAGGCCAACTGCTTGACACGTTCTACGTAGTGCGCGTTCTGGATCGCGGTCGCGCAGATGTCGGCCACGGCTTCGAGCGAATCGACGTCGCCTTCATGGAAGGACTCGGTTTTGTCGCTTTCCAGCATCAGGACACCGAGCGTTTGTCCGAACGAGACCAGAGGGATGCACATGCGCGACTGCGTCTCGCGATAGAAACCGAGATACTCCACGTTTTCACGGACGTTGTTCTCGATCAGCGTCTTGCCGGCGGCGAGGGATCTTCCCCACAGTCCCGAAGTCGCGGGCAAACGGCCTTCGGTCGGAGAGCACGGAGTGAACCGCCCTTGACTGGCGCGCATGACAAGGCCGTCCTCGTCGCGCAGAAGCACGGAAACGTGGCCGACCATGAAAGTCTGCTGGATGACGCTGCAAACCTTGATGAGAAGGGCTTCCTGGTCAAGAACGGCGGTGGTCTCGCGTGCAATGGCGTTGATGACTTCGAGCTGGCGCGCCCGATGACGCTCGAGTGAGTACAAGCGCGCATTCTGCAGGGCCATCGAGGCCTGCGTTGAAAACAGGGTCAACAGGTCAATCGTATCGTTGTCGAAGTGGTTGACATTCTCGCTCTGACAATCGAGCACACCCACGACCTCGTCCTGAACCATCAATGGAATGGCTAGTTCCGAGCGCGTACTTATCGCAGAGGTGACGTATTGCGGATCCTTCGACACGTCCGGGGCGTAGATGGGGCGCTTTTGGCGCCCGGCGGCTCCGGTGACGCCTTGCTGCAAGCCGAGGCGGATCGATTCCATACCCGGGTCCCATCCGATCACGCATTTCGGATAGAGCTCCTGCTTGTCCTTATCGAGGAGGAGGATGGCGACGTTCTGGAGATGAAAATAGTCGCGAGCGATGACGAGGATACGCTGCAGGACCTCGTCTAGCTCAAAGGTCGAGAGAACTGCCTGGCTCGCGTCATAGAGGATGGCGATCTTCTGCATGCAGCAGGAGAAAGTTTATCGTTTGCCGCGCACGTTACCGAGGTGCCGAAGGTAACTAGTGAGATCACTTTGGTCGAGTAGCTGAGTAGTATTTGTCATTGAAACGACGGTAGTCACGCACGGCGGGCCGCGAGGGCGAGACGCCCTCGCGACAGTCGGCGGGGACGCCGGCGCTACATCGGGTGCGGCCCCCCAGGAGGATGACCGGGCAGGGCGGCGCGCTACAACACTTACATTCACATGCGATGACGCCACCAGGCTGCGGTGCGGATGAGTCCGTAGGCCACGAGACAGAACCAGAAGTCGACGAGAAGGCCGAGGTCGATGGCGAAGAGTTTATGGCGAGCAGGAGGGGGCAGCGAAGGCATGAGCACGAAGTAGGCGGCGTTCCCGAGCAGAACGGCCAACAGCGACTGTAGCAAGTTCGTGGTCACCGACAGTTTAGACACCGGGGAGGTCTCCTGAGGGTTGGTGCTGCGCGATGAGCGGCGGCATTCTCACGGTGAGCGCCCTGTTACCATTCTTCTGAAAATCGCCTCATGCTGGAACTCTCCACCCCGGTGCAGTACGTGAAGGGCGTTGGACCGCGCCTGGCCGAAATTTTGTCGGCGAAGGGCCTCCGTACGGTCGGCGACCTGCTTCATTATCTCCCGTTTCGATATGAAGACCGGTTGAATCCACGCGGAATCGCAGAGTTGCGGGCTGGCGAGACGGCCAGCGTGATTGCGGAGGTGCGAAACTCCGGGCTTTTCCGGACGCGGCGGATGCCCATCTTTCAGATGACGGTAGGGCAACGTCGTACGCGCCTGAAATGTCTGTGGTTCAACGGCGGCTACTTGCGGGACCGATTCAAGCCGGGCCAGATGGTCGCGCTGTATGGAAAGGTGGAAGCAGACCGTAACGGCGAACTGCAGATCATGCAGCCGCAGTTCGAGATTCTCGGCGATACAACCGAGGACGGCGGAGCGGATGCTGCGGATCAGAAGCTGACAGCGTCGCTCGAGGTCGGGCGCATCGTTCCGATCTACGAGTCGGCGGGCCGAGGACGGCTGACGGCACGATGGTTCCGTAGAATCATCCGGTCCGCGCTGGAGAATATGCCGGCGGATTTGCCCGACCCGCTGCCGGCCGTGGTGCGCTCACGCATGGCGTTGATCTCGCCGCACGAAGCGTTGTGGAAGGTTCATTGGCCGGATGCAGGAGAGGCCTTCGCAGATTTGCAGTCTGCGCGAACGGCAGCGCACGTGCGGCTCATCTTCGAAGAGCTGTTCTTCGTGGAACTGGGACTGGAATTCAAGCGCAGGCAGATGAAGGTGCAGACGGGGATTGCCTTCCAGCCGAACGAGAAAGTGCGCGAGTCGATCAAAAAGATTCTGCCGTTTCATCCGACAGCAGCGCAGAAGCGAGTGCTGAAAGAGATCGTCGGCGACATGGAGAAGGCCTCGCCGATGCGGCGTTTGCTGCAGGGGGACGTGGGATCGGGGAAGACGATCGTCGCGTTTGAGGCGGCGATCCTGGCGATCGAGAACGGGTACCAGGTGGCGCTGATGGCGCCGACGGAAATTCTGGCGCAGCAGCATTATTTTTCGGCGCGACGGATTCTGGAGAATGCCGGATACCGCATTGTGCTGTTGACTGGATCGCTCGAGCAGGACCGGAAGCGGGAGATCCGACGGCATATCGCGCAAGGCAATGCTCACCTGGTGATTGGCACTCACGCGCTGCTGGAAGAGTCGGTGGAGTTCGCGAAACTGGGGCTGGTGATCGTCGACGAGCAGCATCGCTTTGGCGTGATGCAGCGTTTGAAGCTCATGAAGAAAACCAACGAAGAGCTGTCTGGGGCAACGGAGGGAAAGGCGGCCGAGGGCGAGACGCCCTCGGGACAACCGGCGAGGACCCTTCGACGCGCTCAGGGCAGGCTGCCGGCGCTACAAAATTTACGGTCACAGGAGGGGGCGAAGGGCAACGGGACGAGCGGCAAGGCGAGCACAGTGGCGGGCGATGTCCCCGAGCCCGATGTTCTGGTGATGACGGCGACTCCGATCCCGCGCACGCTGGCGCTGACACTCTATGGCGATCTCGATGTGAGTGTGCTTGATGAATTGCCGCCGGGAAGAACGCCGATCGTGACGCGACGCGTATCGGATGAACGATCGAATGAGGTGTGGGATTTTGTTCGCAAGCAGGTCGCTGCGGGCCATCAGGCGTACGTGGTGTATCCGGTGATCCAGGAAAACGAAGAGCGCGAGATGAAAGCGGCAATCAAGATGTACAAGGAACTCGCCAACCGAATCTTTCCTGACCTGAAGGTTGGCTTGCTACATGGCAAACTCGAAAACGATCTGAAAGAACACGTGATGCGCCTTTTTCAGTCTGGCGAGTTGAACATTCTGGTGGCGACCACGGTAATCGAAGTGGGCGTGGATGTGCCCAATGCCAGCGTGATGGTGATCGAGCACGCGGACCGCTTCGGATTGTCGCAGCTTCATCAATTGCGCGGGCGCATTGGCCGGGGCGCGGCGAAGTCCTTCTGCATCCTGATGACGGGCGGAAAGGTGACGGAGGAAGGCGAGCGTCGGCTGGATGCGATGGTGCGCACGAATGACGGCTTCCAGATTGCGGAACTGGATCTCGAACTACGCGGGCCGGGTGAATTCTTCGGAACAAAGCAGGCCGGAATGCCGAGTTTCCTGGTGGCGAACCTCATTCGCGACCGTCAGATCCTTGAAGCGGCGAAGCGAGAGGCCGCTGCGGTTATGGCAGGACCGAATTCCGAAATCTCGCAGGAAGAAGTCAATCGCGCGGTTCGGCACATGCGCAATCGCTGGCAGCACACGTATGGATTGGTTGAAGTAGGTTAAGTCTGCTTGCCGGATTTCAGGCGGGCTGTTTTCCCTCTTGCCTCGTCCCCCGCTGATATGAAAAAACATTGAGCCATCTTGCGGGGAGGAGTGCGTTCGTGGCGCAAACCGTGACGGGCAGTGTCATCGTTATTGTCGTTTGTATCGGGGCGGCATCGGGTTTTCTGGTCGGGATCAAGCGCATCTGGGTGTCGAGCGCGCGTCGGATTCATAACGATGCGATTGGGCCGAATGTCAGCGTGATTGGGACATCGTATGCGGTTTTGATCGCTTTTATGCTCTCGGGCGTCTGGAGTGATATGCAATCGGCGACACTGACCACCGAGCAGGAGGCAAATAGCCTGGTGAATGTGTATCGCTTTGCGCGGGAGTTGCCGGAGGAGTCGCGGAAGGAGATCCAGAGGCTGGCACGAGAGTATGCGCAAGCGATGGTAACGGCAGAGTGGCCGGCGATGGAGCACGATGATTCGAGTCCGGCGGGCCACACGATCATGAAAGACCTGTGGCATGCCGTCGCCAGCGTGCAGCCGCATACGGTTACTGAACAGCAGGTGATGGATCACTCGTTGTCGGAACTGACGGTGATGACTGAGCACAGACGGATCCGCCTGCTGCAAAGCCGAAAGAAGCTGCCGGCGATTTTGTGGGCGGTGCTGATCGTAGGCGGCATCGTCACGGTTGGGATCGACATGCCTGTTTGGGATCGAAGATTTCAAGTTGCACATCGTGCAGGTGTTTGAAATCAGCTTCCTGGTGTCGCGGATGCTGGTGGCTATCGCCGCGATCGATCGGCCATTTCAAGGACCGGTGCGGGTGACGCCCGAAGCGTTCCAGGACGCGATCGACACAATGGATCATACGTGGCCGCAGCAGTGACGAGGCCGGGCGATTTGGTACAACCTAGTGAAAATACCAGCGTACCGAAACCCCAGAAGAACAGTAAGATGAGTGCGTTTTCCGACCGCGCGAGTTATGCGTCTCCACGGATTGATTGATCTTAGATTCGGAAGTGGTGTGACAAGTCCGGTCTACGGGTTCAGTACCGGTTGTTGCTTCTGTCCTGACAGTCGGCCCCAGTTCAATTCAGGAGAGTACATGTGAAACCACTCGTTTGTATTTCTGCGCTCGTGTGGCTGTCTTGTGCGGTGCTGCTCGGTCAAGAGGCTAACAGTTCGGGTACACAATATGGAAAGGGTGACAGGGGATCTAAACAAGGATTTCCGTGCGCAAAAGCTAATCCGGCGACGGGTTATGCACCGCCAACCAAGTTCCCGAAATCGAACCGAAACATCAACCTCTATAACAGTGATGGCCCATACCCTGATCACCACGATCCCGTGTGCCTGAGCAAAAGGGCGGATGACGCGATTCTCTGGATATCTGCCAAAAGCAAGAAGTTCAAGATAATAATCTCTCCGGCAAAAGATCCACCCCAGGATCCGAATTGCGGGCAGCATCCGTTTCAGAAAGCCCCCCCGACCGAATTCGGGGACGGCTGGTTTTCACGTTCCCTCAATCCGTCGGTACCGAATTACTGTGTTTATGACGTGAAGTTCGAAGGTGAGGATGGCGGAGGTACTGATCCGCACATTCAGACCACACCCTGAGGCGACCCAGGCAGCCTGATCGACGGTCAGAATTGCTTCCCCCACCGCCTCAGAGTAATATCCGTCCCCAAGAGTAAAGATCAGTCCGACAAGACCGCGCCCTCACGGTCAAGACAGCAGCAATCGCAGGCTGGCCGAATATGTTCGCGTATTTGGCCGGATTGGCTCCCATGCAATCCATCTCGCGAATTGCGAACTCTCCGCTCAATGGCCCGCTAACAGGTCGTACTGTCGGCCGCTTCATCGTCTATGAGCGGTTGGGCAAAGGCGGAATGGGTGAGGTGTATCGTGCGGAGGACACCCGGCTCAAACGCACGGTAGCGCTGAAGCGACTCACACCTTTTCTGTCCGTAAATCCTCTCTATCGCCAGCGATTTGAGCAAGAGGCGGAACGGGCGTGCCAGTTTAACGATTCCCACATCGCCTCCGTCTATGACGTGATCGAAGACAAGGACGAGCTTTTCCTGGTGATGGAGTTTGTCGAGGGACAGACTCTGCGAGGACGACTGCAGCAGGCGCTAAGCCTACGGGAATTCCTGGCTATTTCGGTACAGTGCGCTGAGGCGATCGCGGTCGCTCACGAGCGAGGAATCGTACATTGCGATATCAAACCGGAAAATATCATGATGACACCGTCCGGACAGGTAAAGATCCTGGACTTCGGGGTCGCGAAGTATCTGCCGCGTCCGGAGCAGAGCACGACGTTGGACGCCTCCTGCATGCGCTCGGGGACACCGGCATACATGGCACCCGAGGTCCTACTGGATGAAGCTCCGGACGGACGTGCCGATATTTTCTCGCTCGGTATCGTTTTGTATGAGGCCCTGGCAGGCCACCATCCTTTTTTATCGGATAGCTTCGTGGCAACGACACAACGCATTGTTAACGAAACTCCGACACCAATCCACGTCTGCAACAGAGAAGTGCCACCGGAACTGGAGCAGATCGTTAGCCGGGCAATGGCAAAGGATCCAGCACTTCGTTATGCCAACGCACGAGATATGGCGGAGGACTTACGCAAGATTCAAGACGGCACGCCGGGCAAATTGCTTCCAGTTCCGGTGCGTCGCGCGCCTTCAAGAAAACGTGTGCTTTTCCGTGTTGGCATTGCGATTTTCATCGTCATTGCGGTACTGATTGCCGGCGTTCTAGCGATATCGAAGGTCCGACGCAGGCTTGCGGCCGACAAACCTCACGCGAGCATGCGCCTGGCTATATTGCCGTTCACGCCAGCGGGTGGCGACGCAAACAGCAAAGCTTTCGCAGACGGTCTGACGGAGACACTGGCTGCAAAGCTCACGCAGCTTACAGGCCAGTATCCTCTGCAGATTGTGCCGCCCAACGAAATTCGCGGTGAAGGCATCACCACCGCCGAGCAGGCTCGCAAAGGTTTTGGTGTGGACCGAGTCCTAATAGGCAGCCTTCACGAGTCCGGAACTCGCGTGCGGGTGACCTACAGCCTGGTCGACCCAGAAGCGATGCGGCAACTTTCCGCGGACACAATCACGGCTGATAGCAGCGACACATTTGCGGTAGAAGACCGAGTCGTCGAAAACGTCGTGCAAATGCTCGGGTTGCAACTTGAGCAGAATGCAAGGGCCTCGCTGATCACACATGGCACGCAAGAGCCGGCAGCCTACGACTATTATCTGCGCGGCAGAGGCTACCTGCAGGATTACCACAAGCTTGAGAATCTGGAAGCGGCCATTGCGGTGTTCGGCCGTGCATTGCAGCGGGATCCCAACTACGCATTGGCCTATGCCGGGATGGGCGAGGCTTATTGGTATAAGTACGAAGCTACTCGTGAGCGCGAGTGGGTAGACAAGGCTTTCGCTTCCTGTGAACATGCGGTTGCCCTGTCTCCTGAAACAAGCGCCGGCCACAGTTGCCTGGGAACAGTGTTCAACGGCACCGGAAGATACCAGCAGGCGGCGACCGAATTCCAGCGAGCGGTAAAGCTGGACTTTACAAGCGATGACGCTGTTCGTGGCCTTGCCCTGGCCTATGAACAACTCGGCAGAGCACCAGAAGCCGAAAAGACATTTCAAGAGGCGATCCAAGCTCGCCCTCAGTACTGGGCGGGTTATGCGGCGCTGGGGCACTTTTATATTCAACAAGCACGGTATGGAGAAGCTGAACAACAGTTTCGACGATCGATCTACCTGGCTCCTGATGATCCCCACAGCTACCGAAGCCTCGGAGGCGCTTACATCTACATGGGGAAGTACAAGGAGGCCATCGACATTCTGCGCAAAGCAGTGGCGCTATATCCCACTACACAAGCCTACTCAAACCTTGGGGTCGCGTTTTTCAATCTCCGCCAATTCAGCGATGCAGTGGATGCGTACCAGCATGCGTGTCCGACACAAACGGCGGACTACATTGCTTGCGGAAACTTAGCGCGTGCCTACTATTGGGCGCCCAATCAGCGTAGCCGGGCAGAGCAGTACTACCGACGCGCTATTGCACTCGCAAAGGAAAGGTTGACCGTGAATCCGCGCGACGGCGATCCCCATATTTTGATGGCCAACTATTACGCGATGCTAGGCGACAAGCCGAGCGCTCTGCAGCATCTGGATGAAGCACTGGCGCTGCGGCCAGAAGATCCGGAATTTCTGCTGACTGCGGCAATCGTACACAACCAGTTCGGAGAAAATCAGGAAGCCATTGCGTTGCTGAAAAAGTCGCTTGAGCGAGGCTATTCGGCGGCTGAAATCCGGGCTGCACCTGAGTTGGACAATCTTCGCAACCAACCAGAACTTCAACAACTGCTGCATTGAAAATAATGCTGCAAGCTCGTTGCCCGTTTGGCAGTGGTCGTGATTTCTCATTCCGAAATGTTTCCCAGAACAACAGTTACCGGATTACCGTTGGTAAAACGCGCGAGCCCCGTAGACTCTGGCGGTCCGCGCTGACCTGTGTTCAGGTAGTTTTGGGCGCGGCGAGGCGATAGGCGATTTGGTCGCGCAACCGGCGTGACAAGCTCACCGCGAGCGAACGGTAAAAGCGCGATCCGAGATGGGGGAACAGGTCGAACAGATCCGAGAGGGCGGTCCACTCAATCGCGCATGCTTCGACCTCTTCTTCGGCTGTGACCGTGGCGCTCGGGGCGCCATGTTCGAGGAATGCCATCTCTCCGCAGACCTGGCCTGGGCCAATGCGCGCGATTACCGCCTTGGAGAGCGCTTCCACCTTGGCTGTTCCGCGCATCAGAAGGTAAATCGTTTTGATTTGCTTTCCGTGCTGGATGAGGACATCGCCTTTATGGAACGAGGTCCGCTTGGCGCGGTCGACGAGCAAGGTCCAATCGTTCGGCGTTAGGTACTCAAGGCCATTCTTACCGGATTGCAGGATGGCCAGTAACTCCCGCTGGCCGGAATCTTTCTTCGGTTGTGACATCGCGACCTGTTCGACCCCCAAGCCGAACATCGAACAGCGAACAAGATGAGTGAGGATACCAGAATCGGCGAGATTCATAAGTGACGAACGAGCCACTCCGGCGGTTGTTGTATTTCAGATTGGGCTGGGTTTTGCGGGTGCGGTTTGGTTATGAGGTCTGACCTGGGTGCTCAGGTGAACCCGTATGCGGTTTGCGCTGGGCAGGGACTTTTGAGAGAGTGATGGAGCAGTCATCCTCACAATGTGACGACGGAACGATGGCGACCTTAAGTGAATTCAAGTGCGAGATCTGCGGTATCATGACCGCCAATCCTATTCATTGGTTTGTGATTGAGTGCGGCGACACGAAGCTTGCCGTTTTTAAATGGAATCTGGAAGCGGCGAATGCAGCGTCCGCGCGTCATTTCTGTGGCGAGGCTCATGCACAGGTATTTATCAGCCGATGGTTTGTTTCGGTTTGTGTACCGCCGAAGCGGGGATGAGGGCTGATTCCTTGAGGGTGCTGGGCGGAGTGGTTGATCGCAAAGATCGGTGATCGGGTCACCGGATGATCTCAGAAGCAGAGCTCCAAACAAAGGCGCAGAGAACATCTGCTGGGAATGAGCTTCGACGAAGCCGCCAAAAGCCATGTAAAATTGAGGCTACTGCATGGCGGGCATTTCCCAACTGATTCAGATCGAGACTTCGCCTCCGGTACGGCAGCCGAAGCCGCAATGGCTGCGCGCCAAAGCTCCGGTGGGCGAGAACTTCCATAATCTTAAGAAACTGGCGCGCGGGCTTGGACTGCACACGGTGTGCGAGTCGGCACAGTGTCCGAATATTGGGGAGTGCTGGAATCACAAGACCGCGACGTTCATGCTGCTAGGCGACATCTGCACGCGGCGGTGCGGATTCTGCGCGGTGCCGAAGGGCAAGCCGGAAATGATCGATTGGGATGAACCGCAGCGGGTGGCGGAGGCAGTGGCAACGCTCGGGCTGAAGCATGCAGTCGTCACCAGCGTAAATCGCGACGACGACAATGTTGGCGGGGCGAAGATTTTCGCGGAGACGATCCGCGAAATTCGCAAGCGGACGCCGGATTGCCGGGTTGAAGTGCTGATCCCTGATTTTCAGGGGCTGGAAGAGCCCTTACGAATCGTGCTGGATGCGGCACCGGACGTTCTGAATCACAACACGGAAACGGTTCCGCGTTTGTACCGGGCGGTGCGCTCCGGAGCGCGTTATCAGAGGACGCTCAATCTGCTGGCGAATGCGAAACGAATTTCGCCGGACACGATCACGAAGAGCGGCGTGATGGTGGGGTTGGGCGAGTCGATGGAAGAGTTGATCGCCGTGTTCCGCGATCTGGCGCAGCGCGGCGTAGACCTGCTCACCGTGGGACAGTATCTAAGGCCGTCGAAAGATCATCTTCCGATTGCGCGTTTCTATGCGCCGGAAGAATTCAAGTTTATGAAAGACGAAGCTCTGCGCTTCGGATTTCGCCACGTGGAGTCAGGACCGCTGGTGCGGTCGAGCTATCACGCGCATGAACAGGCCGAGGCGACGGCCGTGGCGCCGGTGTAGTTCTTTACTGGCGAGAACCCCTCCCTCCAGCGAGGAAGAAGATAAGAGTTCCAGATCCAGGTAGCGTTCAAAGAGCGAACGCGAACTTGGCTATACCTGTCGCTGCGGTGAAAAGCAGGTCCTTCGCTTCGCTCAGGATGACAAACGTGGGGTGAGTTCGAACCCTCCCTTTGAAGTGTCACCGTCTTGAAGGACTACCATCGAATTAGGCGATTACTGTCGAAATTTTCCGGAGACCGGGCAGATCTTTCCGGGGCCGGCCGCTCATCCGATCCGCCAGCATTTTAAACGGTTTCGTATCAATGGCTTACTAGAGCCTCATCTCGCATCTGGATGGCAGCCAAGTTGCCAACCAACTCAGTGCGCCCTGTCGTTCAACTATGTGCAGATGTTTGACCGGAGGCCCTGGATGCAGCGAAACCGGTTCTGGCTCGACATGGTGGCACTCTGCACGCTGATTGCGTGCGTTTTTGCATTGGCGCTGGCGTTGATCTCGGCGAGTGCGGCTCTCGCGTTCGCCTCACATCAAAAAGACGACGAACCGATGCAGCCCGAGGCACGGCAAGACGCGGGGCCGCAACAGCGAGTGCTCACTGGCGTGGTTACCGATTCGGCGTGCCATGCGCGGCATGCGGCGGCCGGCAAAACCGCGGCGGAGTGTGCGCGGGAGTGCGTCGCCAAGGGGTCGTCGTATGTGCTGGTCGCGGGCGAGGGTGTTTATCGTCTCGATGGACATACCGAGGAACTCGATAAAGTCGCCGGACAGCGGGTGCAGATCGTGGGATTGTTGGATGGAAGAGTTCTCACGGTGAGTACCATTTCAATGGTGCAGTGAGTTCTTCGTGAAGCAAGAAAGCAGGGCGGGAGCTTGGGCTCCCGCCTTTTTGATTTTGACAAGTAAGCTTGCGGCCTCCGCACTTTCCTCAACAACCACGCTCTCTATGATGAGAGCCGCGCTTTAGTCCGCCGGACGCTCGGCCGCAACCGGAAGAGGCTTCTTCTCTCCATTGGGTACCGGATTCGCAGGTGAAGACGCGGTGCTGACAGGTCGTGCAGCGTCGGAGCGCGGGGCTGCTCGCTCGTCCCATTTGCCAAAGATCATCTTGCCAGCGGTGGTTTGCAGGACGGAGGTGACCGAGATGTCGATGGTCTTGCCGATCATCTTGCGCGCATTGTCGACCACGACCATGGTGCCGTCGTCCAGATAGGCGACACCCTGGTTGTACTCCTTGCCTTCTTTGAGAATGAAGACACGCATGGTCTCGCCGGGGAGCACGATCGGCTTGAGAGAGTTTGCCAGTTCGTTGATGTTGAGGACTTCGACTCCCTGAAGCTGCGCCACCTTGTTCAGGTTGAAGTCGTTGGTGATGATTTT
>Ga0126371_10001286_pt1 | contig 21140 bp, 19 predicted proteins | sample PanSoiMetaPlot_4_FD_110145 | JGI IMG/M metagenome (GOLD analysis project Ga0126371, IMG submission 110145) | Tropical forest soil microbial communities from Panama - MetaG Plot_4 | ecosystem: Environmental > Terrestrial > Soil > Tropical forest > Bulk soil | place: Panama | collected 2016-02-17 | reverse complement strand
GTACCACGTAGAGCCGCCCTTGCATGTTCTGCCCGAACCGCTCGGCCCTCAGATCCAGGTCGAGCGATACACGATTTTCCTCCGCATGGGCCCTCATCGCGATGTTGGAGAGGTTCGTGGCGCCGACCCGGCGCGCGAATTCTCTCTCCAGCGCTTTTTGAATTACGTCGTTGCCGAGGTACGTTTGCGCGCCGCGGAGTGGAATCGCGGATTGCCCGAAGTACTGGCGCTCGATCTTCGCCGCGAGACGGCCGTCGGCGTCTACCGTGCCTTCCGCCAAAGATTCAATCCGGCTTGCGTTTGGCGGCAATTGCGGCATGACCAGCAGCGCTCCCCGCGCGCCGGCAATCACCAGCGCGTGGCTTCCCTGCTCATCCTGCGGCAGGTCCCCCACCGGGGTGATCGGGTCGGTCGGATCGAAGATCAGCAGGCGCCCCAGCGGCGTGTCCGGCAACACCGTCGGCAGCGACACCGGGTCGGAGACATGCACCGCCACGATCGCGTGGTTAAATTGCGTCGGGGAGGCCCACTCGGACCGCACGTATTGCCTGTCATCCGCGGTAATCGTCGTCAAGTACGAGTCGATACCGATGGCTTTCAGCAGAGCTCGCATCAAGGTCGCCTTATCCTTGCAGTCACCGTAGTTCCGTGCCAGGGTGTCTTTCGCCAGGTGCGGCGTATATCCGCCTCCGCGCGTGGCGTTCAGCGAGATCTCTACGTACTTAGTCTGTTGTGTGAATGCCGCAATCGCGCGGATCCGGTCGAGTTCGCTCGATGCGTTGGCCGTAAGCTGCTGCGCCTTCTCGCGAATAGTATCGGTCACTTCGGCCGCGGGCTCCACTAGCCCGGACAGCCAGGCCGAAACCGCGGTCCAGTCTTTCAGCCCTTGCAGTCCCGCCCGGTTGTCGGCGGGCGGAAAATAGCTGACCGCCAGGCGCGGCACAAGTGCCGACAGCCTTGGGCTATACTCCTCGCGATCTCGGAACGGCAAATCTCGCATTTCCCAGGTATAGGTGTTGCCCGAGACCTGCGCCTGCTGTGGGCTCGCATTGAACAGAACTCCCTTGACCTCCCATCCCGGGGGCAGCGTCAGGGAGTATCGAGAAAGCAGGACGGGCAACCGGCCTTGGAATCCGTAACCGTCCTGGGTGAAGATGCCTCGCTCTTCTTCTGTTACTTCCCAGGCCACCACAGAACCCGGAGCGGGGTTCCCAAATTCCAGAACCTTTATCCGAGTGTCATCGTAAACCTCTTCTCGCGCTAGGGCCTGGTCCACGATGCTGTTCTTGGAGTACACCGTCGGCTTGCCTGATGGCGGAATCAGCCAGCCTTGAAAATCGCGGATGCGATCGTTCTTGACATAGTAGGCGCGTGATGCGGAAAGCTTGTTCCCGCCCGGCTGCAGTACCTTGATTGCTCCACGTTCGCGCATGACGCGCCGCCCGTCAGCGTCCACGGTGACCGCCTCTTCCTGCAGCAGAACAACCGACGCCACCTTGACCGGGTAACCCGGCACCGGGTCTGCCATCGCCTGACGCACCCAGTCCGGCGCGTCGCCGGCGGCGTGCAATAGCGGCAGCGCCAACCCTAGCGACAGAAGACTCAGCCACGAGCGCATGATCAGTTCCCTTTCAACGAGATGGTGTGCGAGTCTTGAGTCTGCACAACGCCGAAGACTCTCTTAAGCACCGCGTAGTTCTTCGCATCGATGAAGAGAATGCCCTTGTTCCCAAAGGCAAACTCCCGGAACAAGTGGAACTCCGGTTCCGCGCTCTTCGTGACCTCCATCTTCAGCTTGTAGGAACCGATCTCGCCAAAATCGAGGCCGCCCGGATTGTCGGCGTTATCCAGGACGAATCCCTCCGGGAGTGCGATCCAAACCTCATCGACTTCTTTCCACGCATAGGGAAAATGAATGGGGAAATGGCGCTCGCTGGCCGTAAACGGCGAAACCACTCCCCGCCGGAAGGCGCTCGGCTGGAATAAAATGCGCTTCCCGGTGACTTGCGCGTAGTGCGGCGCCTCCAGGCGATACTTTGCAGCCAGCGGCTGCGTCGGGTCGTCGGCGTTCTTCAGCTCAATGCCGGTGACCTCGGCGTCCGGGAACATCCGCACAATCCGATCGTGCAGCCACTCCTCTCGCTGTGCCGGCGTTTTTCCTTCGATCTCGCCGCGCAGATCTTCGGCCCGATGCCCGGTGAACGACTCCTCCACGCTTCCCGACAGAGCGCCCAGGTCCGAGAGCTTGAGGTGCGCGTCGATCTTTTCCACCGATGCCTCGGGAGGAGACATGGGCGCTTGGATAAACACCGGAGTTTTCGGATCGCTCACCAGCACCGCCATACCTTCCTCATCCCACGGCAGCATTCCCGGCATGAGATGCTTGTGGCTGACGTCTACGATCTTCCAGGCGCTTCCCAGCTTGACCGCGATTGCTTTGTCGTCCAAGAAATACCGATCGGTCAGCTGGGGAGCAAACGCGACCTCGCCCCGGCTGCCAATCAGAGCCGGCCGGGCTTCCAGGCCCGCCTGAGTCGCCAGCGCGGCAAACGCGACATTCATTTCCGATGGCATGGCAATTCCGGCCTTGAAGATCTCGGCTGCTGTGCGCTCCCGCTCCTTGGGCATTTTTTCGAAGAACTTTTCCCGCTCTGCCATCGTCACCTGCGAATCAAACAGATTCCGGATGTGTTTCTGCACATACGCAGCCAACGCTGTTACTCTGGCTTCGTCGCCGCCGGCGCCCGCGACTACTTCCCCCACGGCCGCTTTCACTTCATCACTGGCCTTCAACGAACCCTTCATCTCGTTGTAGACCTTCTTTCCTTCGCTATTCCAGAATTTCTCCGGCTCTCGTCTGGCGTTTTCGCTGTAGTACAGAAGCGCCCACGGCTCTACGTTCGGATCGCTCGGCGCGTACGGCTCATGGCGGCCGGCCGGTATGTTGGTAACCGTCGTGGAGTTGAACCCATCATTCTCGACTTTGATCGGAGTCGGTTCGCAATTGAACTTCATCAAATACATCTGCTGGCCGCCGGTAATGTCGCTGGAGAGAGGCTTCACAAAGTAAGTCACCTGCTGTACCGGGAAATCCCGTTGAAAGTGTAGCCGGATATACCGGAACCGGTTATCGTTTTCCGTCTGTTTCCAACGATATTCAATGATCGTACCTGGCTCGACGCCGGGCATCGCGAACGAAACCGCTTTCTCCCGGGCCCGTCCGGCGCGTTCCACTTCCCGCCGGTAAATGCTCTTCTTATCCAGTTCCAGCACGGTGCCATCGGACTTGATGGTCCGGCCGGAAACGTCCAGAATCCCACCCGGCTCCCGGTACGTCAGATCGATGGTGGAGGTATCTTCCTTGCCCTTCTCGTCGAAAACTTTCACGCGAACGTAATGATAAAAAACTCTTTGCAGATCCCGGTTATTCCCAAGCAATTCATCGACAACGTGAACGCGCCAAATGAGCACCTCCGCCCCCGCGTCCTTCTCGACTGACGCGCTCTTCAGATTACGTTGTGCGTCCGTGACGGGCAGCCAGCTTACGAACTCCGGCGGCGCCGCCGTCTTCTGCTGGCCGGCCGCGGTTATACTTAGCAAGCCGATGGTTAAGGCAGAAAGTAAGTATGATTGTTGACGCATATCTTGAAAAGTATAGCCGCAAATCTATACGCCTGCAAACATATTTAATAGCTTAGATTTTTATTGGCCCGCTGTGGCAGACAGAGCGTGACCGCCGCCCTGTAACTCCCGGCCATACACCAAGGTCACTTTCAGAGTGCCGGCTACACGCACCGATGCTTCCACGCCCGCATCTACCAGCCACCGCCTGAGGCTGCCGCGTCCGAAAACATCGTTAGTCCGGCCGGTGTCCAGGAACGGACCTACTGCCAGAGCAAATACACTGCGCCGGTAGAGTTGTTTCTGAATATCCCAGTTGGCCAAAAAGTAATTGCGGCCGACCGGCGCGCTGCCTTTCTTTCCATCGAGTGTGCCGGCATGGCCGCGCAGCCATAAGTCGTTGTCCCGCTCGACGCCTAGCATGAATAGCTCGTCGAACGGAGTGTTACCTTGCGCGGTGCCGGCACGGACTCGCGCGTTCATTTCATAATCATCGCCGCGGGCTTGCGGCAGCCACCGCGACTCCAACGACGCTTGCCCCTGGGAAAAGAGATGATCCGCGCCGGAAAACATTCGGCCGATCGCCGCGCTCACTCCCGTATGGACCGTGAACCGCCGCTCCGGGATTCGCAGCAATTCATAGCGCACCGCAACGCGGTATTCCATGGCAGTGCCGCCCGAAAAATCCGGCAAATTCGCGAAGTGCCGCGAGGAGACCTCCGCCCCGATTTGCCACGATATTCTTTCGTTCGGAATCGCTTCGAATTCCAGGCCGCTGGCAATGCGCCGCAATCGGAAATCTTGCGCGCTGGCCGCGTTCCAGATTTCGCTCCGTGCATCGGCATACCACCGGTATCTCCACCCGGCGTGGCGCCCGAGCGGACCGGTAAGAGATGTGGCCGCGCGCCGTTTCTGGGCGTCCCAGCGCAGCAGCGCGCCCCAATGGACTGCGGAACCGCCGATGTTGCGCCACTCCGGCGTGAGAGTCTGATAGGCAGCGCCTCGGAACGCGGACACAACCTGCATCCACACCGGGACTGGCAGCCAATGGAGTTCGGCGTCGAAACGTTCTTCCGGATGCGCGGCCAGTTCGAGCCGGTACGAAGGGAACACGTCGAGGGCGTCCAGCCGCGCTTCGGTCGTCCGCAATTCCTCCAGCCCCAAAATGGCGCCTGGCGCAAAAGCAAACGCGGAATCCAGAAGCACCGGGTCCACGAGCGGTTCCGGGCTGATTGTTACGTCATCGATTCGCGGCTTCCCGATGCGATTCCAGTAGCGCAGCGCGGCTTCGAGGTTCCCCTCAAGGTAGTAAATCGTCCCGAGAAAGTCATTGCCGTAGCGGTCACCCGGATCGAACTCCAGCGCACGGCGGAGGTGGCGTTTGGCCGCCGCGAAATCTTTCAGCCGGTATTCGACACCGGCCAGTTCGAGCAGATACCGCTTGTCGCGCGGCGCGCGGTGCGCGCCCTCCAGGAACGCTGCGCGCGCCGCCTCCCACTGTCCGGCGCGCGCCAGGTCGGTCCCCGTTTGAAATTCGTCAGCAGCTGCCGCGCAGCAAATTGCAGCGATCAGGAAACCGCGCGCGGCACGGCCAGCAGCGTCCAATTTCCGGCAGCCCTCCACTTCTTCTCGAACTCGGCGCGGCCGATCTTACGCAACTTGCGGTCGGCCGGATCGTTCATCTCGACCGCGTCATCGCTCACTCCCGCGATGACCACGTAGTGAGATTCCCCGCCGCTCCGCAGCGCCACCAGGAGAGGTCTTCCCTTGCCTAGGTGCTCTCCCAAATCGCTCCACTGTCCACGAAACACCATCGCCTGAAAACCGTGCTCTTCCAGGTAATGCCCCATCGCGCTGGCCAGAATACCGTGCAACTCGGCTGAATACAATTCATTCCGGATGTGGTCCGCGTTCGCGGAAGCCGGGTCGACCGGTGCGCCCTGCCGCGACCAATATTGCATGGTCATGGAAAGCGCCGCCGCCCCGCAGCCGTTCTCAACTTGTTTCACGAACGGAACATCCAGCCACAGTCCGGCCGCCTGGGCCACGAAGATCACCAACACCGAAACAACAGCGGGCTTCACCTTGCCACGATGACGAGAATGATTACGGCGGTCGCTAGCGCGATCAGGATGTACGTGATCTCTTGATTGCTCAGCGCCCCCGCGGCAAAGTCGGCTTGCGCACGCTCAGCCCGCGACGCCAATTGCGCCAGCTCTTCGTCGCCCAGCAGGGGCAGCGCCGCCGTCACCTGGTTTCCGTCGATCTTTACGGATCGCAGCGCCTTTTGCGCCGTCTCGGAAGACAAGACTCGCGCCACTTTCTCCAAGTTGGCCTGCCGGCTCGCCGTGCTGGCGGCCGCGTCGCGATGCAGCTCCGTCATCGGTACAACGTGGTTCTCCTGGGCCACGGCGCCCATGACCGGGAAAATCACGGCCAGTATCAGGGTAATCACACTTCGGCTTCTGGAAATGAACATGAACAATCGCTCCCCAGGCATTCTTTCCCCCCGAGGTTAACATGTGCTCCGGTTTTTTCCGCGAAATTCCGAATCCCTATATGACGAATGTTAGTGAGCTATCGTACATTTACCAACATTACTAGAAACTTTCGTTAGTTACTCAAATTTCCCAGACCTTCGCCCCGCTCCGATAGAACGATATCGCGCCGTCCTCGCTGATCTTCAGCGCCAGTCCGAATCGCGAAGCGTATACGGCGGCCGTCGTGCGTCCCCCCTCCTGGGCTGCGATCGGTTCGCCCGTGGTACGCAAGATCGCGCCAAACGCCAGCAACTGTCCTGTGCGGTCTGTAACAATCCCTCCATCGACCCTGGCAATACTCTGCAAAACCGTCAGCTCCAGTTCCGCGACGCTCTTGCACCGCAGCAGGTAGTGGACCTTCTTCGAAAATCCAGCAGGATGATTCTCGAGCAAATCCTCCGGCGCCACCAGTCCAGACGCGAATTCTTCACGATCCAGCATCACGAACAGGCCGCCGCGGCGCTGCTCCGCCAGGTTCAGCGCTACGGTGAACAACCGCTCCGCCAGAACCGTATCCCCAATTGCGTCGCTCAATTCACGGTATTTCTCCTGCAGATCCGTTACGTGCCAGCGGCCGTCCAGGAAATGAAAGACCTGCACGCCGTTCGAGAATATCTTGATCTCGCCGTTCGGCGTGAGGGCAAGACAGATATTTCCACCCGGCACCGTCGCCTGGCAGTGCGCCCGGTACCGCTCCCCGCTCGGCGCCGGCAAAGCGACATCGCCGTACGCCTGCGCATACCGCTTCACATCCACCAGGTCCACCAGCAGCCCATCCGGCGAGACGAGGAAGACCGTCCGCAAACCGTCACACAGCCTGTGGAAGCCTTTGATCGAAACCAGATCGCTGGTGTACGGCGCAGCGCCCGGCGGCAGTTCCCTCTGCATGTCCTGCGAATTGGGCTCCCGCCCGATGAGGATGACTCCAGTCGAGATCCGCCGGTTTTCGTAAGTAATCAGCGAACTCTGCCGGAGTACGGCGATTGCATCAGCAACCACGTCTCGCCTCCGAGAAGGTTCCCCGTCCCGCATGTACAGTGCGGGATCGAGAAATGCCGACACGTACCGGTCTTCGGCCAGGCCTTCGAACAACTGGGGGCTGGCTGCGGCCTCGCCCGAAAAGATGCTGCGGTACCGCGTCGCCAGGACTCCTCCGATCGCGGCGACGAGCCGCATCTGATCTTCGGTGAACGAGCGCCCAGCGCGCTCCAGATGATATCGGGTCCCCATCCACTGCAGGTCGAGCGCGCCATCGGTGCGATGGCAGAATTCGAGCAACGGCCGAAACTCCGCCGCCGCTCCCCGGGCCGCCAGATCCGCCTCGGGAAAGAAGTAGCGCACGCCCCGCTCGAAAAAATCGCAAAACAGCGAGTGGACGAATTCCAGCGTCTCAGGCATCTTCGCCCTTCTTGAGCGCGCGTAAGTCGATGCCCAGCGCCTGGCACTTCTTATAAAGGTGGCTGCGCTCCAACCCGAGCGCCTTCGCGGTGTCGGTCATGCGCTCATGGCGCCGCAGCTCCCCCAGAATCGTTTCCCGTTCGAACTGTTCTACGCGCTCCGCGAGTGTCCCCTGCAATTGCGGCACACCGACTCCGGCATCGTTCGCCGCCGCGGCAGGTAGCGCCACCCGCACCGTCGCCGCGTCCACTGTTCCGTCGGCCAGTAGCAGCAGACGCTCCACCACATTGCGCAGCTCGCGCACGTTCCCCGGCCAGGAATAACGCTGCAGATCCCGAATCGCCTCCAGCTGAAACGCACGCGGCTTCCAGCCATTCTGCGCCGCCACCTGCTCTGCGAAATACTGGACCAGCGCCGGTATATCGTCCGCGCGCTCCCGCAGCGGTGGCAGCAGCAACGGAAACACGAACACCCGATGGTACAGGTCCTGCCGGAAACTCCCCTTTTTTACCAGCTCTTCCAGATAGCGGTGCGTCGCCACCACCACGCGTACGTCCACCGGAATGGAGCGGTCGCCCCCAACACGTTCCACCTGGTTCTCTTCCAGCACGCGCAGCAGCTTCGCCTGCATCACCATCGGCATGTCGCCGATTTCGTCCAGAAACAGTGTCCCGTGATGCGCTTGCTCGAATTTCCCGATATGCCGCGTGGCCGCTCCGGTAAACGAACCCTTCTCGTGCCCGAACAGCTCTGATTCGATTAGTTCGCCCGGCACCGCCGCGCAGTTGAGCGTTACGAATGGCCCCTCGCGCCGCGCGCTCCGGTCGTGCAGGGCCCGTGCGATCAGCTCCTTGCCGGTGCCTGTCTCTCCCAGAATGCATACCCGGCTTTCACTCGCCGCCACGCGCGCCACCTGCGCCATCACACGCCGCATCGCCTCGCCCGTGTGAACGATCTCATGTTTGCTCACGCGCTGCCGTAGCTCGCGGTTCTCGGCTTCGAGCCGCCTCAGCTTGAGCACGTTATCGACGGTCAGTAACAGCTTGTCCGTGGATAGCGGCTTCTCCAGAAAATCCGCCGCCCCCAGCCGCGTCGCGCGCACCGCCATCTCGATGTTTGCCTGTCCCGAGATCATCACCACGGGCAACGCGATTTCCAGCCGCCGCATATCCTCCAGCAGCGCCAGCCCGTCCTTGCCCGGCATCACGACATCCGACAGCATCATGTCAAACGATTGCGATTTCACCAGTTCCAGCGCACGCGCCGCGTTGTCGCAAACCGTGGCTTCGTGCCCGGCCATGCGAAATGCGCGCGCCAGCGATGCCAGCGTACTGGCATCGTCATCGACGATCAGAAGGTGTGCCAAATTTGAGGTTACCGTGAAATGTCGCCGGGCAACTCGATCCGAAATGTCGCGCCCTTGCCCGGCTGGCTGTCGACGGAAATGCGTCCGTGGTGGTCGCTGACTACCGACTGCACGATCGCCAATCCCAGCCCCGTGCCATGCGTCTTGGTGGTGTAGTACGGAGTGAACAGCCGCTCGCACTCTTCCGGCGTTAGCCCCTGACCGCTATCTGAGACTTCCAGCCGCACACCGTCTTGTGTGGTGCGCGTGCGAATCGTCAGCGCGCCGCCTCCCGGCATGGCATCAATCGCGTTAAGCACCAGGTTCCGCAGCACGCGCGTCATCTGCTCCGGGTCCGCCAGCGTCCGCGGCAGCGAGACGTCCAGCTCGGTCCGGCCGGCGATGCGCGCCTGAGCCAGTTGCGCTTCGAACAGCTTCATCGTTTCGGTGGCGAGGTCATTCAGGTTCACCTGCTGCATCCGCGGCGCGGGCATCTTCGCGAAATCGCTGAAGCGCGCGATGATCTGCTTCAAATTGCCCAACTCCGCGATGAGCGTAGCCGTACCTTCGCGAAACGCTTCATCAAATTCCTGTGGATATTGCTCGCGCGCTCGCTGCGTGTTCTCGACAGTGATCTGCAGCGGAAAGAGCGGATTTTTCAATTCATGCGCCAGCCGCCGCGCCAGTTCGCGCCACGCCGCCACGCGTTCGGCCTGCACCAGGCGCTCGCGTTGCGCCGCCAACTCGCGCGTCATGTGATTGAACGCCAGCGCCAGTTTGCCGACCTCATCGGCCGTGGATACCTCGACCGTGGTGTTCCATTCCCCCGCCGCCACTTTGCCCACGCTCGCTGCCAACGCCTGCACGGGCCGCGTCACGCGCGCCGTGGCCCACCACGCCAGCACCAGCCCCACCAGAATTCCGCCCGCCCCCAGCACCATTCCCGTGTAACGCAGGAACGCCTCCAGTTCCACAAGCTCCGCGCGCGAACTGCCGATCAGCAGAATCCCCAACACATTGTTCGTGTTCCCCGCTAGCGGAACCGCGTGGAAGGTCTCGGCCGCGGTCCCACTCCCCAGCGTGCGTGTCGTCTCACGTCCTTGGTCGCGCACCTCTTCGATTAGGGGCAGAAACTCCGCCGCCCCTACCTGGCCCTGTGCATCGAATAATTCCGCCGCCGAAACCTGCGGCTCGAGATTTCGGTAAAGCAATACCCGCATCCCGGCTGGCAGCACTAAGGTCGAAAGAAACCCGCGGTCGAGCTTCTGCCCGCCCGCAATATAAAGCGTGTGATCCCCGGCCTGCGTCTCTCCCACCGCCGCTAGCGCCAGCGTGAAGCCGTCAGAAAGTTCTTCGCGCCGAAGAAATGCGCCCCGCGATTTCCAGCCGGTAGTTCCCGCCAGCCACTCCTCCTTATACCCAAACCGTGCCGGCCACTCCGCCGATGAAATGATCGTCCCGTCGCCGGCCACCAGTTCCAACAAGTCCAGCCCATGCGCCATGGCCAGCGCCGAAGCTTCGTTGTAATGCGCCGCCGGATCCGGTGACAGCGCCACGCTCGTGGCCGCATCCGATGCCGCAATGCTGTTCACCGCCCGCACGATCTCATCGCCGCGCCGCGCGAACTCGCGGCGAAACTGTGTCACCAGCGCGTCTACGCGCTGGTTTTCCATTCGCTCGAATGCGTTTCTCGTGGTGCGTGACACCAGGATCTCCACCAGCGTGACTGTTGCCACCACCACCACTGTGAAGGCGAGCAAAAGCCGCGTCCGCAGCGTCACGGCCGGCTACCTTCCACCCACAGATCCCCGAACCGCCACACGCCCAGCGGTGTGATTCCGGGCCCGCCTTTCACCCGTGCTGCAGCGCCATAGACATCGGGGAGATGGAACAGCGGGATCACCCGATATCCACCCAGCAGCCCGCGCTCCGCTTCGAGCAAGGCTTCCGGCGCATCCGCGCGCGCCGGCTCCGGCAACCCTAGCGCCGCCGCCACACCCGCCAGCGCCCTCCACGGTTCTTCGAATTCGACACGGGTCTCCACCAGCTTCACATCGGCGTTCCCGCTCACCGTGACCGCCAACCCCGCATCCCGCGCGTTCAACACGATCCGCTCGGCGATCGGCCGCAGCCCTGCATCCTCGAACCCTAAGGAAAATGTCCGCGCGGGCGCCGGCGCGCTCGCCGCCAGCATCCGCGCCCGGTTCAGATCCACCGCGCTCGGAAACAAAAACGCGTAGCCCGAGATCCATTGCGGCAGCAGCGCGCCGGTAATCTCCCCTTGCCGTTGCAGCAGCACGCTGTGGATCGCGGACCGGTCCACCGCCCACGCCAGGGCTTCGCGCACCCGAACGTCCGTCACCCGCGGTCCGAACACCACTGCGATCAGGCGCACCGGCGCCGACGTCCACGTTTTCCGCCCGGCCGCGGGGCGGCGGTTCTCGGTTACACCAAGCTCGCTCACATCTGCCTTGCCCGCCTCCAGGTCAATCGCCTGTTCACGAAGAGGACGCGCCATCTGGATTTCCACTGAATCCAAGTACGGCCGCCCGCCAGCCGCACTCTCGTTCGCAGAATAGACCGCCAGCCGCCCGGCTTCCCACCGCGAGATCGTGAACGCATCCGGCAAGTCCGCCATACCACGCCCATTTTGCGGCGGATCGGCGGTTTCGAACGATTCGCGCACTTCCACCCGCAGTGTGCCGCCGTAATGCGGCCGCGTCGCACCCGCCGCCAGCGCCGCCGTCAGAATGCTAAGCGCCGCACACCATCGTGAGCACATAGGCTGCATATTTGCCGGTTGCCGCATCGCGGGCTACCGCCAGCGCCGCGGTCGAACCGGACGGCCACAATGCCGTCACCGGTCCCGGAAGCGGCACCGCCGGCCCCAGAGGTACCTGCATATGATTGGTCAGGCCGAATGCCTGGACAGCATCCGGCTCATTGGCATCGCCGGGGCGCGTCGCCAGAACCTGCGACCCGCCTCCGCACCGCGCGTCGATTCCCACCACGTCGCTGCCCCACCCGGAGATGGTCGCCACGGGTTCGAACGCATTATCCAGGACTTGCGTGCGCCCATCCAATAGAGCCAGCAGCCACCACAGGGTTCCTTGCTCTTCCACCGCCGCGGCAGAATAAAAGGGCGCGACCGATTTCGGCGTTCCATTTTGCGTCACCACGCGCCCGTCGAAATAATTTCGGCCCGCAGCGAAATTGCCCAACAAGATACCGCGGCTCCCCGATTCCAGCACCCAGGGTTCTTCGCTCGCATGACACTCGACATTCAGCGCCGGTTCCACCGATCCGCTACATCCCATGCCCGGCAAATACGCTTGCAGGCGTCCGCCGCTCGTTCGCAGCCTCCCCCGTAAATCGCGCGGCCACGGCTTTGCTGGCGCCAGTGGAACTGAGGTTTGCCTGCCGGCGGGGCCCTGAACCGTAATCTTCGACGGCGACAGGATCGCCATGCGGTCTCCCACCAGCGCCACATCCAGAATCGGCTCATCCTGTTCCCAGATCAGCCGCTTCTCCAGCGTCACACCGGTAACCGAAACCGCCGGCCGCTCCGACCGCTTCCATGCCGCGATCCACACCTGCGATTCTTCGCCGCGGCGCACCTCCTCCACTAGCAAGAACTGTGTCGGATTCTCCGAAAGCGTTAGGTGCGCCTCGGCCGGCGACTCGCTTCCAGCCGGAGTTCCCAACGATACCTCAAATTCCCGGCGGGCCCGGGCTAGTTCAGCATCTGGAAGGGAGGAGAGATTGCGGAAACTTGCTGAGATTGGTCCCCGGAATTGACCGGCGGTCTTGCGCGCCAATTCGCGTGCCGCGCCCGGCAGGTCATCTGCAGCCGTGGAGGCTTGGGGAGCCAGCAACACAAGCGCGGCCCACGCCGCATGCCACGCCTTCACGATTGCGAGGATACCATATGGCGGCGCTCACTCCCCGCGATCAGCCGAATCACCGCGCTCAGACATCCCCGCGCCACGAAGAATGAAACCGGAAACGTGATCGCCGCCATTACCGCACAACCAAGAACGTTTTCCATTGCAGTCGCCCTACTGGCCGGCCACCGCGCCGGCCTGCGCCGCGTACACTCCGAAAATCTGGTCCAACTCCGGCGTCCACTCGCCGTGCAGCTCGACCTCGTCCCCCACCGCCACCATCGTGAATAGCTCTTCCACATCTCGGTTCCGCAGCCGGATGCACCCGTGAGACGCGTTGTGCCCGATCGATGCTGGATTGTTGGTGCCGTGAATTCCATAACCCTTCAGGCTCAAACCAATCCAGCGTGTGCCAACTGGGTTTGTTTTGCCAGGGCCGACCACCTTGCCCTTGGCATACCAGGTCGGATCGGTCACGCGCTTTACGATCGTGAACGTGCCGGTCGGACTCGGCGTTTTTTCTGCCCCCACGGCTGTTGAAAAAATCTTCACTACCTGCCCCGACTCCACGACCGCCAGTTTTCGATCCGGAATGCTGACCACGACCCGCCGTCCCGGCGTCCCGGAATTCTCCTGAGCCAGCGCCTCTGCCGTCGCCCACAGCACTACGCTCGTGACCGCCGCCAGCTTCCTGATCTGTTCCGCCGTCCTGAGCATCTCCGCATCCTCCGTTCGCGGAGATGAATTGCAAGGCTGGAACCAGATCTAAATTATTCATAATTAAGGAGATTTCTAACTAAACAACGTGTCTTGCCAGACACGCGTGGTTGTGGGGACGCGCTTCCCATCAGCTGGCGCCCGCAAAAGGCTTCGGCAGCCGGATGATCTTTTTCTGAATTGCGTACTGCACCAGTTGCGCCTTGTTGTGAATATTGAGCTTGCGCATCAGATTGAACTTATGGGCTTCGATGGTCTTCACGCTCAGATCGAAATTGGCGGCGACTTCCTTGACCGACTTTCCTTCCGCAAGTAACTTCGTCACCTCGCGCTCCCGCTTCGTCAAAGTTCCGAGGCGGGTCTGACGGACCGGCGACCTGCCCTGCTCGCGGAAACCATCCACCAGACGGGTAAGCAGACGCGGGCTGAGGTAATTGCCGCCACGGTAGACTTCCCGGATGGCGGTCACCAGCTGATCGGCCGGGCTTTCTTTGAGAATGAACCCGCTGGCTCCGATCTCGACGGACTCGGCCAGGTAGTCTTCGTCGTCGTACATCGATAAGAAGACAACTTTGGTCTCGGGACGCTGTTTGCGGATCTGGCGCGTTGCTTCAAAGCTGCTCATGCCGGCCATGCCGATGTCCATGAGGACCACATCCGGCCGGAACTGCCGTGCCAGTGCCACGGCTTGGGCGGCATCGGCCGCCTCTCCGACGACTTCGATATCCTCTTCGCAGGACAACAGTGTCCGGACGCCCTGCCGGAACAGCGTGTGATCATCGGTCAACAATACGCGAATCTTTGCCATTGGATACCACCGGTACGGAATGGAGCGGCAACTGCAGCCGGATCCGAGTACCCTGCCCGGGCCCGGTCAAAACCCGGAGCGTTCCCCCCAGCAATTCGGCCCGCTCCTGCATACCCGCCAGCCCGAACGAGTTCACCTTGCCGCCAACCTGGTCCGTACAAAAGCCGGCGCCGTTATCAGCAACGCTCAGCTCGATATTCTTATCGGCGGCATGTAAATCAAGGTTTACAGCAGTCGCCCGAGAATGGCGCGCAATATTCTGGAGGCACTCCTGCGTCACACGATAGATCACTTCCTCCACCGGTCGCGAAACCGCTCCGCCCCGCAGACAGACCCGCAACCGCACCCGGGCGGGATGGAGCTTGTTGAACCGGGCAGCCAGATGGCGCAACGCGGCTTCTAAGCCGAGCCGCTCCAATACGGCCGGGCTGAGCGCCGCCACAATCCGCCGCAATTCGACCGCCGTTCGCCCCGCCAGTTCGCGCGCCTCCGCCAGGCGCGGCCGCAACACCGGAGGCGCATCCCGCCCCATCATTTCCAGCTGCAGGCGCAGCAGCATCAAGGCCTGACCGGCTTCATCATGCAGTTCCCGGCCGATGCGGCGCCGTTCCTCCTCCTCGGCCCGCTGGGCCTCAGCCTGCAGGCGGCGCACTTCGGCTTCCAGCCGGGATCGCTTCAAGACTTCCTCGCTAAAATACGCCCGGTCAAGCACCAGGCGGGTGGCCAACTGGAGCTGCTCGCGGGCCGGCTCAAAACGGCCGTCCAGAGCGCGATGAATGAGCCGGTCGAATCGCTCGAGCGCTTCAATGGCGTCATCCAGCGACACATTCAGGTGAGCCAGACAGCGCCCGTCCCGGTCGACCTGCTTGATAAAACCCATCAGTGATTGGGCTCGCGCACAAGCCGTTGGGACAACAGCCAGCAAGGCGCCGGTCTGCAAGGTGTTCCAACCCCGCCGAAAAAGCTGGGAACGGAAGCGGCGATCGAGAGAGTCGGCCTGCGAGGCCAGCGCACGCCGCAAACGGCCGATGTGCCGCCGGGCCGCCGCCGTGAAGAGTCCCGCCACACGTGGGAAATCGGCGGGCGCGGCCTCAACCTACATACTGGACTTCTTCTTCGAGCTCGATACCAAAGCGGTCCCGCACGCGCTGTTTCAGCTCCCGAATGACCACGCACAACTCCGCCGCCGTGCCGCCGCCGGCGTTGTAAATCAGGTTGGCGTGGTAATCGGCGACACGAATGCCACCGCGCTCCATGCCCTTGGCGCCGACCTGCTCCAGAAAATAGGCCGAGGGCACCTTGCCCTCGCGCACCACCGCCGCCGGGACGTTCAGTGCCACCGCCGGTGGAATGTCTTTATACAGGAGGTTCTTGAAAATACTGCCGGCGCAGCGCATAGTGACAGGAAATTTTTCGTTACGGATCTTCGTGATGTCGTCGGCCGTCTTGCGCAGCGCCGCGGCATCGGCTGGATCGAGCGCCAGTTCGATGGAAAAAATGATCCACTCTTTGTGCTGTTTGAAGATGCTCTCGCGGTACAGAAACTCGCATTGCGCGTTGGTGAACAAGCGAATCTCCGCGCCGTCGTAAAAGCGGACGCGCACAACGCGCTCAGAGATCGAGTGCCCGTACGCGCCGGCATTTCCATAAACCGCGGCGCCGACCGAGCCCGGAATGCCAGCCAGCGTTTCCAAACCTTTCAAGCCGCGCGCAATCGCAAAATCGACCAGGTCCTGCAGGACGGCGCCAGCATCTGCCATCACGCACAAGCCCGCAGCCCGCAGGTGGTCGGCGCGGTAGCGCAGCACAATGCCGCGAAACCCCTGGTCGGACACGATTAAATTAGTGCCGTCCCCGATGACGGCGATCTCGATGCCCGCGGCGCGCGAGGCCTCCATCGCGGCGATGAAGGCCTCAGAGTCGGCGGTCTCCGCGTACAAGTCGGCGGGGCCTCCGATGCCGAAGCGCGTGTAGCGCGAAAGCAAACTGCCGGCGGAAACAGTTAAATTGGGAATCTCGGCGAGGCGCGCGCGCGCCTCTTCCGCAGTGGGCATCAGCTCAATTATATAAGGAGGCACTCATGCGTTCTGCGTTTCCTGGATTTCCTCCCGCGGGCGTCCAATTCTTTCGCGGCCTGGCCCGCAACAACAATCGGGATTGGTTTCAACCGCGCAAAGCGATCTTTGAAGCGAGCGTCAAGCGCCCGATGCAGGAGCTGGTGGCTGCGCTCAACGCAGCCATGATGAGCTATGCGCCGCAGTACGTCACCGACCCGGCTAAAGCCATCTACCGCTTCTACCGCGACACTCGGTTCAGCAAAGACAAGTCGCCGTACAAGCAGCAGATCGCGGCCAGTTTTCCGCGACGCGGCCTGGTGCGCCACGAGGGCGCCGGCTTCTACTGCGCGGTGTCGCACAAAGAGGTCGCCGTCGGCGGCGGCATTTATATGCCATCTCCCGAAACGCTGTCAGCCGTGCGCCATCATATCGCCGTGCACCACGAAGAGCTTCGGCGGATCACCAGTTCAAAGAACGTCCGAAAACTATTCGGCGAACTGCAAGGCGAGCAGCTCTCGCGCCCGCCCAAGGGTTTTCCCAAGGAACATCCCGCCGAGGACCTGCTGCGCATGAAGCAGTTTCTGCTCTACATCGAGTTACCGCCGGATACCGTCACAACACCAGGTTTGTTCACCGAGATCGAAACCCGCTTCCGCGCTATGACCCCGTTTCTGGAATTTCTGAATGCGCCCCTGGCGGCGACCCGGAAGAAGATCGACGCTCGCGAACTATTCGGATAAGGGAGTTATTCCGGATCACGGAGTGCAGCGGGCCGCGGCGGCCGCCGGATCTCCCTGCCGGAAGCCGCGTTTATCGCGATAGACTTGGTGGCAGTGCGCGCACCCTTCGGCGAGCTTGCCGGTGAAGTCGCTCATCGCTTCCTGGTTTCTGGTCTGCGAGATCCGGTATGCCTCGCGCCCGATTTCCGCGATCTCTTTCGTGTATTGAATCCAATCCAGCCGATCCACCGGCACCGGCCGCCCGTTCTGGCAGCGGCGTCCCGGAATGAGCAACTGCGGCGCCGACTCGGCGATTGCGATCGCCGCATAGTCCACGATTTGCCAGCCGGTATAGAGGCCATTGCCCCAAGTGGTCCAGGAAAAATCAGTGTTGGCGCCCGCCGCAGGCTTGGCGGGCGCGCCCGGATCGTTGGTTTGCACGTTGAAAATGATATTGGAGTTGGGGAACAGGATGGACCGCATCAGCTGATTCAGATTGGCGAGCGGCGGAAAGGCGGCCGCGGTCGCGACCGGACCCGCCGCGGTGATGACAATAGACTTTAGTGCAGCCTCATCGGCGGCCAACTCGTTCTTTCCCGCAGGAAACTTGCCGACTTGGAGGATGTACGCAACCAGATCCGCCGTCTCGGCAGGCTGCAGCTTGCCGGGATCGTCCGCTGGCATGGTGTTGCGGATCTTACCCGCCAGTTCCGATAGCGGCTGTGCGCCCCATACCGTGAGGAACGCATTTCCTGCGAGGGGCGGCGCGGATATGCCTTCCAGCGCACCGCCATGGCACGAAGCGCATTTCTCTTGATAGGCCGACCGCCCACGTGCGCCCTGTGCCTCCGTGTACACGCGATCATTCGCCGTGCGGACCTGCCCTTGCGCCACTGGCATGTGCGCTGCGATCAGAACAGCGGCGACAACGTCAGGGCAAAGACCGGAGAAGATTCTCATGGAGTTCGATTATACGCCACGGAGCCCGCGACGCCTGGGGAATTCCGAAACCTTTAGGCGGTTACGCGCCCGCGATAACCCGGGCGCCCGCACTGGCCCTACGCTTTCACCCAGCGGCTCGCGCGCGGATACACGCTCCGGGCATTCGCGGAGTACACGCGCTCCTTCTCCGCCCCGCTCAGCTTCGAATCGTCCACGTACCGGCGCGTGTTGTCGTAGTGGTCCTTCGTCTCATCGTTGACAATTCCGGGAAACGCGCCGTCGCACTCTGATCCAAACAGGATATTGTCCAGCGGCACGGCGTCGAACAGCATTTGCATGTTCACGTGGTTGTAGATGCAGGTATCGACGAACACATTGCCGTTGCCGAGGATCTCATCCGGGCTCGCCCAGCTGTTGAACTTCGCAATCGCGCGCCAGCGCCCGATCTGACAGGGCAACGCGCCTCCGCCGTGCGGAATCAGAAAGCGCAGGCGCGGAAAACTCTGGAACAGATCCTTGGCCATCATCAGCTGCACAAAACCCGTGATGTCGGCTATCAGATATTGCAGCGCCGTATGTGGAAAGTTCTTGTTGATCGACTCGCTGCCGTGCAATACCAGCGGCACATCCAAGGCTTGCGCTGCTTCGAAAACCGGGTAATTTTGCGTGCCGGTGAACGGCTGGTTCTGCCAGCGGCCGCCGGTGCCGTCCGGATCGAAATTGAATGCCACAAACCCGTCGTTCGCCCAGCGCTCCATCTGCTTCGCCACTTGCGCGGAAGGACACGACGGATGCTGCCCGAGCATGCCGACCGGGGCAAAGCGGCCGGGGTTCAACTGGCAGGCGCGCAGAACGAGGCTGTTGTTTAGATCGGCCCAGATGGCGTTCTGCTCCACGCTGCCGTCATGCGTCGCCATAGCCTTGGCGCGCGGAGAAGCAAACGCCACATCGATCTTGCGCGCATCCATCAGACCGACGACCTGCTGCAGGGTCTTCGAGACGGCGTCATCTGACAGTTTCGGCAACGCATCGGGATTCCTGCCCGCAAGCTGCGCCTCGCGAAAGCCCTCCACTTCCGGGTGCTTCGCCAGACGGACAAAGTGCTGGTGTGAGTCGATGATCATGTTCATTTGTGTGTGGCTGAAAGGAACATCATAGCAGCGCAACCGTAACACCGACGGCGTGATATCATTCGCTGCATCTTCCAGAGCAAGGAGATTGGTATGGCCAACAAGGGCATCGCGGGCCCCGTGCTGATCGTCGTTGCGGCGTTGCTGGGCGCGTCCGCGCTGGCGTCTGACAACAGCACGGAACGGGAGTCTCGGGATCGCGCGCAGATCGAAAGACTCATGTGGCAATACGTTCGCGCCCTCGACACCGAGAACGCGGAGGCGTATGCCGCCGTCTATACGCCAGATGGACAGTTCGGTACCGGAGCGAGTGCCGTAAAAGGCCGCGAGGCGCTCAAAAAACTGATCCACGATTTGCGGCAGCGCGCGGCCGAGAATGAAGCCAAGACCGGCCAGAAGCGGCCGGCCATGTACCACGTGATCGCCAACAGCTACCTCGAGTTTAGTGACAAAGACCACGCACGCTTGGAGGCCTACTGGATGACGGTATTCGCTGCCGCCGGCCCGGACGCGCCGTCCCGCGTCGCCGCCGCTGGACGGGAAGTCGACGAACTGGTGCGCACCAACGGCCAATGGCTCATCAAATTGCGCGACGTAGCGCCGAAACCGTAGCTCTCCCGGACTCCGCAGGAAGCTGGTTCTAAGCATCATGGAAGAAAATTTGAACGCGCCTAAGCTAGTCGCCTATCGGCTACCGAACTTCCCGGCCTATCTCAAACTGATTCCCGCGCCGGCGGACCGGTCTTGGATGGACCTGGACACCGGCGGGTGGGCGAATCGCTGCCTGCCTCTACGCTTGGCCAACCAGTTGGGCTGGCAGATCCTGAACGACGTCCCCTTTGAAGCCCACTGGGAAGGGCGACCGGGACTCGACAGCGTCCAGATCACATTCAGAGAGAAAACAAACAAGTACATCCAGAGCGCGTTCGGCTACGGTATCCTCACGTGGTACATACCCTATCTGCTTCGTACTTCTCCCGGCTATAACCTCGTCGCGCGAGGACCAGCCAACGAACCCAAAGATGGAATCGCTCCCCTGGATGGCGTGATCGAAACCGATTGGGCAGTCGCCAGTTTCTCCATGAATTGGAAGTTCACCCGTCCTCTGAAAATTGTGAAATTCGAGAAGGACGAGCCAATCTGCACCATCATTCCGGTTCGTCGAAATGAGGCCGAATCCTTCGATACCGAGATTCAGAACCTCAGCGGAGACTTACTGGCCGAATACGATGCATGGCTCGAAAGCAGAAAACAGCTCATGGATAAGAAGCACGCTGGCGGCGCGCCGAAAGGTTTCGAAGCTCATTACATCCGCGGCGAGACTGTGACCGGCAGGCGCTTTGCGGAACATCAGAACAAACTGGACCTGAAAAAGTTCGTCGAATTGGACGAGCCGCTCCCATCCAACGTTCAATACGAGCCGGCTTCTAAACCTCGCAAGGGACTGTTGAAGAAGTTAATCGGCTATTAGCGGTAATCTCGCTATTTCTTCGCGTCGCTCCCGACGTAATGCTTGGCGTCTCTTTCCTGGCACACAAACTCCATCAGTTCGGTATCCGGCATGAGTTGATGGTTCACGCGCACAGTAAACGGCCTGGTGTAGGCCTTGGGGTCTTCGATCGTAATATCGATCTGCATCAAGCCCAATTTGAGACGGCGCCAGCGCTCAGTCATCTTGCCGGAACTGGTCAGCGGGCTCCCCTCCACGTCCAGCCACACATCGTCCCGAAATCCCGTAGTCTCCACCACCAGCGTGTCGCCATCCCAGTGCCCCACCGAATAGCCATACCACCAGGGCGTGACCTGGTTGCTGTCCGGGAGCCGGCGCCCATCGGTCAAAATGCGCCGGGTATTGTCGTTGGCCTCATACAGAATCACGATCTCACGCGGCGTCTGCACGACCTCTCGCGGCTGGGGATGCATGTGCAGTTGGGTCAAACCCAGCGGCAGGCATGCCGCGTCGGGATTGTCCTTGTTGT
>Ga0126371_10001285_pt1 | contig 21147 bp, 20 predicted proteins | sample PanSoiMetaPlot_4_FD_110145 | JGI IMG/M metagenome (GOLD analysis project Ga0126371, IMG submission 110145) | Tropical forest soil microbial communities from Panama - MetaG Plot_4 | ecosystem: Environmental > Terrestrial > Soil > Tropical forest > Bulk soil | place: Panama | collected 2016-02-17 | reverse complement strand
TTCGAGCGCGGCCTTGCCTGACAGCGGCATGGCGCGTAGCTCGCCACGGGCCTTGGCCTTGCGCGTGGCGGCCCGCCCAGCGGCCTTGCGCCGCTTGCGGTCGGCGTTGCCGTCCTCGATGGCTTTCGCGACGGCCAAGTCGGCGGGCGTCATGCCGCCGATTGATCCGGCCCGGCGCAGGAAGCCCGGGATTTCGAGGCTGTCGGCAATCGGCAGTTCGGTGACCGGGATATCGGTCACGTCGCTGACTGCTGCCGCCGCGACGGGCATCGGCGCTTGCGGTGCCGCGACGACGGACACGCGCGGTGCACGGTCCTCGACCGCCGCCGCCGGGCTCGCCGACGCCGATTTGTTGGCGAGCCGGGTGCGCTGGCGTTGCAGCTTCCCGACCATGTTGGCGGCGCGGGTGAGCCGTGGATTCCAGCGCTTGAGCGCGGCGTCGACTTGTTCTAGCGTTTGTCGTTTGCTCATGTGTTGTCGGCCGCCGCTCGCAACGGCGGCCGTTCCTTTCTCAGTTTCAGTTTTCAAATAACCCGACGACGTGTCGGGCAGATCGGGCTTATTCCCGCGCTGCACGATCAATATAGCAAACGCGACTCGGCGATTTTCTGATTCAGCCGCGCGGCGATCAAACAAACCCGCATGACATGCGGGTCAAAAACTGAAAAACGAAAAACTTGACACGGTGGATTGCGGTCAACTCGCGCGCATCAAACAAACAAACGCGAGACTTGTCCGCAATCGACGCTGCGACAATCTGTCAAAACAGCGGAGGGTGCGCGATGCCGTTCGGTGTCCCCGATTATCACGCGTTCCACATCGAACAGGGCCTCACGTATTTTTTCCGCAATGACTTTCACACCGCGCTCGTCGAGTTCGACCAGGCCATCGCGATCCGCGACAGCGACATGGCGCGCTTCGACCGCGCGCACGCGCTGCTCGCGCTCGGCCGCTACAGCGAAGCGTGGCCCGACTATGCGGCGCGCTACGGGCTGTTCGGCGACGCCATCGCGCTGACCGACGCCGGCCGAGCGATCCGCCGCCGCCTGCCGCATTGGACCGGACAGCCAGACGGCCGACTCGCGGTGCTCGCCGAGGGCGGCTTCGGCGACACGATCATGATGCTGCGCTTCCTGACGCCGCTCATGTGCCGGTTCGAGGCGCTCGACGTCGTGCTCGACGTGCCCGAGCCGCTGCGGCGGCTGGCGGGACAATGCGCGCCGCTCGGCGACCGCGCCGATATGTGGTGCTCGCTGTTCGATCTGCCGGCGATCTTCGATCCGGTGATTCCGCTGGCGCGCTATCTGCGGCCCGACCCGGTGCTGGTCACGCAATGGCATGGCAAGGTGTTCGCGCGCTCGCGCGACGCGCGCCGGATCGGCATCGCGTGGTCGAGCGACACCAATCATGTCGGCGAGCACGAGCATCAAACCCGTTCGCTGCCGCTCGAAAGTTTCTTGGCACAGCTCCCGGTCGAGGGCGCGCTTTTCAGCTTGCAGCACCATGACCGCGACGAGGCCGCGCGGCTCGGCGTGCACACGCCCGAGCTGGCCGACTTTGCCGACGTGGCCGCGCTCGCGTCGCTCATGGACGTGATCGTTTCGATCGACACGGCGGCCCTGCACGTCGCCGGGGCCATCGGCCATCGCCACACCTACGCGCTGTTGCCGTGGGCCCCGACGTGGCGCTGGCACGCCGGCAATCGCTGGTATCCGCAAGTGAAGCTCTGCCAAGCTGACGCGCCGGGCGAGTGGTCGAGCGCGTTCGCCAAAATCGAGGACAAGCCATGACCGTCGCCGGATTCCTGATCGGCTTCATCAACTGCATCGCGCTCGCGGTGATCCTCGTGCTGATCGGCGCGATTGTCGCGTGGGTGATGGGCGCACTCGGCTGGGCGGTGCCCTGGAATATCCATCGGCTTTACCTCGCTCTCGTCGCGCTCATCTTTCTGATCTGTTTCGTGTCGTTGCTGTTCGGCTCGCCGATGGTGCACATCTTCGGCCACGCCTGACGCGATCCAGCTTCACAACTGAAAACCGCTCGTGCCCGTGCCGCGCCCCCAGCGCGGCGCGATGATTCTTGGAGGCAGTCACATGCCAATGAAGCCGCACAAGGGCGAGTCGCAAAACGATTTCATGGGCCGATGCGTCCCCGACATGATGGGCGACGGCAAGCGTGAGAACGATCAGGCGGTGGCCGCATGCCTTTCGATCTGGCGCGAGGACAAGGGCGAGAAGCCGCCCGCCGGAAAATCGCTTGAGCAATGGCTGCGCGAGCGCACCGCCGAGTGGATCGCGCGCGCCGCCGACGACAAGAAACCGAAAAAGCCCTACGGCGACGTCGAGTACGCCGATCCCGGCTATCAGGCCGACAAGAAGCCGCGCTATCCGGTCGACACCGCCGATCACATTCGCGCCGCGTGGAGCTACATCAACAAACCCAAGAACGCGCGCAAATACTCGTCGGAAAATCTTGCCAAGGTCAAAGCCAAGATCGTCGCGGCTTGGAAAGACAAGATCGACGCCAAGGGCCCGCCGAGCGCCAGCGACAAAAAGGCGATGGATACGCTCGCCGAGCAAGTCCGCGCGTTCGTGCAGCGCCAGGACTATGCGCCCGATCCCGACGACGACGAGGGACACGACGATTTCATTGACCGATGCGTCGACGAACTGACCGATGATCGCGACATGGACGAGGACGATGCCGAGCAGGCCTGCCAGCTCAAATGGGATGAATTTGTCGACTCGCGCGGCCTTGGCGCGCACCCGCCGATCATCACCAAGGAGCACATCAGCAACGAGGGCGACGACCCGCTCGAATTCGTCTTGAGCGACGCGACGCCGGATCGGTTCGGCGACATTGTCGAGCCGAAGGGCTGGGAGGTCGAGAATTTCAAAAAGAACCCGGTCGCGCTGTTCAATCACGACAAGTCGTTCGTGATCGGCACGTGGGAGAACCTCAATCCCAATGACAAGGATTTGCGCGGCCATCTGAAACTCGCGCCGCGCGGCACGTCGCCGCGCATCGATGAAATCCGCCGCCTGATCGAGGCCGGCATCCTGCGCGCGTCGTCGGTCGGCTTCCGGCCGCTCGAATGCGAGCCGATCAAGGACAGCAATTACAAGCCCGGCCCGTTCGGGATGATGGGCGGCGGCACGCGCTATCTGAAATCCGAACTGATCGAGACGTCAGTCGTGGCGATCCCGGCGAACCCGAATGCGCTGGCCGTCGCCAAGTCTCTCAACATTTCCGCAGACACCGTGCGCCTGGTCTTTGGCGAGCATGCCAGCAGACAGATCGTGCGCAGGGAGGCGGCTACGACCGTTGTGCGCCGTGGCGAGCATGCCAACAACAAACGGAGCGGAGCGGGTGACGACGCAACTGGCGAGCATGCCGAAACGAACAATCGACAATCACAGGGCAGACCCATGTTGCTCTCTGCGCGTATCAAACAAGCCGAGACGAACGTGCTCGCGCTCCAAGATCAGCTCGAAGCTCATCTTGGCACGATCGACGACTCGGCACCCACCGAGGAGCAGATGCTTCTCACTGAGGACTTGTCGGCCAAGATCGAGGCCGCCAGTCGCAACCTCTCGAACCTCAAGGCCATCGAGGCCCGCAATGGTGCCGGTGCCGTCGAGGCCAGCAAGGCGGGCGACGCCCGCAACTACACCAAGGCGCCGGGTGACCTCGTGCTGCGGTCCAAAAAGACCGAGCCGCTCGATTATCTGTTCCGCGCCGCCGTCGTGCGCTGCATGGCGAAATCGAAGGGGCAGACCATCGACGACATGCGCGAGAAAATCTACGGCAAGGACGAGGTCACGCGCGTTGTGTGCGACATAACGCTCAAGGCCGCGAGCGCGCCGGCGATGACGACGGTCACCGGATGGGCCGCCGAACTCGTGCACCAAATCTACGCCGATTTCATGCAAGTGCTGTTGCCGCTGTCGGTGTTCCCGACGCTGTCGAGCATGGGCTTGGCGCTGCAATTCGGAGCTGCGGGTCGCATCCTGATCCCGACTCGTAATCTCACGCCCTCCATCGGCGGCTCGTTCGTCGGTGAAGGCCAGCCGATCCCGGTGCGGCAAGGCGCGTTCGCGTCGCAGACCCTCACGCCGAAAAAGCTGGCGGTCATTACGCCGTGGACTCGCGAAATGGACGAGCACTCGATTCCCGCGATCGAGGGCTTGCTGCGGCAGGCCGTGCTTGAGGACACCGCCATCGCGCTCGACACCGTGCTGCTCGACAACAATCCGGCGACCGCGATCCGGCCGCCCGGGCTGCGCTCGTATCAGGCGGGCTTGGCGGCGACGGCCGGCGGCGGCTTCGCCGCGCTGGTCGGCGATATCAAGCAACTCTATGGCTCGCTGCTCACCCTGACCAACGGCAACGTGCGTTCGCCGGTGCTCATGATGAATCCGCAGCAAGAGCTTTCGATCCGGCTGACCCAGCCGCCGAACGCTGCCGCGCCGCTGTTCCCGTTCCAAGAGCAGCTCGACGACGACAAACTCGTCAACGCCGACGTGATTTCGTCCTCGACGGTGCCGGTCGGCGAGTTGGTCATGGTCGACGCCGCCGACTTTGTGTCGGCCGGTGCCGAGGGGCCGCGCATGGAAATTTCGGACCAAGCGACCCTGCACTTCGAGGACACCGCGCCGGTCGATATCACCGGCGGCACGCCGTCGCCCGCGACGCCGGTCAAGTCGCTCTGGCAAACGGACAGCCTCGCGCTTCGGCTCATAATGCCCATGAACTGGATTCTCAGGCGTCCGGTTGTTGCTTGGACAACTGCCGTCACCTGGTAAGCCCGCAAAACAACAAATAAACGGCGACGCAGCCGCGCCGCCGTCCCGCCACGTTTTCCTAAAACAAGCAACCGGAGGACTCGCAATGGCCGAGACGGACACCCGATCAACTGCGCATGCCGCGCATTCGGGCCACGCGGCGCAAGCCGCCAAAGCCGACCCGCTGGCGCAGACCAAAGCCGATGCGGCGAAGCGGCAACAGCAACAAAAAGACGCGTTGAAGGGCCGGCCAACGCCGACCCAGGACGAGCTTAATCAGGCCAATCTCGGGATGCACCCCGAATTGTCCGACGACGGCTCGGGCCCCGATCCGAACGAGGCGGCCAACACGGTGCGCCACACCCCGGCGGCTGGCTCCGCGCCCTACCGCACGCGAGACATGGCGCGCACCTAAGCATGGGCTGGCTCGCCAACATCACGCGCGTGCTTTCCTCGGCGGTCGGCAAGGCCGCCGAGGGACAATATCGGCCCGGCCCGTACTATTTGCCGGTAACGCACGGCTGGCTCCCGGCAAGCTGGGGCCAGTCGATGAATTGGTGGCAGAACGGGCACACGCCGCTGCTCGCCGGCGGTCATCTGGCGATCATCGAGGCGTGCCTGTCGGCTTATTCGCAGACCGTCGCCATGTGTCCGGGCGAGCACTGGAAGGCCAACGCCAAGGGCGGCCGTGATCGAGTGACCACGTCGTCGCTGTCGCGCATCTTGCGCACGCCGAACGATTATCAGACCGCTTCCGATTTTTTGCTCAATGCGGTGCGCCAACTCTATTTCGAGGGCAACGCCTACGCGCTGTGCATGCGCAACGCCCGCTATGAGATTGAGGAATTGCACTTGATGGATAACCGCTACACGCGGGCCTACATTGACGGGCAGGGCGATGTGCACTACGCGCTCGGCGGCAATTGGGTGGTGCAGAACCGCTACGGCCCGCTGTCGCTCGTGCCCGCGCGCGACGTGATGCACATCAAGCTGCACGTCGACCAGCTTCGCAATCCGCTTCGCGGCGAAAGCCCGCTCGTGTCCGCCTATTTGGACGTGCTGACCGGCGGCACGATCCGCGCACAAGCCGGCGCGTTCTACGGTAACCAGGCCAAGCCGGGTTTCGTGCTGTCGACCGACTTGCTGCTCGACAAGGACCAAGTGTCCGCGGTGCGCGACCGCTGGAACGAGCAAACAACGGGCGAGAACATCGGCGGCACGCCGATCCTGACCGGCGGCCTCAAGCCGGTGCAAATCCCGATGGCGACCTATCGGGATTCGCAGATCGCCGAACTGCTCAAGCTGACCGATCAGGATATCGCGATGGCGTTCCGCGTGCCGATGCCGATCCTCGGTATCAGCTCGGGGCCCTACGGCTCGACCGAGTCGCTCATGCAAGCGTGGGTCGCCTCGGGGCTCGGCTTTTGTTTGAACCATGTCGAGGAGGCGTTCGATCAGACATTCGGCCTGAAAGGCCAGCCCGACGAATATGTCGAATTCGACACCGAAGCCCTGTTGCGGTCGGCCTACAAGGATCGCATCGAGGCGCTCGTGCGCGGCGTTCAAGGCGGCGTCTATTCGCCGAACGAGGCGCGCAACAAAGAGAACCTTAATTCAGTCAAGGACGGCGACGAGCCGCGTGTCCAGCAGCAAGTGGTGCCACTCTCCGCAGCCGGAAGCATCCCGACGAGCGCGCCGGGAAAAACAAAAATACCAGCATCCCCGCCTGCCCCCTCGGCCCCGCCCGCGCCGGGGCCCCCGTTAGGGAGCAAACAAGATGCAGCAACAACACGACGAGATTCTGCGCTCGGACGAGTCATACTCAGCCGACACAAACAGCTCCGCCGCGCCAGACAACGCGACCTCCTCATTCAGTGACGCACTGGCCGATGCCGGTGCCGTCATCCTCGACGAACTGACGGAGCGCGCCGAGCGGCAGCTTGCGGTGATCGAGGCGCGCGCCGCGGCGGCGATGGCCGAACTGCGCGCCGCCGTCGCCGAGCAGCGCAACGCGTTCCGCGACCAAGTCACGGCGCGGCTTGCCGAGCTTCGCGACGGTGTGCCCGGTGCGGCCGGCCGCGACGGTGCGCCCGGCAACGACGGCGAGCGCGGCGAGCAAGGCCCGCCCGGCGAGCGCGGCGAACGCGGCGATCCGGGCGAGCAGGGCGCACGCGGCGAGCGCGGCGAGCAGGGCGGCGCGGGTCCGCAGGGCGTGCCCGGCCGACACGGCGAGCAAGGTGCGGCAGGCGAACGCGGCGAGCGTGGCGACGTCGGCCCACAGGGCGAGCGTGGTGAGCGCGGCGAGCGCGGCACCGATGGCAGCGACGGCGAGCCGGGCCGCATGGGCGACGCCGGGCCGCCCGGCCCGCAGGGCCTCAAGGGCGAGCGTGGCGAGCAGGGCGGCGTCGGCGAGCGAGGCCCGCAGGGCGAACACGGTGAGCGCGGCGAACCCGGCCGCGATGGTGCACCGGGCCTCAAGGGCGAGCAAGGTGCCGCAGGCGAACGCGGCGAGCGTGGTGAGCGCGGCGAGCCGGGCGAGCGCGGCGACGTTGGCCGCGATGGCGAGGCCGGTGATCGCGGCCCGCAAGGCGAGCGCGGTGTGCCGGGCGAACGCGGCGAGCGTGGTGCGCAGGGCGAACCCGGCCGCGACGGCGCGCCGGGGCTGTCGGTCAAGGGTGATGACGGTGCACGCGGCGAGCGTGGCCTGCCGGGCGAACGCGGCGACCGCGGCGCTCAAGGCGAGCGCGGCGAACGCGGCGAACGCGGCGAGCGCGGCGACGCTGGCGCGGCTGGGCCCGCCGGCGAGCGCGGCACGCCGGGCGAGCGCGGCAAGGACGGCGCGGACGGAATGCTCGGGCTCGTCGAGGATTGGAGCGAGGGCGTGCACTACCGCATGGCGCTCGTGACGCACGGCGGCTCGAGCTGGCAGGCGCGAATCGACACCGCGAAAGAGCCGGGCACGTGCGACGACTGGCGGCTCATTGCTGCGGCCGGTACGAACGGCGCGCCCGGTGCGGCTTTCAGAATTTGCGGCACCTACAAGCTCGACGGCGGCAGCTATCAGGCCCTCGACGTGGTGACGCTCGACCACGGCTGGTTTGTCGCCAAGTGCGACAACCCGGGAGTCTGTCCCGGGCCGAACTGGCAGTCGGGCCCGGTCGGCAAGAAAGGCGAGAAAGGCGTGCCGGGCGAGCGCGGCCTAAAGGGCGAGCCGGGCAAGAACGCGCCGACGTGGGTCGCCAATCAAATAGACGGCTACACCGTGATCCCGCGCTTGAGCGACGGCAGCGCGGGCCCGGCGATTTCGTTCGAAAAAATGTTCGAGCAATACGACGCCGAACGCAACATGAGCGAGCGCCGCTGATGCAGCAACTCTTGCACGTCATCACGCCGCCGACGACGAACGACCTCGTGTCGCTCGACGACATGAAGCTCAAGCTCATGCTGCAGCCGACCGATACCAGCAAGGACGCGCTGGTCGGCGAACTGATCACCAACATGAGCGCGGTAGTCGGCCGCCTGTGCAATCGGGTGTTCGGCTACCGCGAGGTCGAGGAGACGTTTTATCAGCTCAACGATCAGAACTCGCCGCAGCCCGCGACGCGGCGGCTATATCTGAGCCAGTGGCCGGTGAAGGCCGCTGACATTCAGTCGATGACCCACACCGTTGACGGCTCGGGCGTGATTGACGATTTGCTGCCGGGGCTGGGCGAGACGTGGTTTTTGGAGGAAACGACCGGCACGCTTTATCAGCGGCCGGACCTCGGGCCGTGGTTTGATACGATCGACGTCACCTATTCGGGCGGCTACGACTTGCCGACCGAGGCGCCGCCCGATCTTGTCTACGCGGTCGAGGCGGTGATCCGCGAGCAATACTACGTCGCGATCCGCAATCCGACCTTGTTCGGCGTGCGCCAGCTTTCGCACAAGGAAAGCCGCGTCGGCTTTTATCCGCCGACCATGTATTCGACCGCCGGTCTGCCGCAGACATGGACAACGCTGCAAAGCGTGCTGTTCCACTACGCGAGGCATTGGGTGTGATCGAGTGCGACACCACCGAGCTTGACGATCTTACGGCGCTGTTCGCGCGGCGCGCCGAGAACATGGTGCCGGATGCCGGCCGCGAAGCGATGGCGCGCGCCAACGAGTTTCAGGCATCGAAGCAACCGCACCCCGGCATCAAGCACGCTAGGACCATCCGTCACCGCATCTTGTCGCCGATCGCGTCGGCCAATCTGATCGCGCGGTTCATGGAAAGCGTGATGTTCAAGAAGCTGCTCGACTTTTTCGGAGACTGGTGATGCACGAACCGATCTTGCAGTTTTTCTCCTACGAGCATCTGCGCGACGATCTGAAAGAGGTCAGCAAGCCGTTCGGCGTGCTCGCGGGCGAAATCGTGCGCACACTGCCGCGCAATCCCGAGCGCACCGTGGCGCTGCGCAAGCTGCTTGAGGCCAAGGACGCGGCGGTGCGCGCCGCGCTGTTTCAGGACCCGACCGGGTGAGTTTCACCGGCGTTGATTGGCCGGGGACAACCTACGGCCCGAACTATGACTATTGGGCCCGCACGATCATCGTCACGCCGCTCGTCAGCCAGCCGGGGCAGGGTGCCGTTTCGGGTCGCGGCATCTTCAACACCGGCGAGATTTTCGTGCCGTCGCTCGACGGCGCGCTGGTTTCGACCAACGCGACCATCGTCGACATTCTGCTCAACGAGTGGCCGATCCTGCCGGCGCAAGGCGATCTGCTCGACATTCCCGATACCACGGTCAAGGGCGGCGCGTTCGAGGTCGCCAGCGTCGGCGGCGACAACGGCGGCGGCGAAATCACCGTCGTGCTCAAGCGCCGCGAGTCGGCGCTGATCGCCTGGAACATCGGCGCGGCCGATTACGGCCTCGGCGCGCCGAGCTTCGACGCGCCGCACGTGAGCGCCGCATGAGCGGTTTCGTCCACACGCCGCCGAAGCCGCCGACCGGCATCATTCACGCCGTCGAGGTCACGCCCGAGTTCGTCTTTCCGCAAAGTTTCTCGTTCTATATCCGCGACGGCTTTCTGGCGCGGCTCCAAAATGTGCCGATGTTCGGCAGCGTCAAAAAGTGGGCGCGCACCAAATTTTTCATCCGGCAGCACGACGTCTTTCCGTTCGTCGGCGTCTATCTGATAAACGACACGATGGCGGCCGATGGCGATCCTAACCACGGTGCGCCGCACTATCTCGACGCGCTCAAGCTCGGGTTTTCTGTCGTCATTGCCGACAACAATCCCGACGTGCTCGATCGCAATCTCGATCAGGCCTATTGGGCGATCATGAACTTGCTGACGTATGAGCGTTGGCACAAGTTCGACCCGCCGACGCCTGGCGCGCCCGAAATCCGCATCGAGGCGATGACGCGCGGCTTTCGCGAGAATTGGTACGGCAACTCGGCTTTGAGCAACGACTCGCCGATTGGGGAGCTGCGGCTTGATCTGACGTTCACCTACCGGGTGATCCTCAAGCCAGTGATCCCCGACGATCTGAAAACCATTCACGAGACGGTGACGCTGTCGTGGCCCTACGACCCGAACGAGCGCGAGGACGTCGTGGTGCAATACGATTTCGATCAGGAGCAAACAACAAACAGCGCGAGGACCTCCGATGAAAGTCAAAGCAAAAAACGAAACGCTGGCGAAAGTGCTGCGCCACCCAAACGGAACGCCGTTTGGGGCTGACGGCACCGCGCACTGGCCGGACGATCAGTTCACCAAGCGCCGCATCCGCGACGGCGACGTGACTGCGGTCGACACCACGGCCGCCGCCGCGACGCCGCCCGCCCGCGACACCCGGCAACAACACGAACACGGCGAGCACCGGCACGACAGGCCGGGCCGCGCCTCGGAGCGCGCAACATGAAAGAGGGCCCCATCCCGCGCATTCGCCCGGCCGGTCATCTGTGGCGCGCTGCGGCGGCGACCGTGCGCGGCTTTGTCAACGGCGTATCGGCCGACGACACCGCGCGCGCCATGTGGCCCGACGATCCGGTGACGCCGATCCTGCTCCGCGGTGCTTCGACGCAAGCGACGCTCACCGACCCGGCATGGGCCGGGCCGCTGGCGATGTTGAGTGTGTCGGACGCGGTCGAGGAGGCCGTGTCCATGTCGGCTATCGGCCGCGTCATCGCGGCCGGTGCGCTCAAGGTTGACCTCGGCCGCTACGCCAGCGTGCACGTGCCGGGCCGCGTCACCAATCCGGCCGATGCCGGGCAGTGGTTGCGCGAGGGCAAGCCGATCCCGGCGCGCACGCTCGGCATCCTGTCGGGCGCGACGCTCACGCCGCAAAAGGTCGCCTGCATCGTCACCATGACGCGCGAGCTAATCGAGGCCTCGAATATCGAGGACGTGGTGCGCGTGCTGCTCAGCGAAGCCGCCGGGCTCGCGCTCGACGCGGCGGTGTTCTCCAACGCAGCCGCGACGGCCGATCAACCGGGCGGCATCCTGCACGGCGTCACGCCGGTTGCGCCAACGGCCGGCGGTGCGTCCGGCTTCGATGCGTGCGGTCAGGACCTCGGCGCGCTGGTCAAGGATATCGCGTCGCGCGGCGGCGGTAGGCACGCGTTCTTTGTTGCCGCGCCGGCGCAGGCCACCGCGATCCGGTTTTGGGCTGGCGGCCAATTCGGCATCACGCCCGAAACCGAAACGCTGCCGATCGAGGGCTCGGCCGGACTCGCTGACGGCACCGTGGTGTGCGTCGAGCCGGAAAGCCTCGCCATCACCGTCGCCGATCCGCAGTTCGAGGCGTCGAAGATCGCCGCCATTCACCAAGAGGACACCGCGCCGGCGACCGATCTGCCGACCGGCACCCCGGTCAAGAGCATGTTTCAAATCGACGCCACCGCGCTGCGCATGACGCTGTGGGCCGATTGGGGCATGCGCGCGCCGCACGCAAGCGTGCTGACCGGCGCGCAGTGGTGACGATCTAAAAACCCAACTCAACGACCGGAAATGCAGGGACCGCCGCGAGGCGGTTTTTTAATTGGAGGAGTCCAATGGCCGTCCCGTTCCAGAATATCCCGTCCGACTGGCGCGTCCCGCTGTATTGGGTCGAACTCGACAACTCGCAAGCGGGCTTCCCCTACACGCTCATGCCCGCGCTCTTGGTCGGCACCATGACCACCAAGAACACCGACGTGCAGTGGAACGGCACCGCGACGCCCGACGTGCCGATCCTGATCGGCAAGCAACAGGATGCCGACCAACTGTTCGGCCAAGGCTCCGAGCTGGCGGCGATGTTCGCGGCGTTTTTCGCCAACAATCTGACCCAGCAAATCTACGGCTTGCCGGTCGCGGAGTCGGCCTCGTCGGTGCAGGCCACCGGCACCATCACGATCGGCGCGGCACCGACGCAAGCGGGCACGCTGCACCTTTACGTCGCCGGCGTCGACGTGCCGGTGAATATCGGCGCGGCCGACTCTGGCATCACGGTCAACGAAATCGCCGCCTCGATCGCGGACGCGATCAATGCCAATCCCAAGCTGCCGGTGACGGCGGCTGCGGCGGCGGCCGTGGTCACGGTGACGTGCAAGTGGGGCGGCATCAACGGCAACGAAATCACGTTGGCCGACAGCCTCGCCGGCCGCGTCGGCGGCCAAATCCTGCCGGTCGGCATGACCATCACCTATTCGGGTTTCCAGCTTGCCGGCGGCGTCGGCGCGCCCGATTTCACCAACGCGCTCGCGAACCTCGGCGATAACCCCTACGAGTACGTGGCGCTGCCCTACACCGACTCCACCACGCTGCTCGGATGGGAAACCGAATTCGGATTTTCCGACGCCGGCCGCTGGGGCTGGATGCGCCAGCTTTACGGCCTGCTCTACAGCGCCAAGCGCGGCATCTATTCGGACCTCGTGACGTTCGGCGAATCCCGCAACTCGCCGGTCACCACCGTGATGGGGATCGAGCCGCAGATGCCGTCGCCGTCCTATCAGATCGCGGCGGCGTACTGCGCCAAGGCGGCGCGCGCGCTGACGATCGACCCGGCCCGGCCGCTGCAGACCTTGCACCTTGAGGGCACGATGGCCGCGCCGCTGCACCAGCGCTTCAACCTCGGCGAAACGAATACGCTCGCCTGGTCGGGCATCGCGACGCAACGGACGTTCGAGGATCAAATACCGCAAATCTCGCGTGAAACGACGACGTATCAAGTCAACCTCTACGGCCAGCTTGATGACTCCTACGAGTTGGTGACCACGCTGGCGACGTTGTCGAAGCTGATCCGCAATCAGCGTTTTGCGATCACCAGCAAATACCCGCGCCACAAGCTCGCCGACGACGGCACCTTGTTTGCGGCCGGGCAGGCCATCGTCACGCCGAAGATCATCAAGGCCGAGCTGGTCGCCGAATACGCCATCGACGAGTTCAACGGGCTCGTCGAGGACATGCAGGATTTCAAGGCCAATCTGATCGTCGAGCGCGACTCAAGCGACCCGAACCGGGTCAACGTGCTCTACCCGCCGGACTTGATCAATCAACTGCGCATCTTCGCGGTGCTCAATCAATTCCGGCTGCAATATAACCGCGGCGGCATCGACGCGAGCACACTGAGCTAACGCGCTCGCGCCGCCACGCTCGCGGCGGCTTCGCCTTTCCAGACAAACAGGAGCATGACCGATGGCACAGCGCATCGCTGGTATCGCCTATCTGAAAGTCGACGGCGACCTCTATCCGCTGCGCGGCAATTTCACCGTGTCGCCGACGCCGATCGAGCGCGCGGGCATCGCCGGGCAGGACTACGTGCACGGCTACAGCGAATTGCCGCGTGTGCCCTACATCGAGGGCGACGTGTCGCTGGTGCCCAACTTGAGCGTCGAGCAAGTCGCGCAGATCACCAACGCGACGGTGACCGCCGAACTGGCGAACGGCATCACCTACGTGCTGCGCGAGGCGTGGTGCCGATCCGCGCTCGACCTCAACACCCGCGACGGCCAGACGCGGGTCCGGTTCGAGGGCGTGTCGTGCGACGAAATCATGCCGAACACTGGCGCGCCGGCGACGCCCGTCACCACGCCGGCGGTCGCGGCCTAAGAGCGCCGGCGCCGAGGAGGTAACGAGCCATGAACGATCAGACTGCCGCCGCCGCGAACGAGCCGGGCGCGCACGGCCCGACCGGCAGGCCGGGCGACGCGACCAATGGGCAGCGCCAGGAAGCGCCGGCCGAATCCAAGACCAACGGCGCGAGCGGCGCATGGGATGGCGTGCTGCATCTTCGCAAGTCGGTCATCGCCAACGGCGAGCCGGTGATGGAAATCAAATTCCGCGAGCCGAGCGGCGGCGATATCGAGCGCATCGGCAACCCGGTGACGTTCACGTTTTCGGAAAACCAGCCGCGCGTGCACATGGAAAGCGGCACGATGACTCAGATGATGGCGCACCTTGCCGGCGTGCCGCCGTCGACCATCCGGCAATTGCATCCGCGCGATTGGGAGAACGGGGCCTGGATGCTCGCCGGTTTTTTTACGCCCGATCTGTTCGCTTAAACCGCCCGCTGAGCGAATTGATCCTGCACTGCTACAGGCTGGCGAAATACTACAGCCTCGATCCGCGCACCTTCCTCGACATGCCGCTGTCCGAGGTCATGCGCCATCTTTATTGGACCGACTATCTCGCCGAGCGCACCGCGCTAGAGCAACAGGCCGCCGATAATGGCTGACCAAACCGCACACGTCACGCTGACGCTGACCGACGAAATGTCGGATGGCATCGCGACCATCACGCGGCAATTCGAGGGCCTGCAGCGCACGATCCGCGACACGACGCGGCGCTCCGACGAGTCGTTCAAACAAAGCGCCGAGGAGGTCGCGAAATACGCCGAGTCGCTCGGCAAGATCGGCGAGCGCCTGCGCAACATTCCCAAGGAGGTCCAAGAACCGCTCGCGGCAATGCAGCGCGCGCTCGGCAATATCCCGCAGCTCCTTTCGATCTTCGAACGGCAGGGTGCGAGCACGACGGCGGTGCTCGGCGGCATGGCGACCGCGCTCGGCCGCGTTGCGCTCGGCGCGGGCGGCGTCTCGACTGGCATTCTCGGCGTCGCCGGCGCGACCGGGGCGCTGTTGAACCGCATGATCGAGGCGAACAATGCGGTGCAAAATCTGCAAACCAACTTGCGCACCAATACGGACACGACCGTCGTCGCGATCCAGCGGCTCTACGCGTCGGTCGGTTCGAGCGGCGAGGTCGCGCTGCAACAGGTAAAGCAGTGGAACGAGCTTTATCAGGAACTCTCAAAAGGCAATCAGGCGGCGCTCGCGCAAACGCTGCTCAAGCACGAGGGCGGCAAGGAGGTCCTCGACCAATTCAACAAGTCACTGCGCGAGGGCAAGGACGGCGCGACGGCCTACAAGGAAATGCTCGAATTCATCGCCCGCCAGCCGACGCGGACGGCGATCGAATTGCTGAAAGAATTGCATTTGAACGTCGCCGACACGATCCATGCCGCCGAGCGGCTGCGAGCAGAGGGCGGCTTGCCGAAAGTGTGGGGCCCGACCGCCCAGGAAGCGCGGGATTACGCCACCAATCTGGAAACGATTTCTCGCGCTTACAACCAACTAGCCGACACGATCGACGATTTTTGGCGGAAAAATCGGGAGGGCATCGCGCAATTTGGTGCCGACTTTACGCTGTGGATTCGGCAACAACTGCGCGACTTGAACGCGCTGTTCAACACGCCGCTGAAAGACATGGATTGGCGTTATCTGTTGCAGCGCTTCAAACAAACCGCCGGCGGCGATTTCGGCGCGTCCGAGGAGGTCAAGGTCGAGGAAGGTATCGAAATCCTCAAGCGCGCTTATGGTGCGCAAGGGACTGCGGAGCGTGACCGCCTCCATCCGGGGCGGGTCGGCGGCCAGCCAAGGCCAGTGCAGCCGCGCGACGATGATGTGCAGAAATTCTATAACGAGTGGCCTGGGGCAGCGCCGCGATTGCAGCGCCAATCGTACATCGGCGGCGGCGAGCGCGGCAGTCGGCCGTTTCAGTTTATCAGCTACAGCCCGGATCAAGAGGCGACCGGGCGCGGCGACGTGCGCGAAATCAAGGACACCAACAAAGAGTCCACCGCGTATCTGCGGCAGATGACCGATACGCTGTTGTGGATTCGGCACCAAATGGAATCGGCCGGCATCGGTGCCGGTGGCGGCGGCGGTGGTGGCGGACCTCAAGTCACGAACGCCGCCTACACGACGCGCGGCGGCAGCTTCGCCGCAGCCACACGCATGGGCACGAACCCGCTGCAAAGCCACGGCGGCGTGCAGTTGCCCGACGCGATGCCCGACGTGGGAGCTGCGGCGCGGAGCGCGGGCGGTCGCGGCGATCCGCGCGGCCTCGAAAGCTACATTCGCGCGCAGGCCGCCGCGAACGGCGTCGATCCCGACGTGGCGATGCGCGTCGCGCGCTCGGAAGGGCTGGGCGTTTTCAGCGGCGACCGTGGCACATCGTTCACTGCGTTTCAGCTCCATACCGGCGGCGGCCTCGGCGATGTGTTCAAGCGTGCCACCGGCCTCGATCCGAGCGACCCGGCGAACGAGCGGGCGGCCATCGCGTGGACGATGCAGCACGTCGGCCAAACCCACGATTGGAGTCCGTGGCATGGTGCGGCGCGCGTCGGCGTCGGGCGGCATGAGGGCTTCGGTTACCACGGCGGTCCCGGCGGACACGTCAGCCAAGAGACGCCGCAAGGGCCTGCCGGCGATCCGGCGGTGCCGGGCGATATCCTCGCGCGAGCGCGCGAGGTCGCGCTCACCAGCGGTCCCGCTGGCGTCGAGCGGTTCATGCGCGCGCAAGGCTATCCGCGCGCGGGCAATTGGTGCGGCGAGTTCGCGGCCTCGGTGGTCAAATCGGCCGGCTATAAGCCGCCGCAAAATCCGGCCATCGCGTCGAACTGGCGGCGCTTCGGCACGGTCGATCCGGTGCCGCATCCCGGCGACATTGCGGTGCGCCGTGGCGTGGCGACCGGCTCGACCGGAAGCCATGTGACCATCGTCGAGGCGGTGCACGGCGGACGCTTCACCGGGCTGGGCGGCAATCAGCGCGCCGGCTTCGAAAGCAACTTTCCGGTTGGCGGTTATGAATTCCGGCGACCGCCGGGCGGCGGCGGGCTGGCGCACGGCATGGTCGATCCGCATGCCATTGACCGCCACATCGGCGCCCCGAGCACGTCGGGCCATCTTGGCACCGCGCACGTGCATGTCTCGTTCGACAATCTGCCGCGCAACGCGCGAACGCGCGCGCGCAGTAGCGGCGTGTTCAAAAATCTCCGCGTCGCGCACACGCCGGCGATGAACACGACCGGCAGTCACGGACCCGACGACAGCAATCTTTATGCGTCCGAGGTCGGTTAATGACCGACTTTTCGCGGTACGCGATCCCGCCGTTTCCGACGCGGGCGGTGATCATCGTCAACGGCGTCATGTATTACGAATGGACGTCGGTGAGCGTGCGCTGCGAACTCAACGGCAACCCGCCGCGCACCTTTCGTTTCACGTGCTCCGAGCAAGTGCCGGTCGGTGCCAAGCTCGCCTTGATGCAGATCGTGCCGGTGGTGCCGTGCACGATCATCTTGGACTCCAACCCGGTCATCAACGGCTTGGTGACGACGCGGCAAGTCTATTACTCGGCGACCGAGCACGCGATCGAAATCCAGGGCGAGGATTGGGCGGGCTGGACCGCCAAGGCCCCGGCACAGTCGCAGACCGGCGAATTCAAGGGCCCGGCGGTTTCGATCATTCAATCGCTGGCCGCGCCGGTCGGGCTCGGCGTCGAGGTTCTCGGCGACGTCAACAATATCTCGATCCCGCGTTTCTCGATCCAGCCCGGCGAAACGACGTGGGAAGCGGTCGAGCGCATCGCGCGGCACATCGGCGCGTATATCAGCAGCGATGCGTCGGGCCGCACCATGCAATTGCTCGGGCCGAACTCGGTGCTCGGCGACGACGAGGTTGTCGAGGGCATCAACATCGTCGAGGCGCGCGAGACAATTCACTCGCTCATGAACGCGGCCGAGCAATCTGTCATCGGCCAGGCACCGCGCACCGACGACACCGATCAGGCCACCGCGACGCAAGGCCACGTCACCGTGCCGGGCCTCAACAGTTTCGGCATCACGCCGGGCGTCGGCGCGCGCTCGCTCGCCGAGCTTCCGGCCTTCACGCTCGAATGGCTGCAATCGCGCGCGACCCACGAGGCGACGATTTCGTCCTCAAATGAAATCCGAGTCGACGTGACGCTCGCCGGATGGCAGCGGCCCGCCGGAGGCCTGTGGGTGCCGGGCCAAACGGTGTTCGTGAAAAGCCCGATGCTGGTCATGAACGACATGCCGCTGTTGCTGCACGCGGTCGATTTCACTCAGGACAATCGCGGTGGCACGCGGGCCACGCTCGAGCTGACCAATCAGCCGGTCGGCACCCAGCCGTTCGCGACCGAGGGCGAGAACACATGACGATCCGCACCACGATCACTGACGCCAGCCGCCGCGCGCAGACCGGCATCGCGCGCTGCACGATCCGCAAGTGCGACGACGATCACGACATGCAGGAGGTTTTGCAGGCCGACGTGATGCACTCGGAAACGCCGACGAGTTTCGAGCGCTGGCAGCAAGTCGGCTTCACCGCCTATCCGAGCGATCAGCAACAGGGCCAAGGCCAGCAAGGGCAGGGCACCGGCAACGGCGGCGGTGGCGATATCATGGGCGGCGCGAGCGGCTTCAACAACGCCCAGCCGAAAACGCCGGCCGCCGAGGGCGTCATGGTCTACCCCGGCGGCTCGCGCTCGCATCCGGTATGTGCCTCGATCGATGACCGGCGCGTGCGGCCGTATCAGATGAAGCAAGGCGAGTCGGCGATGTACGCGTGCGACGGCTCGGGCCAGATGCTCTATCACCGGCTGCGCGGCGACGCGAACGACGGCCTCTATATGCTGACGTGCGACCCGCAACAGAACAGCGGCGGCGGCCAGCGCGAGCCGATTGACCTCGTCGTCTACAACGATTTCGCCCGCGACCGCGCCGGCAAGATACTGCGCAACCGGGACGGCAGTCAGCAGCAACAGGCGACGCGTTTTCTCTCGATCCGTCACGTCAACAAACAAAAACAGCAGCGCAAATCGCAGGCGTTGAACAGCGGCGGCGGCGCGCAGCCCGGCGGCCGAGCGAACGGCGGCAGCGGCGGCCAGCAACAGCAATACAAGCACGAGGGCGACTCGGTGAACACCGAGGCGCGCTTTTCGAAACAGAAAATCGAATTTTTCGACGCCAGCACCAACGTCGGTTACTACGACCGCCAGCGCAAGCGGTGGAGCATCAACAACGGCCACGATCTGCAATCGTGCGTCGCCGATCAAAACCATGTCCACATTGATTTCGACGGCATGGCGGTGTGGGTCGACGCCGGCGGATGCTGGTCGAGCCAGCCGATTCAAATCAAGCCCGATCCCGGCTTCTATCGCGCCGACTATGACGGCTCGCCGGAAAGCTATCGCCGCGTGATGGGCTACCCCGCGAACAACGAACAGCGCAGGCCACCGTCATGGCAAGCATTCCAAGCCGCCCGCCTGGAAGCGTCCCGGCGAACGTCGCGAACCCGCCGGGCCGTATCATATCGGGCGCGCTCGCTGCCAATCCAAACAACCCGCTATGGCGCTCCCGTCTACAGCGCGCCTCCTTCAAGGGCGTGCAGTTTTACGTCGATCAGCAAGGCCGCAGCTCTGGCCGCCGCGTGGTTGTGTTCGAATATCCGAAGCGCGATCTTCCCTACGCCGAGGACATGGGGCGGCACGCGATCCGCTATCAGATGACGGGTTATCTGATTCAGGCCCCGGGCCTGGGTCCGAACGAACCGGCGGGCAGCACCTATTACGGCCTCGATCGCGACTACGGTGTGGCCCGCGACCGGCTCGAAGCCGCGCTCATGAGCCCGGGCCCGGGCGTGCTGCGCGACCCGTACAATCCGCAATTCTTTACGACGCTGGCAGGCTACACCGGCGCAACGCCGACGTTCATGTGCGAGCGCTACAGCATCGTCGAGCAGCGCGAGAAAGGCGGCTTCTGTCAGATCGAAATGGCATTCGTCGAGGCGGGCCTGCCCGGCAACGTCGGCCAGCCTGCACCGACCACGCAAGTGACCAACGCCGCCGATCAAACAACGTCGAACACCGCAACCGCGACCGACGCGCAACAGCAACAGCTACAGGCCCCGACCGCGCCGAGCATCGCGCCGGTGCAAATCCCCGACACGCCGGTGCCTTTCGGCGTCTCAGTCTGACAAGGAGCAAACAGTCATGGCGGGCAAGTGCAACAATTGGGTGCTCGACAACGGGCTCGCGGCGCTGGTGGCGAACGCGTCGCATATCTTTATCTGCTCGCAAGAGCCGGTGGATTTCACCACCGCGACGGTGACCTACGCGCTCGGCAACATGAATTTCGGCGCGGGCGCGGCGCTCACCGGCCCGACCAATCGCTCGGGCACGTCGGGCCCCGGCGGCACCGCGCCGAATCCCGGCCGCCAAGTCACCACCACGGCGGTGACCTCTGGCACGGTGACCGGCACCGGCACGGCGGTGCGCTGGGCCATCGTTGACGTGCCGAACGCGCGGCTGCTCGTCGACAACGACCTCGCCGCCGGGCAGGCCGTCGCCGCCGGCAACGTGTTCTCGATCCCGGCATTCAATTTCGGCATCCCCGGTTCATGACCGCGAAAAGCCTCACGCATAAGTTCGTTTCCGCCGTCGCTGACGGGACGGACCCGAGCGTCGTCAAGCCATCGGCGTGGGATGATGACCACAATTTCTGGCTCGGCTTCCGCACCGTCACGACGACGAGCGACGCGCTGACCCAGGCCGATCATTGGTCGCTGATCACGTGCAGCAATGCGGGCGCGACCAACATCAACGTGCCGGCTCCGACCGGCGGCAATTTCCCGCTCGGCTATTACGCCCGCGTGCGCTGTGCCGGCGTCGGCGGCGTCACGCTCACCGGCACCGGCGGCGCGACCATCAACGGCGCGGCCTCGATCGGGCTGGCGCAGAACGATGCGGTCGACATTTACGGCACCGGCACCACCGATTTTCAGGCGGTCGCGGTGCGCGCCAATCCGGGCGTGTCGTCGCTCAACACGCTGACCGGCGGCCTGATCCTCGCGGTGTCGAACACGCCGGCCGGCTCGCGCGGCGGCCTCGGCCTCGGCACGGCCGGCTCGACCATGACGCTGTCGCGCGATCCGCCGTGGTATCTGGAAAACATTTCGCTGCAGGCGAGCGTCGCGAGCGGTGTGCTGACCGTCAACGTCAAGGATGCCGCCGGCAATGCGCCGTCCGGGTCCTCGGCGCCGCGCATCACCTTCCTCGAT
>Ga0126371_10001284_pt1 | contig 21150 bp, 16 predicted proteins | sample PanSoiMetaPlot_4_FD_110145 | JGI IMG/M metagenome (GOLD analysis project Ga0126371, IMG submission 110145) | Tropical forest soil microbial communities from Panama - MetaG Plot_4 | ecosystem: Environmental > Terrestrial > Soil > Tropical forest > Bulk soil | place: Panama | collected 2016-02-17 | reverse complement strand
ACGTACCAATTGGACAAGTCGTCGATGAACGCGGCTATCCGGCGCCCGGCCGTGGCCGAGTCGAGCGACTCCATCGCTGCCGTGACATCACGTACCAGGGTATTGAGTTCGCTCAGCAGCCAGCGGTCAAGTACCGGCCGGTCAGCGGGCTGCGGCGCCTCAGCCGGACTGGCACCGTCAATGGCTGCCGCGTTGGCATACATGACCAGGAACGAGACCGTGTTCCAGTAGGTCAGCAGGACCTTGCGAACAATCTCCTCGAGTGCGCCCGATCCGATCTTCCTGGTCGCCCACGGCGATCCGGACGCCGCGAAGAACCACCGGACAGCATCCGCGCCGTGGGCTTCCATCAGCGTGATTGGCTCGAGCACGTTGCCCAGGTGCTTGCTCATCTTCCGGCCGCGCTCGTCGACAATCAGCCCGAGGCAGACCACGTTCTGGTACGCCGATCTGTCGAAGAGCAGCGTCGAGACTGTCATCAGCGAGTAGAACCAGCCGCGGGTCTGGTCGATGGCCTCGCAGATGAACTGCGCGGGGAACGAGCGCCCGAACTCAGCCTCGTTGCGCAGCGGAGCGCCGAACTGAGCGAACGGCATCGCGCCTGAGTCGTACCACACGTCGATGACCTCAGAGACTCGGCGGCCGGTGTCGCCGCAGTCCGGGCAGGTGATCTCGACGTCGTCCACGAACGGCCGGTGCGGGTCTAGCGCGGTCAGGTCGGCGCCAGCCAGCTCCGACAGTTCGGCGAGCGAGCCAACGCAGGTCGGGTGGCCGGACGGGCAAACCCAGATCGGCAGCGGCGTGCCCCAGTACCGGCTGCGGGACAGCGCCCAGTCCACGTTGTTGCGCAGCCAGTCGCCGTAGCGGCCCTCCTTGATGCTCGGCGGCTGCCAGTTCGTCTGCTCGTTCTGGTCGAGCAACTGATCCCTGATCGCTGTGGTGCGGATGAACCAGGACGGCAGCGCGTAGTACAGCAGCAGCGTTCCGCACCGCCAGCAGTGCGGGTAGCTGTGCTCATGCAAGTGCGAGCTGAACAGCAGGCCACGGCCGGACAGATCGTCGATGAGGCGTGCGTCCGCTGACTTGAAGAACAGGCCGCCGACCATCGGAATGTTCTCGCCGAACTTGCCGTCCGGCTGGACCGGGTTGACCACCGGCAGGCCATATTCGCGGCCCGTCGCCATGTCGTCGGCGCCGAACGCAGGCGCGATGTGCACCAGGCCCGTGCCGTCCTCGGTCGTGACGAACGTCCCGGTCACTACCAGGTGGGCGTTCGGAATCTCGACGAGGCTGAACGGTGGCTGGTAGGTCGCCCCGGCCAGTTCCCGGCCGGTGAACCGCTCAGTGATGTGCCAGCCTTCGCCGAGCACCCGCCAGAAGAGCGCGTCTGCGACCACGACCCGGTCGCCCACGCCAGACTGTCGGGCGACCACGTAGCTCTCGTCCGGGTGCACGGCGACAGCCGTGTTGGCGACCAGGGTCCACGGCGTCGTCGTCCACACCAGCAGGTCCGCGTCGGCGGCTTCTCCAGGTGCACCAGCGGGGACCGTGCGCACCGGGAACCTCACGATGACCGAGGGGTCGGCCACCGTCTGGTAGACGTCTGACTGCCCCATCTCGTGATCGGACAGTGGCGTGCCGCAGCGCGGGCAGTACGGGCTGATCCGGAAGTCCTCCACGAGCAGGCCCCGGCGGAAGACCTCCTTCAGCGACCACCACACCGACTCGATGTAGGTGGCGTCCATAGTCCGGTACGCCTGGGACAGATCGATCCAGTAGCCCATCCGCTCGGTAAATTCGGCGAATGCATCCACATGCCGCAGAACAGACTCCCGGCAGCGTGCATTAAAGGCCGTTATTCCATATGCCTCAATATCGCGCTTTGATGTGAGTCCTAGTTCTTTTTCCACCGCCACTTCAACTGGCAGCCCGTGGCAGTCCCAGCCCGCTCGACGCGGGACGTAATAACCCTGCATCGTTTTAAACCGGGGGAACGCGTCCTTGAGCACCCTGGCCTCGATGTGATGCACTCCCGGCATGCCGTTCGCTGTAGGCGGACCTTCGTAGAAGTTCCACCGCGGGCCGCCCTCAGTGCGTGCCAGCGAGCGGTCGAAGATCTTGCCCTCGCGCCAGCGCCGGAGCACCTGGTGCTCGATGGCGGGCAGGTCAATAGCCGCTGGCAGCTCGGGAAACGGGCGCGGCATGGTGGCCATCACGATACCGGACACTGCCCGGGCGGCCCTGCGGCCATGCCTGCGACCTGGCCTGACGCTATGCGCAGTCGCACAGAAAGCCCTGAGCGCAGTCACGGGTGATCTTCAGGCCCCTTTCAGGCTGAGGGCACAATCTGGTCAGGATGCAGTCAGGAATAGGTCGCGCCAACACGGCGCTGATTAGGGCTAGACCAGCCCGTGGCTCGTCGGCCAGCAGATATGGCACCGACCATAAGGCGGCGGTTGGCGCGCTCACGCGACCGGGTATGTTTGCGGATTGCGCCAGTCACCACTTATCCTCCGGTGACTGTTTGGTTTCAAGATCCACGCTCAGTGCCCCGAGGGAGGCGGAAAATGACAGCTACCGCGCATTCTGGCGCTGCCGCCCTTCCTGTGCGGCGGGGTGAGAGGAAGTGGACCGAGGGCGAACTCAGCGAGGTGCGCGATCAGCTCGCCAAGGAAGCTGCCGAGCTGCGCGCGGACATCGACCGGGCAGAGTCGGACATCGCGAGCAGGCTGGGTGACTCGGTGGGCGACGCCGGCGACGACCAGGCCGACGTCGGCGCAAAGACGTTCGAGCGCGAACATGAGTTGGCGCTCACGCACAATGCCCGTGAGCTGCTAGCCCAGACCGAGCGTGCGTTGGCCAGGATCTCGGCGGGCACGTACGGGACATGCGAGTCCTGCGGCGAGCCGATCGGAAAGGCAAGGCTGCAGGCATTCCCCCGGGCCACCCTGTGCGTGACATGCAAGCAGCGCGAGGAACGCCGCTAAGCGGGCCGGCTGGCGCCGGCAAGTCATCGCCATCGCAATCAGGGCACCCCGTGCCGCCCGTTCAGCCTGCTGGCCAGCCCAAGCGACGCATTGGCGTGCTCGTCGGCGTCGCAGTGCTCGTGCTTGCCCTCGACATTGTGACGAAGATCATAGTGGTGAAGGAGCTGTCGGACCGGGCGCCGATCCGCCTGCTTGGCGGCTTCCTGAAGCTGACTGAATCCCGGAACCCCGGCGCGGCTTTCAGCCTCGGCACATCGCTGACATTGCTGTACTCGGCGATCGCGATCACTGTGATCGTAGTGATCTTGCGCACCTCCCGGCGCATACGCAGCCTGCCGTGGGCGATCACCCTTGGCCTTCTGCTCGGTGGTGCAACAGGAAACCTCACCGACCGGATCTTCCGCTCGCCCGGCCTGTTCCGCGGCTGGGTCGTCGACTGGATCCAGCTGCCGCACTGGCCGGTATTCAACCTGGCCGACTCCGCAATCGTCTGCGGCGGCATCCTCGCGGTCCTGCTGTCGGCACGCGGCCTCCACTTGGACGGCACGCGCGACCACCGATGACTGAGCCAGGCCACCGCCGCGTGCCCATCCCCGACGGGCTCGACGGCGAGCGGCTCGACGCTTCCCTGGCCCGGATGTTCGGGCTGTCCCGCGCGCAGGCTGCCGATTTGATCGGGAACGGGGACGTACTCCTCGGCGGTCGTCCGGCCACTAAATCCGACCGGGTGCCGGCTGGAGAGTGGCTTGAGGTGACCCTTCCGCCGCCGCCGGGACCGCCAGTTGTGCGGCCCGAGCCGGTGCCAGGCCTCAAGGTTCTGTACGAAGACGCCGACATCATCGTGGTGGACAAGCCGGTTGGCGTGGCCGCGCACCCGACACCAGGCTGGACCGGCCCGACGGTGCTGCAGGGGCTGCTGGCAGCGGGCCACACGGTCGCGACCAGTGGCGCTGCCGAGCGACAGGGCATCGTGCACAGGCTGGATGCGAACACAACGGGCGTGATGGTGGTTGCCAAGAGCGAGCGCGCCTATAGCGTGCTCAAGCAGGCGTTCCGTGACCGCGAGGTGGACAAGCACTATCACGCGCTAGTCCAAGGCCATCCCGACCCGCTGCGCGGCACTGTTGATGCGCCGATCGCGCGGCACCCGGCGGGCGACGGGCGGTTCGCGGTGGTGGCGGACGGCAGGCCGGCCGTCACGCACTACGACACGCTGGAAGCGTTCCGCGCGGCCAGCCTGCTCGAGATCGGGCTGGAGACGGGCAGAACTCATCAGATCCGGGTGCACATGGCCGCGATCCGCCATCCGTGCGTGGCCGATCGGCTGTATGGGGCTGACCCAGTGCTTGCGGCCCGGCTGGGACTTACCCGGCAGTGGCTGCACGCCGTCCGGCTTAGCTTCGCGCATCCGGCGGACGGGCGAGTGGTGGAGTTCACCAGCGAGTATCCGGACGACTTGGCGGCGGCCCTGGCGATCCTGCGGGCAGAGGCATAGCCCGTCAGAAACGACGGTCCCAGCCCAGGCGGCAGGTAAGGCGCCAGGACTAAAACGATGGCGAGCGGAGGCGAACACGCGATGAAGAGTGGGAACGATCCGCGCCCGCAATCCGCCGACCTGCCTAGTGGTCGCCCGCCCGGCTGTTGCACGCGGCCGAGCCGATCAGCGGGGCTACTAACATCCTTACGCGCTGACGGGCACAAAGCGGTGGAAATCGGAAGCAAGAAGCCGTCAAAGCGTCAGGATGTCGAGTGCCGCGATCTGCCCGGCGAGGTGAATCCGGTCAAGTGATGACATGCGACACGGGTGGCGTGTCGCTTGGCTGCGACTGTCGGCAGCCGGCGATATGGTCGGGGGACACCCATGGGCGCGTGCGCCCCGGCATGCCTGAAGGAGGCGGTACTTCATGGCGGCAGGCAAGCCGGCGGGCCAGGGCAACCGATCCAGGGACGGCTTCGTTCACCTGCACGTTCATACCGAGTACTCCATGCTGGACGGCGCGGCGAGGCTGAAGGACCTGTTTGCTGACTGCGAGCGGATGGACATGTCCGCGATCGCGATCACCGATCACGGAAACATCTACGGCGCCTATGACTTCGCGGCGAGAGCGACCGCGGCCGGCATCAAGCCGATCATCGGTACTGAGGCTTACGTCTCACCCGAGCATCGCGGGCTCAAGCAGCCCGTCCGATGGGGGACGCCGGCCCAGAAAGCGGACGATGTCTCCGGTGGCGGCGCCTACACCCATATGACGTTGCTCGCCGAGAGCACCGAGGGCATGCACAACCTGTTCAAGCTCTCCTCGCGCGCGTCGCTCGAGGGCTACTTCCGTAAGCCGAGGATGGATCGAGAGCTGCTGGCAGAGTATTCGAAGGGCATTATCGCGACCACGGGCTGCGCCGGGGGCGAGGTGCCGACCCGGCTGCGCCTCGGGCAGTACAAGGAGGCGCTCGATGCGGCCGCGGAGTTCCGTGACATCTTCGGTCCTGACAACTTCTTCGCCGAGATCATGCACCACGGCCTGGAGGTGGAGCGGCGTTATGGCGAGGGCCTTAGTCAGATAGCCAGGGACCTGAAGCTGCCTTACCTGGTAACGAATGACCTGCACTACACCCGCGAGTCCGACGCGCCCGCGCACGAGGCGCTGCTGTGCGTGCAGACCGGCACCAACCTGGCCGACACGGACCGGTTCCGGCTCGAAGGTGGCCCTGAGTACTACCTGAGGAGCCCGCAGGAGATGCGGGCGCTGCGGAGCGATGAAGACTGGCAGTCCGGCTGCGACAACACGCTGCTGATCGCCGAGCGAGTTGATTCGAGCTTCACCAAGCGCAATCTGATGCCCAAGTTCCCGCTACCGGACGGGGAGACCGAAGCTAGCTGGATGCGCAAGGAAGTCTGGCGCGGGATGGACTGGCGCTACCCGGAAGGCTACGACGAGGAGCGCCGCAAGCAGGCTGAGTATGAGCTGAGCGTCATCGAGACGATGGGATTCTGCTCGTACTTCCTGGTCGTCGCCGACTTCATCATGTGGGCGAAGCGCAACGGCATCAGGGTCGGGCCTTGTCGCGGTTCCGCGGGCGGGTCCATCGTGTCGTACGCACTCGGCATCACCGACCTCGATCCGATTTTTCACGGGCTAGTGTTCGAGCGATTCCTGAACCCCGAGCGCGTGTCGATGCCAGACATCGACATCGACTTCGACGAGCGTCGGCGCGGCGACGTCATCCGGTACGTGACCGAGAAGTACGGCGACGACCGGGTAGCTCAGATCATCACCTACGGGACGATCAAGGCCAAGGCGGCAGTGAAGGACGCGAGCCGTGTGCTCGGCTTCCCGTATGCGCTCGGCGACCGGATCACCAAGGCGTTCCCGCCCGCGGTGCTGGGCAAGGACATATCGCTGTCTGTCATCTTCGACCCCGAGCATTCGCGTTACGGCGAGGCGGGCGAGGTTCGGGCGCTGTACGAGGCCGAGCCCGAGGTTCGCCAGGTCATCGATCTGGCCCGCGGCCTGGAGGGCCTGATCCGCCAGCCCGGTGTGCACGCGGCCGGAGTGATCATGAGCAGCGAGCCGCTGCTCGAGCACATTCCGGTCTGGCGCCGCGAGGCCGACGGCGCCATTATCACGCAGTTCGACTATCCGGCCTGCGAGGACATCGGCCTGCTCAAGATGGACTTCCTCGGGCTGCGCAACCTCACGATCCTGGAAGACGCGGTGGCCGGGATCAAGGCCAACCGCGGCATCGACGTCGACCTGGATCACCTGCCGCTGGACGACAAGCTGACCTATGACCTGTTCGCGCGGGGTGACACGCTCGGCGTGTTCCAGATGGAAGGCGGCCCGATGCGCTCGCTGCTGCGGGCGATGCGGGCCGACAAGTTTGGCGACATCTCCGCGGTAAACGCGCTGTACCGCCCCGGTCCGATGGCAAGCGCTCCGGTCTACGCCGATCGCAAGACCGGGCGCGCACCCGTCACCCCGATCCACCCAGAGCTTGCCGAGCCGCTGGCCGACATCCTCGGTGAGAGCTACGGCCTGCTGGTGTATCAGGAAGACGTCATGTTTGCCGCGCAGCGCCTGGCCGGCTACTCGCCCGGCAAAGCCGACCTGCTGCGCCGGGCCATGGGCAAGAAGAAGAAGGAAGTTCTGGACGCCGAGTACGAGCCTTTTGCCGCCGGCATGAAGGCGAACGGCTACTCGGACTCGGCGATCAAGACGATCTGGGACATCATGGTCCCGTTCTCCGGCTATGCCTTCAACAAGGCGCACGCCGCAGGCTACGCGCTGGTCGCCTACTGGACCGCCTACCTGAAGGCCAACTACCCGCCTGAGTACATGGCAGGCCTGCTCACGTCGGTCGCCGGCGACAAGGACAAGTCCGCGCTGTACCTGAACGAGTGCCGCCGGATGGGCATCAAGGTGCTGCCGCCGGACGTGAACGCGTCGAATGCGATCTTCACCGCGGTAGGTCCCGACGTCCGGTTCGGTATGGCGGCGATCCGCAATGTCGGCACCAGCGTGGTGGAGTCGATCGTCGCCGCGCGTATCGCGAAGGGCGGGTTCACCAGCTTCTCCGACTTCCTGCGCAAGGTTCCGGTCAACGTCTGCAACAAGCGCGTCATTGAGTCGCTGGTGAAGGCCGGGGCGTTCGACTCGTTCAAGCATCCGCGCCGCGGGCTTGTGCTAGTCCATGAGCAGGCCGTCGACGCCATCATCGACGTGAAGCGGAACGAGGCTATCGGCCAGGACTCGCTGTTCGGTGACGACACCGAGGCGGACGTGACCTTTGATGTGCCGATCCCGGACGGCGAATGGGAGAAGCCGACGCTGCTGGCGTTCGAGCGGGAGATGCTCGGCCTGTACGTATCCGATCATCCGCTGCTAGGTGTCGAGCACGTGCTCGCCGCGGCCACCGACTGCTCGCTAGCCCAGCTCGTGGGCTCGGCGGAAGATGATCCCGCGGGCGGGCGCAGTGACCGCGGCGACGCTCAGGTGGTCACCGTGGGCGGGATCCTGTCCGGCGTGCAGCGGAAAGTCACCAGGCAAGGAAGCACCTGGGCCACCGCCACGCTGGAGGACCTCGAAGGCGCGATCGAGGTGCTGTTCTTCCCGGCCACGTACGCCCAGTGCATGAGCCAGATCATCGACGACGCAATCATCCTTGTTCGCGGGCGGCTGGACCGGCGGGAGGACGTGCCCAAGCTCGTGGCGATGGAAGTCAGCGTTCCCGACATCAGTGTGGGCGATACAGGCCCTTTCGTGGTGTCGGTTCTTGAGGCACGGTGCGTGCCTCCGGTAGTCGAGCGGCTGAAGGAAGTACTGCGCACCTATCCCGGTGCGACCGAAGTGCGCCTGTGCCTGCTATCCGGCAATCGCACCAAGGTGCTCCGGCTCGACGACAAGCTGCGAGTCAAGCCGTCCCCGTCGCTGCTGGCCGACCTCAAGCAGCTACTCGGTCCCGCCTGCGTCGGCTGAGGCGGAGTCTGATGCTGAGGACGAATAGGGCTTTCACCGTATAAGTGACGTTGCTGGCTGCCACGCTGATCGGCGACGGCAGGGCTTAGGTACGATCTGAGCTTGGTGAGCCGGGAAGCCTGGTCGGCATGAGAGGGCCAGTCCGCGGAGGCCACCATTGACTCAGAACGGTCTGCACCAAGGGCGGGGGCCAGTGATCCGCAGGCTGCTGCGCGGGTCTGAATGGCGCCGGGACGTACTTCGGACCAACCTGTGGGTGCTGCCTGCGGTCGAGATCGCCGCCGCGGTGGTCTTGTTCGCGTGCACCTATGCCCTGGACCGCGCCGCTTACGATGGCGTGTTCAGGGTGCCTGGCTGGGCCATCAGCGGTTCCCCTGACGTCGCGAGGACGGTCCTGACCGCGATCGCCGCTGCGGTCATCACCGTTATCGGCGTCGTGTTCTCCATCGTGATCGTCGCGCTAACGCTGACCTCGACGCAGTTCGGTCCGCGAATGCTCCGCACGTTCATCCGCGATCGCGGCACCCAGGTGACCCTGGGTACATTCGTCGCCACATTCGTCTATGCGGTACTCACTCTGGGCTCGGTCGGCGAGGGCAGCCACGGGAGCTTCGTGCCGCACATCAGCGTCACCATGACGCTGTTCCTGGCGCTCGTGGACGTGTGCGTGCTGGTCTACTTCCTGCACCACATCGCCGTGCAGATTCAGCTTCCTCAGGTGATCGCCGGGATCGCGGGCGACCTGCAGACCGCCATCGAGTTGCAGACTACGGACGTGTCGGGCAGCTCGGACACCGAGCTCGCCGCTGTCGTCATAGCGAATATGGACGGCCCCGGCGGCGCTGTCGCGGCGCCCCGGAGCGGCTACCTGCAATACATCGAGCACGAGAAGCTGGTGTCTGTCGCCGCTGCAGTCGGCGCCGTTGTCCACGTGCTCTACCGGCCAGGGCATTTCATCGTCCAGGGTCACGAATACGTGCGCGTGTGGCCGGCTTCTGCCGTCAGTAAGATCGCGTACGAGCTGGCTGGCGCACACGTGACGGGTCCGTACCGGACGCTGGCCCAGGACGTCTCGTTCGGGATGGATCAGCTCGTGGAGATCGCCATCCGCGCCCTGTCCTCGGCCGTGAACGACACGTTCACGGCGCTGACCTGCATCGACTGGATCGGCGACAGCCTGTACAAGGTGACTGGCCGGTGGCAGCCGACCAGGGTCTACCGGGACACAGAGGGAGCGGTGCGGGTCATAGCGACTGAGACGACCTATGCCCGCCTGGTCAGCCGCGGGTTCGAGAAGATCCGCCAGGCTGGCCGTGGCATGCCTGCAGTGATGATCCGCCAGCTGGACGCCCTCGCCAGGATCATGGAACGGACCACCACCGACCACGACCGGCAGCTGCTCCTCGACCAGGCCGCCATGATCGAGCGGCTCAGCGAGATCTCCGTCGATGAGCCGGCTGACCGGGCCGACATCGACAGTGCGTACCAGGCAGTGCTCACCGCGCACGCGCAGGTGCTCGCTGCCACGACTCCCTAGGCGTCCCGCCGGTCCAGGAAGTAGGCACCGATCGCCAGCAGCAACACCACCCAGATACACAGCACCCCGAGGCCCTGCCACGCGCTGAGCACCACCTGATTGCCTGTCGGATGCACCAGATAGACCTGCGAGCCCGCCTGCTGCGGCAGGTAGCCGGTGAGGTGGTTGAAGAACGAGGTGTTGGGCAAGAGCGCGCCGAGGATGGGCAGCACGAAAGCGATGCAGACCGCGATGCTGATTGCGCCGGCGGTATGGCGCACCAGCGTGCCGATGGCAAGCGCGAGCAAGCCGAAGACGGTGAGGTACAGCCCGGCGCCGATAGTCGCACGCAGCACTCCCGTGTCGCTAATCGACACGTGGACGTGGTTGTGGAGTATCGCCGAGCCCACGAAGAACGAGCCGAAGGCGACGATCTCTGCCAGCACGGCCACTAGCACTGCGAACACGCAGACCTTAGCGGCCAGCATCGGCAGCCGCTTCGGGATGGCGAGCAGTGATGCGCGGATGACGCCGCTCGAATATTCGGTGGTGATGACCAGCGCACCGAGCACGCAGATCGTCAGCTGGCCAAGGTAGATCGACACGCCGAAGATGATGCTCGTCGGGTCGGCGAGAGCACGGGCGTCGCGGTCGGCGGCGTGCGGGCCGTTCCAGTTGGCCTCGGTCACCCAGGTGATCAGCGCTGTGAGCCCGATCGTGATAACGACAAAAAGCACCAGCGTCCAGACCGTGGACCGCACCGAGCGGATCTTCGTCCACTCGGCCAGCAGGTAGTGGCCGAATCCAGCCTCACGTCCCGGCTTACCTGGCCCGGCCGCGGTGGGCGGCAGTGTCGTTGCCGGGGTGGCGCTCATCGGGCGCTCCAATCGGCTGCCTCGGCATCGAGATGGCCGTACTCGAGGCTGTCAGAGGTCAGCTCGAGGAACGCGTCCTCGAGGCTAGCTAGCTGCGGGGTCAGCTCATGCAGCACTATCGATCCCGACGCGGCGAGCTCACCGATTCTCGCGGCTGTCATTCCGGTCACCGTGAGCACGGGTGCATGCTCGCCGGACTGCGCCTCGCCGTTGCCAGCGCCGTCTGCCGAAGCGACAGCCGTCCCGCCCTCGGTCGCGATCAGCGCCGACAGCCGGTCCGGATCAGGGGTACGGACTCGCACCGAGTGGCCTGACCCGCGTGCGATCACCTCCTCAGTCGCGGCGTCGGCTAGCAGCCTGCCGCGGCCGATTACGACGAGGTGGTCGGCGGTGACAGCCATCTCGTTCATGAGATGGCTAGACACCAGGATGGTCCGGCCCTCGCCGGCCAGGTTCTTCATGAGGTTCCTGATCCACAGCACCCCTTCTGGATCAAGGCCGTTCACCGGCTCGTCCAGCAGCAGGACCTGCGGGTCGCCCAGCATCGCCGCCGCCACTCCGAGCCGCTGGCTCATGCCGAGGGAGAAGCTGCCGGCGCGCTTGCTGGCGACCTCGCGCAATCCGACCAATTCGAGCATGGCGTCGACCCTTGTCACCGGAAGGCCCTGAGTCTGCGCTAGGAACAATAGGTGGTTCCGCGCGCTCCGGCCGCTGTGCACGGACTTGGCCTCGAGCAGGGCACCAACGGTGCGCAGCGGGTTCGTCAGCTGGGCGTACCGCTGGCCGTTGATCGTCGCCAGGCCGCCGGTCGGCCGGTCAAGGCCGAGTATCAACCGCATAGTGGTCGATTTGCCCGCACCATTCGGGCCGAGGAACCCCGTCACCACGCCGGGATGAACCGTGAATGACAGGTGGTCAACGGCCACCTTGTCGCCGAACCGCTTGGTCAGGTCATGAACTTCGATCATTGGCTCCCTCATCTGACGAGGCTGGCAATTGCTCGCCGCAGATCAAGGTCAAGTTATCAAAGCTAGCTGGGGGACGTAGAACCCCGTTCCCAGGCAAAAAAGGGGTCTATCGGGCCACGGCGCGGCGCGATGTGGATCAAGGGTGGACGGTCCGGTACACGGATTACTCCGGGCGTCCCGTACGCTGCTACGGAGTATGGCCGACAACACGCAGCTCCCGCCGCCAGGCGGCTCGGCTGGCTATTCATCAGTGGCAGTGCAGCCTGGGCCTGAGCGGCCCGGCCGCGCGCTGCAGCTGGCTGGGCTCTTGGTCGTGCTTGGCGCCGTGCTTGGCTTGGTCGGCGGCCTGGTCTGGGCGGCGGCGGCGCCCAGAGTGGTTTACCAGGTGGCCACGCTGCACCCCCCGACGGCCTACGCGGTCAACCCCGAAACCAGCGCGTTTATCGCCGCTGACGGCATCTACACCTTCGTGGCCCTCGGCGGGGGCGCCCTGCTCGGGCTCGCCGGATACTTCCTCGGCGTCCGTAAGTACGGGCCAGTGCCGCTAGTCGGGACCGTGCTCGGGGCCATAGTCGCGGCATTCCTCGCTCAGTGGCTCGGGAACCTGCAAAGCGGGAGCGGGAGTTTCAACAGGGTGCTTTCCACGAGCAAGCCGGGCACGCTGCTCAGGGCGCCCATCACGCTCGGCGCCCACGGGGCGCTGGCGTTCTGGCCGGTGGCGGCAGCGCTCGTGGCTGGCGGCCTCGAGCTGCTCAGCTTCATGCGGGCCAGGCAGGCCAGGCGGTCGGCGGCCGGGCCGGTCCCGCCCCCGCCGCCGTTCGGCCAGCCCAATCATTTCGGTCAGTTCAGCCAGCTGCATTTCCCGGCCGAGTCCGATGGCGCGCGCCCGCCATGGCGGAGCGGCCCGTCCGTCCCGCCGCCTGGCCGGTTCGGTGTGCCCGGCACTGACCCGCCATCGGCCCAGGGCCGGACCGACGCCTGACTCTTTACTTCTCCCGCGCGGCTACTCGCGGGCGGCTCGAGGCGCGTAGCTCGCCCCGCCGGCCATGGCGGCCCCGACGATTCCCGCGTCGTTATGCATCGCGGCCGGGACGATCCTGGCCTGGAGCCCGCTGAGCTTGGGCAGGAACTTGTCTGACTTCCTGCTGACGCCGCCGCCAACGATGATCAGGTCGGGCGACAGCAGCGCCTCCATATGCTCCAGGTATTCATCCACCCGGTCGGCCCAGTCGCTCCAGCTCAGTTCGTTAGCCTCCCTGACGTGCTCTGACGCGCGCTTCTCCGCGTCCTTACCGCGGACCTGGATATGGCCGAACTCGGTGTTCGGGGCCAGAATACAGACGATGAACAGGGCGCTGCCGATCCCCGTCCCGAAGGTGAGCATCAAGACCGTGCCGCGTTCGCCCTTGCCCGCTCCGAACTTCATCTCCGCTATGCCGGCGGCGTCAGCGTCGTTGAGCACGGTGACGGTCAGGCCTGTCGCCTTGGCGAAGACCTTGGCGCCATCAGTCCCGATCCAGTGGTGGTCAAGGTTGGCTGCGGTCTTGATGGTGCCGTTGATGACGACGCCGGGAAAGGTAATGCCGGCCTTGCCGGTCCAGCCGAAGGACTTCACCAGATCAGCCACGACCTCGGTAACCGCTTCCGGCGTAGAGGGCTCCGGGGTAGCAAGCTTCTGCCGGTCTGCGACCAGCTGGCCGGTCGCGCTATCAACCGGTGCGGCCTTGACGCCGCTTCCGCCGATGTCGATGCCGAGCACGTGAGCCATCCTTGCCTCCGTCCGTGAGCGGCACCGCCTGGTGCCCGGTTCTCTTTCCACCCAGCGTAGGCCCCATTGTCCGCTTCGCCATCGTCGGTTCGCCCGAATTGCTACCTACGGCCGGATCTGACCTGGGCGCCGCAGCCAGGAATCGGCCGACTGCTGTTCACCGCGGTGTCAGACCGACACGATTGACTACGGGCGTACCCCGGTGCGGAATCGGCGGGAAATCGGTGGGGAAGGAGCTCGCCCGATGGATCGGGTAGTGGTGGTCGGCGGCGGGGTGCTCGGGGTCATGCACGCGGTGCATGCTCGGATGCGCGGCATGGACGTCGTTCACCTGGAGCGGGAGGCAGACGCTCGCGGGGCGAGCGTCCGCAACTTCGGGCTGGTCTGGGTCAGCGGGCGGGCGCCCGGCCCGGAACTGGCCCTCGCGCAGCGCGCCAGGACACTGTGGGCGGAGCTGGCTGACCTGGTGCCGGCCGCGGGGTTCCGCCCGGCCGGCTCGCTGACGGTGGCGGGTGACGAAACTGAGCTCGCGCTGCTCAAGGAGGCGGCGGAGCTGCCGGACGCCGGTGAGCGCGGGTTCGAGCTGCTCGACCCCATGGAGGCCGCTACGGTCAACCCGGCGCTGGGTGGCTGGTGTGCGGGAGCGCTGCTGTGCCGCCGCGACGCGATCGTTGAGCCGAGGCTTGTGCCAGCGGCGTTCCGTGCTCATCTGGTCGCGACGCAGCCGGGCCGGGGCGCAGGTTACGCGTGGCTGCCTGGCCGGGAGGCCGTCGAGCTGGCGCCGCACGCCGTCCGCGACCATACCGGCGAATGGCATCGCGGCGATCTTGTGATGCTGTGCACAGGAGCTGCTCATAGCGGCATCGCCGGCCTGCACCTGGCGGGCTTCGCTATCGCGCCGGTCCGGCGAGTGCGGCTGCAGATGCTGCAGACAGCTCCGTTCGCGAGCCGGCTGACCACTGCGCTGGCCGACGGCGATTCGCTGCGCTACTACCCCGCCTTCGATCTGCCCGGCCGCGCGCAGCTCCCGCCGCAGGCTGCGATCGCATCGGCGACGGCCGCACAGCTGCTGCTGGTCCAGCGCCTTGACGGCAGCCTGACGATTGGCGACACGCACGAATACGATGAGCCGTTCGCTTTCGACGTGGATGAGGCTGCCTACCACCACCTGCGAGCGCGAGCTGCACAGCTGCTCGGCTGCGAGCTGCCGCCGACCCAGCGCCGCTGGGCCGGTGTCTACAGTCAGGCCACCACTGGCGAGCTTTACCACCGATCGCAGGTCGCGCCGGGAGTTGTGCTTGTCACCGGCCCTGGCGGACGCGGGATGACGTGCTCGCCTGCCATTGCCGAGGAGACGTTCGCGTGAGTAGCACGGAGGAAGCAGCCGAGCATGCGCCAGGAGGCACAATGCCACACATCACCGTCGCCTGCCTGGACATGGCCGGTACTACGGTCGCCGATGACGGGAGCGTGATGGCTGCCTTCGGCGCAGCCATGGCCGCCTGCGGGATCGTGCCCGACCGACCCGGTCACGCCGAGGCTTACCAGATCGTCCGCACCACGATGGGACAGTCGAAGATCGAGGTGTTCCGCCGGATCCTGTCTGACGAGGACCGCGCGCGGCACGCGAATCAAGTCTTCGAGCAAAGCTATGCCGATTCAGTGCGCGCTGGCCTGGTCAGTCCGCTTCCCGGGGCCGCTGAGACGATCGCCGCGCTGCGGGCGGCCGGCATCAGGGTGTGCCTGGCCACAGGATTTTCCCCAGCCACGAGGGATGCGCTGCTGGACGCGCTCGGCTGGCGACCGCTCATCGACCTAGCCCTTTCGCCAGCTGACGCGGGACGGGGACGGCCGTGGCCGGACCTGCCGCTCACGGCGCTGATGCGGCTGCGCGGTGGCGCGGTAAGCGAGCTGCTCGTGGCGGGAGACACGCCAAGCGACGTGGAGTCGGGGCTGCGCGCGGGCGCCGGCCTGGTGGTCGGAGTGACCACCGGCGCATCCACCGAGGAGGACCTGGCTGGCGCCGGAGCGCCGCACGTCCTGGAGTCCGTGACCGCGCTGCTACAGCTAGTCGGGATCGCTGCGCCGAGCGCGCGCTAGCTAGTTTCTGGTCATTCGTACGGCAGCCGGGCATGCGCCGGACTACGTGGCCAGTCGACGCTCAGGATGACGTTGCGGTCTTGCGCCGCGCCTGCCCCGCCGCCTCCATCGGCGGTGATCAGGTGCCGGAGCTGCCAGTCATTGGCCGATAGCTCGCGCGACAGCGCCGCGAGATCGGCTGGCTCCCCGGTGCCCTGGTACGACGCGGACGCGGCCGTGTCGATCACAGTGCAGGCGATCGCCAGTCCGGCTGGCGTGGCGAGTACCTCAATCAGCCTGGCTTGCTGCGGCCAGTCGATATGCGATGCGGTGGTGATCTGCCAGAAGCCGTGGGTGCCGTCGGTCACCGCGGTGACCGAGTGCACGTGCGTGTGGCCGTTGATCCAGGCCACGACGTTCGGATGTGCGAGCAGCAGCTCACGTACCTCCGCGGCGAGCACGCGACGGTCGGCGCCAGGAGGCCTGGTGTCGTTGACCAGCGTCTCCAGCGGATGGTGACTAAATAGCAGAACCGGCCGAGCGGCGCTTCCGGCGAGCTGGGCCTGCAGCCAGCTCATCTGGCTGTCATCGAGCGAGCCCTGCCAGCCGCCGTGCGCGTTCACTGTGTCCAGCACGATGCACCGTAGCTGGCCGTGATCGAAGGCGTAGTACGCGGTTCCGTCTGACACGTTCTGCTCGGAGTAACCGTGGCCCCGCGGCGTGCCAGTCGAGTGGAAGTGCTCACGGACGTGCTCGGTCCGGGTCACGGTCACCCGGTCAGGATCGGGTGTCACCTTCAGCGGGGCGCTGTGCGCCAGCTCTACCAGGGCGTCGCCATCAGCGTTCTCGAACCGATGCAGGATCTCGGCGACGTCGATGCCGTCCGGAGGCGTCACATACTTAGTGCCGCCGAGCGGGAACTCGCGCAGCCATCCGTCTGGCGCGACCGTCCCCTGGAGCATGTTGTCGTGGTTGCCGTGCACCGAGTACCACGGCATGCCGATGCCTGCCGACTGAAATGGCAGCCGCGCTGCGCTCAGCACGCCAGGAACCTCGGGAAACCCGTACCTGGACTTCGGCACGTCCTGCGGGCCGGCGTCTGGATGCCAGTACCGCTCGTCTGCCACCGCTGGGCCGGCGACGCCCTCGTACCGACCCAGGTCGCCTGAGTCTGGCAGCACCCGGCCGCCGTCGAGCAGCCGAAGATAGCTGCGCAGCTCGTTCAGCTGACAGTTGTCCGTCGCATCGCCTGTCACGATGGCGAAGTCGATCGGCGCCCCCGACATGGGCCCGACCCCGGTTTCCCTGACCGCCCGGATCATGGCGTCCGCTACCTGGTAGGTGAAGAGTTCCTGCGCCCGGTAGGTGCCGATGAGGCCAGCCGAGACTCGGACCGGCGAGTCAGGATCGGAGTACCGGTCGAGCAGCTCCGCCCGGCCCGGCGACTGATGATCCATCACGTGGGTGTCGGAAAGGTGAGCCATGACTAGCAGCGGCCGCGCGGATCGCCGCCAGCCGGGTCGGAGCACCGTGCCGCCGATCTCCTGGCGGTGGGCATGCTGCTCGCCCGCCCCAGGCGACAGCCTCCGGTAACCGCCCTCTGCCGGATCGCAGGGCAGGAGCCGGCTACTCGCGGTAGTCGCTGGCTCGTCCGTCACCGGCGGGCTGCGATGAGTATCGGCTCGGCGGCGACAACGCCGACCTGCACGGAGGTGCCGGGGACAAGTTCGGCCGCAGCGGTGCTCGTCTTGTCTACCTTCACGGCAACTTCGCTGGATAGCAGCACGCTGACCCTGGTGAGGGAGCCGAGGAACGTACGGTCGGTCACGATCCCGTTGCCGTGATCGATGGCTTCGATCGTGAGTCCCTCTGGCCGGACTAGCACGTCCACCTCCGCGGCCAGGTTGGCCGGCCGGTCGCCGTGCACTGGTACCACGGTGCCGAGCACGGTGACTTCATCGTTGCCCTGGTAGTTGCCGGGGATCCGGTTCATCGTGCCGACGAACTCGGCCACGAAGGCGGTGGCCGGTCGCGAGTAAAGCTCGCTGGGCGTAGCGATCTGTTCCAGCGTGCCGTTGCGCATCACCCCGACCCGGTCGGCCATCGACAGCGCTTCCTCCTGATCGTGCGTGACGAACAGGGTGGTCGTCCCGAGCCGCTGTTGCAGCGTGCGGATCTGCTCCCGCAGCTGCAGCCGTACTTTGGCGTCGAGCGCGGACAGCGGCTCATCCAGCAGTAGTACGCGCGGCTCAATCGCGAGAGCTCGCGCTAGCGCGACCCGCTGCTGCTGGCCGCCTGACAGCTGGTGTGGGTACTGCCTGGACTGCGGCGTGAGCCCTACCATGTCGAGCAGCTCGCCCGCGCGCTTGACCCGGTCGCCCGCGCGGAACTTGCGCATGCGCAGGCCGAAGCCCACGTTCTCCAGGGCCGTCATGTTCGGGAACAGGCTGTAGCTCTGGAACACCATGCCCATGTCGCGCTTGGCGGCCGGTACGGGGGAGACGTCCTTCCCGTCGACCGTCACCGTACCGGAGTCTGCGTTCTCAAAGCCGGCCACAATCCGCAGCGCCGTTGTCTTGCCGCAGCCCGAGGGTCCGAGCAGGGCGACCAGCTCACCCGGCGCGATGTCGAGCGACAGTCCGTCGAGTGCGCGGGTCGCGCCAAACGAGCGGCTGAGAGCCTGCAGGACTACCGGCGCACCCGCGCCATGGCCAGCCGTGCCGAGTACCCCGCCTGCGGTGCCTGCCGCTGTATTCGTGGTCATTCAGGCTCTCCCGTGGTATGGCTGGCGGTCTGGGTAGAGATGGTGAACAGCTGTACCTGGCCACCGCCGCGCTTGCTCGCACTGCGGCCGCCGACCGTCACGATGAACATCAGCAGGATCCAGGTAACGAACAAGGCGAGCAGCGAAGCGGCGACTGACACTGGTCCGCTGTTCTGCTCGAAGTTGACGATCCACACCGGGAAGGTCTGGAAGTTGTCGAGGCTTGCCATCGTGTACTCGCCGAGGACCAGCGCGACGGTCAGCACTGTGGCCGACAGCATCGCGGTGCGCAGGTTCGGCACCACGACGCGCCACAGCGTCGTTGGCCAGCCTGCGCCGAGTGAGTTGGCGGCCTCGACCATCGTCTTCACGTCGAAGGAGCGGAGCCCTGCGTCCAGCGAACGGTATGCGAACGGCATGGCCAGCACGACGTACTCGAGGCCGAGCAGGTTTGGTGAGCCAAGCAGGAAGCCCGGTGCAACCTTCAGCACCCCGATGATGAGCACGATCGGCGGGATGACGATCGGCAGGATTGTGATGGCCTCCATGACCCGCCGGATCCGTGGCAGCCTGAGGTGCACGTAGACCGTCGTAGGCACCATGAGCACCAGCGTCAGGACAGTCGCGATGATCGCGAGCCGGAGCGATAGGCCGAACGCTGAGCCGAAGCTCGGGTAACTCGTGACCTGCGTGAACGCCTTGAAGCCTGCGAACCGCAACGCGGCATAGAGGGGGATCAGGAAGTAGGCGGCCGCGATGAGCAGAATCGCCCACCGCCACACCGGAAAGCTGCGCCTGCGCGCCGGAGCCCCGGCACGCTGGATGTCGGTCTGCTCCGAGCTCGCTACCGCAGCCATCGCGCCGCCCTCCGCTGCAGGATCGTGTAGCCGATCATGACAATCGTGATGACCACGACCATGATCAGGCCCATCGCGTACCCGAGGTTCTCCTGACCGGCGAGTACGTTGCCGTTGAGAAGCGCGCCGATCTGGATCGGAGTCAGCGCAATGGTTCCGCCGGTGAGCGCCTCGGCCGTGGCGTACGCGGAGAAGGCGCTGCCGAACAGGAGCAGCAGGCAGCCAAGGAACGACGGGAAGAGCACAGGACCACCGACGTAACGCCAGTACTGCCACGGCCCGGCGCCCATGTTCTGCGCCGCCTCGCGCCACGCCGGCTTTAGTCCTTCGAGGGCAGGCAAGATGACGAGGACCATGAGCGGGATCTGGAAGTACATGTAGACGAAGAAGACGCCGAAGGCGTTATAGAGCGTGAAGCCGTGATTCCAGATGTTGAACCCGCCGGTGATGTCCTTGATCCAGCCGGTGACTACACCGGTCGTACTCAGTGCCGCGATGAACAGGAACGCCAGTGGCACTCCGCCGAAGTTGGCGAACACTCCGGACGCGGTGATCACGACCCGGCGCAGCACGTTCCCGCGCTTGGCTGTATAGATCGCGTACGCGATCAGCAGCCCGAATATGCCCGGCACGATCGCGGTGGCAACCGATAGCTCGATGCTTGTCTTCAGCCCGGTGAGGTAGGTGCCGTGCACGGCAGCGTCGATATTGCTCACGGTCGCGTGGCCGTTGTTGTCCTGGAATGCCCCGATCGCGATCGCGATCGTGGGTGCAGCCAGACCCAGCGCGACGTAGGCGCCGAAGGGCAGCACGCCCGCCCACCGGGCGACTGCCCGGATAAGCCTAGAAGCCCGGCCGGGCCGGGCCCCTGAGGCTGATACCTCCGGGGCCGCGGCCTGGGTCGCGATTTCTGCCATGTGCTAGCCGACGTCCTTCGCCCAGTCTGCGGTGACAGCGTTCTCAGCTGTCGCGTTCTGCTGCTGGGTAGGGAAGGTCAGCGACTTGGACGGTGCCGGTGGCAGCGCCGCCAGTGCGGCCTTGTCGACCGTGTTGTTCGAGATAAGGGTGGACAGCTCGATTGGCCGGGCGAAGCCCTGCAGCCACAGGTTCTGGCCGGTGCTGGAGTACAGGTACTCCTCCCAGAGCCGTGCGGCTGCCGGGTCCGGCGCGGTGGCGCTGATGGCCTGGTCGTAGTACGCCGCAAAGGTGGAGTCAGACGGGATTACGATCTTGAATCCCTTAACTACCGGCGCCACCTCGGAGGCCAGCAGGTAGTCCCACCAGATCAGAATTGGCGTCGTGCCGTTCTGGACCGTGGTGGGCCCGCCGATGGCCGTCGGCACGAAGTTGCCGATCTTCTTGAGGTGCGCGAAGTACGTGATGCCGGGCACGATGTTGCCGAACGAACCGCCGTTGGCCAGCGCTGCCGCATAAACGGCCGCAAATGCCGCGCCAGCCGTCGTCGGGCTGTTGTTCAGGCCAATCATGTTTTTGTACGCCGGGTTGGTCAGGCTCGCGAAGGACGTCGGCGGAGTCTTCACCTTCGACGGGTCGTAGCCAATAGCGACATAGCCGCCGTAGTCGCCGTACCAGGCACCACTTGCATCCTTCGCGTTCGCCGGAATGTCACTCCACGTCTGGACCTTGTATGGGGCCCAGAGATTGTCATTTGCGCCTTCTACGGCAAATGGCGTGCCGACGTCCACGACGTCTGGCGCGCGGCTCTGGCCCTTCTCGGTCTTCACCGCGGTGATCTCCTGGCCGCTAGAGCCCTCGGGGATCGCGTCAGAAATGTGGATGTGGTACTTGGCGGTGAAGTCCTTCATGATGTTGCCGTAGTTGGCCCAGTTGGACGGCAGCGT
>Ga0126371_10001283_pt1 | contig 21151 bp, 45 predicted proteins | sample PanSoiMetaPlot_4_FD_110145 | JGI IMG/M metagenome (GOLD analysis project Ga0126371, IMG submission 110145) | Tropical forest soil microbial communities from Panama - MetaG Plot_4 | ecosystem: Environmental > Terrestrial > Soil > Tropical forest > Bulk soil | place: Panama | collected 2016-02-17 | reverse complement strand
CTGCGAGGAAGTCGATAATGATATACATGAGTTGTTCGTCGGTAACGTCTACCGCGAGCGCTTCTCGGATTGCTTTCTTTGCTGATTCGATTGCTTCGGGCTCTGCGTTCTCGATTTGGAGGACTTGAGAATTCAGGACGTATTTGTGGAGGTCCATTTTAGTCGTGCCCTTCTGCGAACATGCGAACTGTCTCTGATAGCAATTCCAGGTCGTCGCTATCATTGTCCGCGCTACTTCTGGTGTATATTGCACCGTGCCCGCCGCAATTGGTACATGTTCCCTTTGCGACGAGTACGAATTCTTCGATTTCGTGGGGTTCTAGCTCTAGGAGCGGGGCTATGAGAGCCTTGATTTCTCCGACTGTGTATTGACTCATTGCATCGCCCGGTGGAGTTTGTCGAGAAGCTGTGTGAGGTTATCGTGAGCCATATCATTATTGACTCGGAAATCCACACCGACTTCGTCGGCCGTGGCCTTATATTCACTCTGCATCCATTCCATGAACCTAGTGAAGTTCTCGTCCACCAGGAGAAATTCGGTCATGTCGTGGAGCATGCCGATAATGTGTACGGTGTCGCCACCGATAACGATCATTCCGCGTGCTTCGGGGTCGGCATTCTTGGCTATCTTACCCATTGTATCTCCTATTTGATGTCGCCGCAAGTGCAGCGGTGTGGGCCGGGGTGAGACATGACCGTGACTCTGAACCTGTATTTACAGCGGTGTTTCACGTGCCATATCCCTTTGACTTTGCGGGTCCATGTTTCGGCGCATTGCAGCGTGCCTCTTTTTGGCTCGCTCATTATTCTTTCACACCAGGGCATTTATAAAATACTTGGAGGGTTTTACCCTTTTCGGTACTTGGTGCTGACCATGTGTGTGGTTTGTGCGGCCGTTTGTCAGCGCACTTTTTGATTGACGTAATCACTTGATCCGCCCGCATCCGGGGATAGCGCAAACATGCTGCGTCTTTTCCCCGCGACCGCTACTGTGATGGATTTTCCATTGATGATTCTGGCCGGGATGCTCCGGTGGAACCTTGGGGACCGCTTTCTTGACAGCGGCCTTAACGATTTTCTTTCCGAGTCCCATTGAGTAGCCTCGCTTCGTGCTTGTGCTGAGCTTTGCTGAGGATATAAGTTGTTAGATTTATGTCCTTTGTAAAATGCTGTAGGGCATAAATGCTAGTTAGCGCTCGGTCTGCCAATTCCATGAGCAGTCTTCTATAGGCATCCGGGTCCTGTGGCTTTCGTGGGTTCTGTCCGGTGGCGAGAATCAGTTCGGCTATTGATTCGCCTTTTTCTTCGGTTTCCTTGGAAATTCGTGCCCAATCTTGGGCGAGCGGTTGATCCTTGTAAATCGGTGACACATTCTCATCGAGAATGGCATCGACTCGTTCTACAATTCCTGGGTCGATCATTGTGGTGTCCCTATTCCGATCATAGGAGGCTGCACGAGCTGCATCCCGCCCTGCTTAGCGGCAGCCGACATGCGACGGTTATAATCTTGTCGTGTACGACGATTCCGGTAATGCCGGTCAATCTTTCCAGAGAGTCTATCTCTTTCCGTTTTACCCGGTCGCGAATTAGGTCCTGACATGCTTCACCCCATTCGATTATGGCGATAATGGCCCATGTGGCCGTGAGTGCTCCGAAATAGCTACTCACGGCCACTACGGCGATATTACCACTCATTCGGTTTCGAGTGTGACGTGGAGACGCCGAGGAGGGACACCGCCGAATGCGAAATGTACGGCGGTCTTCGACAGGTAAATCTGACCGATAATCCGCCCGGTTGCGTCGGATTCCTTGTAACGCCAGGTCTGGCCCATTTCCTTGTCGAGCACGAGTTCGGCGGTAACAGTGCGGGGTCGCCTACCGCGTAGGACAGAGGATTCGGATTGTGTTTCTTGATCAGGCATGCTGGTGTTCCTTTTGTACTCTGTGCGTGTTGAAGCTGCCGCATTCACGGCATTGATACCCGAATTGGAGCGCAACTGTCGTTGCACCGCGAGCAAGGCGGGAAACATCCCATGTCCCGTAGCGAAAGGCAGTGTCGAGCAATTCCTTCTTATTCGGGTATGTTCGGTATAGCCGGGCGTAAAGTCCGATGGTAGATTCGTGCCGATCGAGTTCGGCGCCCATTACCTTGAATGTGTAAAGGTTGGATAGGGCATCTACTATCTGCCCGAAATCGTAAGCCGCTGCCAGCGAATCCCGACCTGATTTAACTAGCGCGTCGTACGCGAGTCTTAGGGCGACCAGGTTTTCTCTTTGCACCCTCTCTCCTTTCTACCGCTTTTGCCCCTTCGGACAATCTTTGACTGCGGTATTTCTCGAAGCTAGCGTCGGGGTCGATTCCGTAGAATATGCGGCGGCTCCGGGTTAGCTCGCAGTTGTGGTGGTTGATATCCTTGATGTAAAGGTAGTAATTCGTGATGTTGCCGTAAACGGGATGATAAAGTACTTGGTTATCCCATTCGGTATTATTCTTCCGGCAACGGAACCACGTGCAGTTAGGACACTGCCATAGGATTACTGCCCCTTCACTAATGGCGACTTCGCCTACGTTGAGTCGCACTTCTCTGCTGACCATGATAATACCTTACCACAGATTCGACTATATGGATATAACGATTTGGTAACTCTACACCGGCGATTAGAGGTTGTTGCCAATCGGGCGCTTCATCTCTTTGATTTAGCTCGATAAGTCCGGCATCGTCGTATCGGTCGAATCGGGATATTTCCTGATTACTACCGATCATCCATTTGTATCCGGCGCTCACAACATCATAAGAGCCCTTAATAGGCAGGGTACGCATAATATTGCGATCTTGCTCTACCACCACACCGGACATAGTTCGCTTGGAAGATACGTCAAAGGATATAGTCTTAGTAGTATCCTCCCAAGTTCCTGCAAGTTCCCATTTGCGTCTCGCGAGTGCCTGTCGCATTGTGAGAAAATTGTGAACAGGAACAGGTATTGGCTGAGGAAGGTGCATATCTCGTTGGAATTGTGCGAAGCTATCTCGGAATACTCCCTGCAAAGCGTCAACCGCGCCCATTGGAACTCCACGGGATTTGATAGCATCAGGCAAGAAGTAAACGCCCGGTTGCACAATGAACAGAGATTTGTGGGTCTTGAGTTCCCATTCTCCGAGCTTTTTCGAGAACGGAACATTAGGTAGCCTCCGCATGAATAGTCCGTCGGTCATTATCATGTATACACTGTCGGGTTCCTCTGCGTAGGCATTTATAATGGCCGCACGGCAGAACGCGGTAATAAGCCCTGCGTATACTGGGTTCGCCCACGGGGCCGCACCGATACTCTGAGCCATTTTACCATAGAGCGAATTACCGCCAAGTTTTAGGACGTAGCCCTTACCTGATTTCCCGAGTCGGAGTCTTTCAGCGTAGTATTCATCGATCCAGCCGAACGGGCGGCATTCGCAATCCCGTTTCTTGGAGTATACATATCCCTGGACGAATTCGTAGCCGGTACCGGCTCTTTCAGCGGCATCGAGTTCCCACGACCAGTAAGTACCACGTGCGAACCTTGGGTAGTAGATAGTTCCGTCCTTTTGACGGCGAACGGGTAGGTTGTAGACCATCGACGTTTGCGGGTGCCAGAATCGGACGTGTCCAACCCAAAGACTACCCGGAGCCGGTCGTGTATGAACCAATTTCCATGTGCCGTGTATGAGGCACGGGAGAGAACGGAGCGCGGCAACATAAGCGCCGTTGATGTCGAGCTGATAAACCGGGCCGGGGATTTCCCCGATCGCCGTGCTTTCTGCTCGCCCGCCGTAGTATGCGTCATTGGTTAGGTTCCTAAATTTGTCGTAGGACATGATAGGAATATCGTCGCGTTTCGGGACGCCGTGTTTCTGTAGCATAACGGCCGCGAGCTGTCCCGCTCCCTGCCATTTACGCGGTACATATCCGACGTCCTGACATACCGACCTGAATTCTTCCATGAGCGTGTTATGCAGGAGGCATTCGAGAGCATTATACTTATCAATATCGTCACCGATATAATCTTCCTCGGTGAAATCGGCACGCTGCGCTTTACCGAGAGCGATTTGGTCGCGTTGTTCCTCGGTACCGATATTCCATTTGTCGAGCGTTCGCAGGAATGATGTCTGGAAAAAGCCGCTCGTGTCAGAGATCGTCCGCCACGGCTGATCTTTAAACCGGACTTTGAATTCTCGGTGAGGCAGGTAGGAGATTTCCCATTTGTTATCCACGTCGATCCCGACGTAAGGATATCCCGAGTTTTTGTTCATTCGCTCAATGGGGTCGAATAGCCTCCGGGCTCTTTCGGGTGTAAGGCCACGGCACATCATGGTAACGTCATAATCGAAAAAGTATCCGGTCCAGATACGGTTAACCGGAAGGCTGGCGAGGAAGTTAAAGCAGTCTGAATAGTGTAGCGGGCGTTTCGGGTCTAGGCTAAACTCGTCCGCTCGCAGCATCATATACTCATGCTTTTTCCCGAATAGTTTATCCGGGTCGTCGCAGTTGGCCCCTTCTCCATCGACGGTGCCGAAATTTTTGTTAGCTGGATTACGTCCGTCGTGTTTCCATTGCCGAGTCATTTAAAAACCTTAATCTTCTTATTACCCTTGCATAGCGGGCAGACCCTATCACCTCGTTTACCGGTCGCCTTGCACAGCGGGCAGTCAACGACTACCTTATGGTCGGATGTTCCTTTTGCCGTCATTTGTAACCATCCTAATGATAGTACCACCAGGCCGGGGCTAGATCGGGTACGAATTCGTGAACTGCCTTATACTGCTGCCAGGATGCTAGCCCCTGAAGTTTATTTGAGTTTTGGCGGTATTCGATCATATCGTCGTATTTTTGCCAGATACGATCTGCCGCCCACCCCGGAGGTATATCGCCGTCGTGTTCTAGATTGACTGCGCCTTGTATCATATCCGGGGTAATATGAGAGGCGGGATGCGAGTTTTCTACCATCCACCGAATCCTCGGCCCTAGTCGCATAAGGTCTGTTTGAGTCATCCCAGTATTCTCTGGGGTATATCCGTGGTCATCCAGCCACACACGGAGATCGGACCTATAAACGACATAATAAGGCCGGGATTCGGTGGGGTGCGCAGCGGCAAAGCGATTTTGCCTGACCTGCCCTTCATTAGCGACGTGACCTCGTGCTGATGTCCGCGACATCCCGCGAGCTTCGGCAGACGCAATACGGCGCTGGTATAGGGATACACCGTATATTTCGAGTGACCGGCGATTACGGTAGGCATATTGTGTTTCGCCGGGTTGCCGGGGCATAAGCGGTCTGATTCGTGGAGGCATCGTTTAGAAATCCTTTGCTGGCTGGGGCACGCTAATTTTGCCCCACGGTTTTCCTTGATCGAGTACGTCCATTTCATGTCCCGTGTCCATAGCGTGTTTATCTCCGAGGGTGAGGATTCTCGGATACCAGCCGGAACGCACGTATTTACAGCCCAGACACCGGAGCTGCAAACGGAACGGGGGCATTAGAATACCTTGATTAGCAGAATGATATCGAATACTGTCTGGATAACGAACATCCACAATATCACGATGAAGCATAGTATAACTTTTTGCTTCAAGTTGAGTCTCGGGATATCAAGTTTTCCATACTTGCTGTTAACGTCGAGTGTCTGAATACCCGTAAGACACGGTGGGGCGTGCCCCGCCACCCGCATACACGGGTGGCCGGACACGTCCTTACCACAGACCGAAAGTTGCTCGCTCATTTAGGCGAGCTTTGGGCGCTTCGGGTCCATGAACCGCCAGTAAAGCAGCTCTTGGTTACTCCCGGTCTTGAGCCCGAGGATAGTACCGACGAACGGGAATCCGTAAAGATCCCTCATGCGCTTGAGGCCAGCGACGAATGTGTCGCCGCCGCCGTCGATAATGAATTCCTCACCGGTTGATGCGTCCACCGCCTGAATAAGCACGTACTTCTTGAGTGCCGAATTCTCGCGGAAAGCGTCGAAGGACTCGCGCAGGGCGAAATCGCGAACCTCGAAAGTCCTGCCGACGAGAGTTTTGGACGCGGTAGTCGCGGATTCGGTGGCAATTGCGTTAATTGCCTCGAAGTCGTCCGCATTCAGCATGGCGACGAGCTTTTCCTCAATCCATTGCTTGAGGGAGCTATCGTCGGTAGTAGTGACGTCGGCCTCTAGCGCGAGCTTTGACATTTCCGTGTCGAATGAGTTGCGCTCGTCGCGCTTTGCCGGGGACTTGGATTCCGCCATGTTTAGGCGTTCCTTTCGTGGAGTTTGGAATAGGGGCACACGCCCCGTGTGCCATGAATAAAAGGTACACCCTGGCGGATAAAGTGTCAAGCCCTGGCGCATAACGAACGTATTAACGCTATCTATCGGTTGAGCTGGTGTGATACACTGTGCCTATGACAGACACCTCCCCGGAGAGGCTACCGGATTCCTCTCCCTCCACAATTCAGGGCGAAGTAATTCGACCCACGGCGACAGCGGGGCCGGTAGCCGCGACTGTCACAACCCTTGGCGAAGTTCTCCACCGAATTATCTCGGCAGTTCCGCAGGCATTCCACGGAGAAAATGACCAGCTCGCCGCACATGCCGCTATTCGCGGATATGTGAATTCGCTGGTTAAGCCGTCCGAAAAGGCAGCGCTGAATATTGAAGACCACCGGGCACCGGTGGAAGATGTATCACAGCGTCCCGCGCCTAATGGGGCGGCTTATACTTTGCCCGCACCCGCTGCGGCGCAAATTGATTATGCCCGTCTCGCGGCCGAAATCGTGCGGCAGCAACAGGTGGCGCAGAATCCGCCCGAGGTTAACGAGGAATAATGCCAGAAACAGAAATCACCCCGGCCACGCTACAGGATGTTCTGGACGCGGTTAATTCCCTTCACGATGACGTCCACGAGCTGCACGTTAAACTCGGGCAGCTCGTGGAAAGTCATAACCAAGTCGGCCAAAATGTCGCGTGGCTCGTCGCGAATACCCAAGGGATATTCCAGACGTTCCAAGACCCTAATTTCATGTCCAATATGATGAGTGGACTGATGGGAGGTATGTCCAGTGGCGGATTCCCAGGAGCCGGAAAACCCAACTCCGAGTGAAGAAGATGTCCAAAAAGCATTCTGGGATGAAATGGATAAGCGCATGGATTCTCGATTCGAGAAATTCCGCGAATCCATAACCGGAATCCTCAAGCCATCCGACCCAAAACCAGAGCCGGACAAGGGCGACAAGAAAGACCAGAAACCAGAGCCGGGAACGTCACGCACGGGCGGGCCTCGCGTTACTCTCTCGTCCCTTATTGCCGACGCGGTATTCGGCCCTAAGAAGGACTAATGACAGAAACTACCGTCGATTGGGAGTCGGCGGCCGACCAAGCCGAATTTACCGGCAACACTATACCTCGGGGAAGTCGTACCGGCGGCGCTCGACGCGGACGCCGGGTATCCGATAAGCGGCTTTCGGAACTCCAGAGTAAACTCTCCGGCGAAATGTTCCAAGCTGGCGCGATGATCGGTATGGGCTTGCCCGTCACCGGTTATTATATCTGCCAGGAATCCGACAACTTCACTAATGCTGTCGTCCAGCTCGCAGCGAAAAAGTCCGAATGGATTGCCGCGCTGGAAAACATCGCAATGCTCGGACCCGGTATTGCGGTTGGGCGAACGGTTCTAGGAATGGGTGCGGCGCTAGCGTCCGATAGGTATTACCGCACTGGCGGGGAAAAGGGACTTGACCCCAATAAGCAGATCGCGGCTTTCCTCGGCGTAACCTCCGCGTTTTATGCCGTCCATCCACCAGAGGGATATGCAAATGGTCAGCACAAGGGCAACGGATTCGAGCCGCCGCCCCACGGCACCTTTGCGCCCATATCGTAGGGCCGATTCAGATCTAATCAATATTCCCACGCGGACGTGGGGTAATGTAATTAGTCGCGTGGATCGTTTGTGGCAGGCGGAATTCGCCCCGCACCATTCGATTATGGGTCAGAACGGATCGGGTAAAACTCACCTTATCGTCCACGGTCTATTGCCACTAGCCGTGGACGATAAGGTGCTCATTATAGATAACAAGGGCGATGACCCTGTACTAAACGCGGCTGGTGCTAAACCCGTCCGTAAACTCCCCCGGCAACTGCGACGGGTAACGTTCGATGATTCTAAGCCCAAATCGGCCTGGTATCGTCTGGTGGTATATGACGAGACAGCACGGGCACAGGATCAAGTCGGATCGGCAATCGAGCAAGTATATAGAGAGGGTGAATGGGTTGTCATCATCGATGAGACAAGAGCAGTATCCGACCCGCGATCTCCTGGCCTCGGACTCCAGCCCGAATTGGACCGCCTTTGGCTACGGGGACGCAGCCGCAGAATTCCTGTCATCGCTAGCACGCAGGCTCCCCGATGGGTACCGAGTTCATTTTACGACCAGTGCCAATTCGTCTGGTGTTCGCGTATCAGGGATGATCGAGCGCATCAGCGCATTCAGGAAATTGGGAGCATGACCAAGGCCCATATTCCGCACATCGCTAATATCCGTAAACGGCGCTGGCTGTATATGGATGATGAGGAAGATGAAACATGGCTGGCAGAAACGGGAGTCCCGGCCCGCAGCGCCGCGAAGAAATAACTCTCCGTATGCCCTTGGAACTGCTAGTAGCGCTCCATGGGTACAAGAAGTGGGGTCAAAGTGGTGGCACTTTGGTCTCACTTAACACCACAATAGTTAAGCTAATCGAAACTCACCCTGACTTCTTGCGTTTCCTGACCGAGAAGGGTTATACTGTAGGTACACAAGCCCGCCCATAGAGAGTAAGGACCACCCTGCCATGATGGTTGGGCTATTGCTCTGGCTCGTGTATTTCTGGGCCTCTTACGTGGTGGTGAAATTCCTCACGCGAGGGGCTGTTATGCATTTCGCCGGACATCCCGCCGCACAGGGTCTCGCCGCTGTGACGGAGGCATAAACAAGTGGCTGTTTCCACGCTTCAAACTGCGCAGCCTGCACTTGGAACTGTTTCCCGGCAGCCGCAGACCACCGCACAGCCCGCAGGCGCGGGCGCTCCCTTTACCCGCATGTCGCGCCAGATGCAGATTCTCGGTCCTGCATCGGCCGGTAATGCATTCGGTTCTCTATTCACTCCGCCGATTAAGCCGGTCGGCGGTTATGTGCGTTTCTACCCGTTCTATATCGCAGCGGTCGGCGGTGCCGGTGTCGCAGCGGTGGCGAGCGCAGACGCGCCATATAATGTGGTTCAGAACCTATTCCTCCGTGACCCGTTCGGCCAGCCGATTATTCAGGCTGACGGATATTCGCTGTACCTGATGGACCTCTACGGTTCGCAGTCCGGCGTATTCGGTTTCGGTAACAACATCGCAACACTGCCGACATTCTCGGCCGTGGCAAACACGGGCAACTTCCAGCTCCGCTTCCATATCCCATTCGAGATGGACAGCTCGGGCTATTGCTCGCTGCCAGCAATGAACGCGGCATCGCAGCCGTCGATCTGGGTGCAGACTAACCCGACGTCGGTGGTTTATGCGACTCCCCCGTCCACCGTTCCTACTCTGACTTTCCAGTTGGACGAGGAATTCTGGGCAGCTCCGGTCGATAATCCGCAGTTCGCTCCCCCGGACGTGGGTTCGTCCTCGCAGTGGTCCGTGACAAAGGCACCGACAGGAATTGCGTCTAACCAGTTCCAGCGCGTCGTTCTCCCGCGTGTCGGCGCTCTCACGAGCACGCTTATCCTTATTCTCCGCGACTCCACCGGGGCACGTATCGACGGTTACCCTGCCGTTGACCTTTCCCTCTGGGTTGACGGAGTGCCGCACCTTTACGAGACATTCGGCGAGCGGGCCGACAAGATGTTCGCCGCTTATGGCGTAACCCGCCCGGCCGGTGTCTGCGTATATACGTTCCGAAACTCGGTGCAGACATTCACCAGCACCGCAGACACGTACGACGTAATCCTCCCGACTTCTCCCGCAACGCTTTTGGAAGTCGGCGGAACATGGGGTAACGGTACTGCTACCACGCCTTTCGGTGGCGGTCAGGGTGCGATTTCAAATGCTCCCGCGCAGCTTTACCAGCTCACGCAGGAGCTTTACCCCTTCGGCGGAATTCCCTACACCCACCTGGCGCAGTAAATGGGCCTACTTTACACCGCGCTTGTATCAGCCGGTATCACTAACCCGCCCGGATCAGCAGAGGCAACGCTAGTCGCTACGCCTAACCTGATCGCGGATAATGCGGGTCCGAATAATCCGGTGACAATCGAGGGTGTAATTGCTCTCACGGCGGGTACGGGCGTAACTTCGGTTAGCGTCCGTATCCGCCAGGGGCCGACAACTGGCGGTGTCCAGATCGGTCCTACGGCAGCAGTAACACTCGCGGCAGGAAACTCCGCAATTATCCCGTTCCAGGTAACCGACGCAACCACATATCTCAATGCGGCATCACCGTATTCAGTGAACGTGGTTTGTACGGGCGCTACAGGGGCAACGACAATTACCTATGTCGCTGTCCAAGTCTCGGATTAGGGGTCGTAATTATGGCATCAGCAGGCGTCGTCGGAATGTCGGAGGTTATTACCCCGACGTCCGCACCCGCTAGCAGCGGCCTCGCCGGAACGCCCGCAATGTGGGCGTTTGTCTGGGTCGGATTCGCTGCACTCGTCCTTATATTCCTTCACCTGGCAATCGCCGGAAGGGCTGGCCGATGATGGAATATCTCGGCAACTGGAAATTCTGGCTCGCGGTAATCGTCGTGACGTTTATCGCTCACTGGGCCTTCAACATGATCGGATCGAAGATGGGGGCCTCCGCGTGAATACCCGGACCATTTTCTTCCTCCTGCTTTTCGCCATCGCGGCGTGGGTAGTGTGGAAATTCGTGCTAGGGAAGTGAGCAAATGTTCGCAGGACAGCTTCTCGAACTCGGCGCGCTAATCGTGATCGGGGTAATTCTCGCGAACATGATCGCGCGTCCGCAGGGAACCACGGCCTTTTTCAACGGGCTCGGTGGTCTCTGGGGCAAGTCGATTAACGGCCTGCTCGGCAAAACCTCATAAAAGGGGAGAGAATAAATGCCCACCCCGATGTCCCATTTGGGCAGCGGTAACCAGCAAGTCGCGGTGGCTGTGGCAGGGCAGGCGGAGCCCATCGAACCTGCCTATACTAAGCCGAATTACAGCAACGCGATTAATTCGCCGTACCCAATTCCCTCAGAAGCCGTAACATGGCAAGCGCCTATTGTCAACCGTGGTCAGGACACGCGAGGCATGCGCTATCTGTGGGCCGACATGAGGCAGCGGCAGCCAATTTCCCCGCTGGGAACCGGTCCCGATATAGGCACTGCCGTCTGGTCGTCAGAATTCCAGCCCGATTTGGGGTCACTTCGGGACTATGGATTCTACGATCTCCTGTATCGGGCCGGTTATCCCGGTTTCAACCTCGGTCTTTCATTCCGTGTGCCGGTAAACCCGTCCGTGGGAGGAAGTGGACCGGGGGCGAATATCAACATGAAGGCACCGCCGACGAATTTGGTTATCAACGTTATGCGGCGTGCTACCGGTCGTGCAAACCCAACGGGGTAAAGCGTGAAGAATCCTCGCACATGGATTATCATAGGAGCTGTTGCTATCGCGGCATATCTCCTGTATCGTTGGTGGCAGAATAAGCAGTCTGCTACCAATTCGCCCACGGGCTCACTCGGTACGAACCTGAATTCGGTTGCGCCAGAATTGATCGGCGGTTCCTCGGGGCCGGAATCTGGCCTGACCTATAATCAGGGTACTACGCAAGTAGACCTTACCCTACCGGGCGGTCCTGCAATCGATCAGCAAGTGTCGAGTGTTACTCCGGGGACGGATAACGGACCTGTTTTTACCGGGGTAGGTACACCTAAGGTATTTCCTGCGAGGCAGCCATGACGAATCCAGCAATTTCCGTGCTGCCATCGCAGGATGCCCCGGACCCTCGGGTTATCCGGGCACCGAGAGGTGCTAATCCGGTTAATAGTCCTGGCGGATATGTGCGCCGGACAGCTCCCCCGGAGGGGCTACCAGCGGCAGGATATAAGGCAAGGTTTTTGCACCCTGGCCTTAATACTGAACCGTGGTCAACCTCGCAGGCACGAATTCGCACTGAGGGTAAGACGCAGCGTGTTAAGGCGCGACGGAATTCCGGCAAGCGGAGAAAGGCATCGGGGTATAAGTGAGCGAACCAATGCCCGAGGGTCAGCCCGCGAGCGTCGGTTTCTTTTCCCGTAAGTTTATGGGTATTCCGGCTATCGTATGGCTAGCTGGCGCAGCCCTTTTGGCTTACATGTATTTCCGGCATCAGTCCTCAACGGGTGCGGGCGGGACAAGTACAGGCGGTGGCGGGTCGGCCGCTACTGGCGATATTACCCTACAGCCATCACCGACATCGATTACGGTACAGGGGCAATATGGACCAAATACAACTGGCCCAGTTTCTAACGTCGGTAATCCGCCGCCCAGACACGGGACCGGAAATCCACAGCCGACGCCGCCACCAAAACCTCCCAAGAAAAAGCACGTCACCACCGTCAAGACCCCTCCGAAAAAGCCCAATACTCGTGAGCAGTTTGTCACTGTGGCTAAATGGCCTGGAAAATCTAGTGGCGGCCTTGCGCAGTGGAATACAACTCTATGGGGCATCGCGAATCACCAGCATACAACGGTGGCACACCTGCTCCAGCTTAATCCGCAGATCAAGAATGCCAATCTCGTTAAGCCCGGCGAGAAAATCAGGGTCAGCTAATGGCTATGGAAATAGGTGGCGGGGGAGAACAAGCCCGCACCTTTATGATTTCCGCTGGTCTGGTATTCGAGATCATCGCGGCTTTTTGCTCGTCGCCGCAGACCGCAGAGATTAACGCCGACAAGCGATCCGAAACGCTTATGAAATGGGTTGGTCTCGGATTGATTCTGTCGGCCGTGTTCGTGGCGATAGCAGCAATTAAACTCAAGGGCGGTCCTGCCGCAGTTTGGGGCGGTCTCGCGGCCGGTGCGGCAATGGGTGTCGCATATGTCCACGCGAATAGTTCCGGGCTTAAAAGTCCGGCGCGTGGCACTGAAACATATTAGGAGCTGGGATGGGCGGGAGTGCCGGGGCTTGTGTAGCTCCCGCCCAACCCTTATAATAGGAGGTAGAGGTTATGAAATACATCTTCGTATTCCTCGGCCTGCTATTTGCCTACACTCTCTTTTATGCGGGTATAAGCAAACTGACGACCGGGCTAACCGTAAATGAGAACATCGATCTAGGCGGGCAGAACTTTGGCTAGCAGGTGGGACAGCTCAAACTGGACCCCTGGTAAAGTCACGCTTTTTCAAGCCCTGGGAGTTGGTGGCTGGAATGTCAAGTATCCGCAATTCGGAACGAAACTCACTGCAAGCGCTAATGTTGACCCATCCCAGACTTTCGGTGGTGGGAATTTCGGCGGTAGCGGCTCTGGTAACACTGCTAACGTATCCACTGGCGGGCAAAAGGGACTCCGAGGTCTCTATAATGCGCTGCGGTCTGTGGGAGCTTCGCCGGTACAAGCGGTCGGGCTACTCGGAAACGCAATGGCAGAATCCTCCCTCGACCCAGAGGCAGTAGGCGATGGCGGAACCTCATTCGGTTTGTGGCAATTTCACGAACCGTCCTTTCCTGGCGCATCCGGCTTGGTCACTGGACATCCCGCTAATGATTTGGTGGCACAGGTTCGGTTCCTTGTTTCTCATGGTGGACTCGGTGCAGCCAGCGGTTCGACTCCAGAAAGTGTTGCAGGAAATTTCGCAGCGCACTTTGAGCGATGCACTACCTGCCAACCTGGACAGTCGAGTTATCAGCAGAGACAAATCTATGCGTCGCAATTCGCCACGCAACTAGGGGTGAAGTAATGGCCGGTACAGCTAAGCCCCTTGATATTCCCATTCCTAATCCGCTCGATCTTATCCCCGGATGGGGCGGGCTTAATATTAACCCGTTTAGCGGACTTGACAACTGGTTTAAAAACATCGGTGGTCAGATCGCGTCGGGTATTGAGGGCGGATTCGTAGCGATAATCAAAGACCTATGGGACGTCGTAATCGGCCCGCTCGAAATAGCCGCAGGAGTTATAGTCGCGATAGTCGTCCTGATATTCGTTTTCAAAGACGATCTCGCCGCTATCGCACCAATAGTAGGAGCAGTGGCATTGTGAACGGTACAAATCAGCCGATGGTTTGCGAAGCATGTCGCAAGAATAACCATCACGCCTGCCCCGGCCCGGAATCAGGATGCGTTTGCGCATTCAGGGGGCACCAATGAGTGAAGGTGTCATTGAACCGGCGGGGGTATATCCCCCGGCAGGCTCGCAACGCTTTTACCAGACGTATAATACTCGATACGTAAATGGTGGTGGCCCGCCGCCGCCATCACAGGGCGGGCCATCGTTCGATTACTCTGGCGGTCGGACGTACAATTTCTTTCAGCGTCTACCGCAAGGGGCAATGAGCGTTGGAGTTCCGACAGGTGTTCCGCGCTTTCTTGGGGCTCGGCCAATCATCTTCTATATGTGGATGGTCGCAATTGGCATGGTCGTCCTCGACGAATGGCACACTCACCATATCCTGCCACGACCCGCGAGGCTATGGTGGACAACGGTTGCTTTTCTACTCATGGCCGCTCTCGCCACTATCGATGCAATGGTCCCTCTTGTAAATGCATTCGCAATAGGGATGGTTATTGTACTCGGTTATCAGTACTACTCGGGTACAGGGGCATTCGGTTCCACTGGGCTAAAGGAAGCGCAGGCTAATGCGAATGCGCAACCGGGTACGGTAACGCCAGATACAGGACTCGCGGGTGGTGCCGCGCAAACAGCAGCAGGAGCGGTCGGATGACAATGCAATATAACGAGACAGGGCCGGGAATTGCGATCGGCGCAGAAGCGTTCCTCGATCTGGGCCGTAAAGTCGATAAGGTCCATGACCATCTACGCAATGCCAAGCCCATATATAAAACCGTGGGAGGCAGTACCACTATGCCTGCGTCGGGTACGGGTCTTGTAGTGTGTTCCGAATCACCCGCGAGAGGGAGGACATGGAATATCCTCAAGGTCGTACTCAGCTCGACCGATGGACATACGGTGCTCGCCGCCGCTATCGTAGATATCTACGCGGCAACCCTCCCCGATTCAGCCGCTCCGGTATTGTCGGAGCTAATCCAGGGCAACGCACCGGTCCCATCAGTAAACTACTGGTCACGACTCGTTGAATGGTGCCAATCCGGCGAGCAGGTATTCGGTATCGTTTATGGTGCCGTGGCCGCAGGCTCGCTTATTAACATGGCTGTACGGGTAGCCGAATATCCGTGCTCGGCAGTGGAAGCGCAAGCTATCTATGGTTAGGAGTTACTCATGAGTGAAACCCGGATCACTCAATATGCCGTTATCGGTATTACAGCTCTCGTCGGTATCGGTTACATGGTATGGCTCTCGGTACTATACCTCAAGTTCATGGAGACAGATGCATTCCTCCGCGTTACCATTCTGGAGCACTATGGGAAGCTCGACGGCAGTGGAGAATCTGATCCTAGTGATATTGTCGGTGATGGGGATTCTCCTGCTACCGACATTGGGTCTAGTGCTACGGATAACGATTCGCTGGACTCGGACGGAGGACCGGCTATCAACCGTAATAGACGACGTGAAGGAGCTAATAAGCAGTCAGGACAAGGTACACGCCGAAATGCTAGCCCAGATGCGCCTTGACCGTGACGCTACTGACCGCAGGTTGCGGTTTCTAGAAGAATGGATTATGCGTGGCGGACACATACTCTCTGATAAAACCATTTACCGCGAAGGTGAATAATAGTGGCTTCGCGGTCGTGGACGTCACGCATTCGCTGAACGGAATTGCATGGCAAGTAATGCAAGTCGGATTGGCGCTCGGACTAAACGCCCCATCCCCTCAGTGCGCGGCAATCGTCAACGGTATACCATTCGTATCTGCCGTGGTAATGGGCACCTCTGTTTTCTCCTCCCTGCTGGGGAGTGCGCCAATTGCTATGACTTCGGAATTCTCCGGGCAGCCCTATCCCGTACTGGAAGCCGGCGATGTTATGAGAGTCGGCGTAATCGGGGCGACATCGGGTGACACTTTCACCGTTGGAGCATATGTCAACGAGATTCCGTCGCCTGCTACCACGGCGGCACTTTCTAATGCTAATCAGTCTAGCGCCGGTTATATCCCGCGAGCTGGCACGCGGCGATGGGGCGGGTAAAATGGAAGGCCCGAATGCCGTACTCAACGTAATTACCATCCCGCCAGGAGCGCAACCGAATCAGGCACGAATCGTTATCGATGGAGTACGTGGTGCGATATTCGAGTACGTGGCCGGTGGAGCGCTGGCCTCATCTTGGGCAGCGACAGCCGGTACCGACCCTTACGGTAATGCATATCCGGCCGGATTCTCGGCCGGGTCCGGTAGCGTATTCGCGGGAACGAATTTCGTACTCAACACTAACGGTCTATTCTTCTATACCGGTACTCCCGCACTCGGTAATCTCTCCATCAGTATCGCCCCGGCAGCGGGCACCGATTCGCACGGGAACGTATACGTCGCGGGGCTCACGACGTATCTAACGATCGCTGGTAGTACGTACGCAGTATCCGCGTCACTTCCCAGCGGTTCGGGCCTACCTGGATTTTCTGTCACCACGTCAACGCATCCGGCATTTGCCCCGGCTGGCTTTTTCGCAGAATCCGAATCTAACTTCCCCGGTCCTGCGCAGGCATTCGCGGCGATGATATCCGGGCAGGCCACTAATACTGACGTACCCGCGACAGTTCAGGCAAGCTCACAAACTCAATCGGGCGTAACCAATGGACTTATTCTCCTTGAATCTGGGCTAGTACAAGCGACAGCGGGACCGGTTGAGGTTGACGGTACGGTCTCATTGCCGATCATGCAATTTGCGGGCGGGGCTCAGTTCGGTGTTAATGCTAACGGTACCCCTAAGATATTGTCTGGCACGGATGGGAACGCTTATAATGCCGGGGCTTTTGTCTCGCGTGTTGCGGCAGCTAATCTTATCAACACTATTACTAACCAGACTGTTGTTCAGGCAGCGGTCGCAGCAGGTATCGCCTACCAAATCGACGCTGTTATTAACTACGTAGAAAATCAGGCGGCAGGAGCAGCGATATTCGATTATTCTGGTGGTGCGCTTCCTGTAACGCAGGTGACCGGATACAGTCATTTTATCCGGTCAACTATTGAAGGTCAGCGTAATATGAACGGGGCTCTCTCTGGCGACCAGAGCCTAACCATGACAGCTATTAACATGGTGTGGATTCTCCACATCGAGGCGGTCTTTACTAACAGTGCCCTATTCTCGATCGTGGCCCGCTGCACGGTAGCAGCGGATACATTTACCATTGCTAAAGGTTCATGGTTGGCGGTGACTCCGACATAATGCCATACACAAAGCGCGGAAACCTTTACTATCGCCACGGTAGAGGGTACACTAAGAAGCAGGTAACCGCGATTCACTTCGCAAAGATACGCCGTGCCCGGAGGCGGAAAAAGAAATGAGAGTAGAACTTCGAGACAGTTATGGTCAGCAACTCGTTATCGATTCGACTAATATCGACACTATCGGTCGGTGGTTTGCCGAAATGGTAACGGGACTCGGGTCGGTTAACACTATGTTTAACCATCCGGTTAGCCTGGATATCTGGCCGCGAACGCAAGACGAACTAGATCATATCGGAGATTTTCATGCAGAGCCTCTAAAGTCCGAGGATTTGCGGGAATTCGCAGAGAAGCTATGGATTCTCTCCGACGAATTGAGGGAGGTAGAATGGCGGGCATCGCAGGATTCATCGACTACGGCCCCGACGGTCGGCCCTTTATGGGTCTGGAAATCGAATCGGGCAATATGCAGGTCAAAGTATATATTGCCCATAAAGATAATGCGATCGCCGCTGCCGCCGAACTTTCCCGGCAGATAAAGGCTATGGCTCACGATCTCGTGCAAACGCCGGATAAACTAATCGAAGTAAATGGGGTGGTGAATGATGCCGCTTTTCGGAAGGCAGAGGTACACAAGGGGCGGTAGCCTCAACTCGCGTACGCAAGGCGTTTCCCCGGCCGTGCGTGCGGAGCGTGCCCGTAAGGGTCATAAGCGGAGGGGGGCTCACCTTTTCGTCGCCAACCGCAAGAAGGGTCGTGCTACGACCTATCGTCGTTCTCGCGGACACTTGTTTTAGCTACCGATATCAGGTAGGATTACCCCAAGAAGGTAAACCAACGTGGAGGATATCGTGGCTACAGACACGGCGACCAAGCCTGTCAACCCGTTCGAGAACATCACCCCGGTTTTCGGTGCCAAGCTCCGAGAGCCAAAGAAGCCTCAGCGGCCTAGCGATGGCGCTATCGCGATGGCTCAGAGGTCCTTTATGGGGCACACCCCCGAGGGCACCGAGGAAATTCAGCACGCCATGACTCACCGTTTCGCCACCGAGGAAATGGCCGATTTTGCCGAGGACGAGCTGAAGCGCGCCGGGGCCTACACCGACCCGCAGACCACCGTGCAGACCGTCCGCGATCCCGAGAACACCGGAGACAAGCGAATCGTCCGCTGGCAGGCGGGGTTGAAGCGCGGCCGGAAGTAGTGTAAGCTAGTAGGTACGTGGAGGTTGACCCGCCCCGTACCGGAGTTCGCATCCCGGTACGGGGCGGTTTCCATTTACGGACGTGGAGATTGTATGAGCTGGTCAGTTACCGTTAACGACCTATCCACGGTCGAGGAATTGCCCCCGCAAATCATCGATAAAATCGGATGGGATAACCCGAAGTATAAAGAGGACGCACAGCTAGCCTTTTTCGTAGCGAAATCATGCGAACTCGATTCGGTCACCCTATCTGGTGGGCGTACTCCCTCTCCCTATGGCGGGCCTGATAACGTCGTGATAACTATTATCGGATTCGATGGGACATCTGGTATTAGGGCTCGGGATTTTAACATGTCCGTACTCGATAATATATTCACGGGACCGGATAATGATCCAAACTCGGACGGACTCGACAATGAGCGACAGGAGACAGATGTTCCGCTATCTGGCCGCCATCGCCAGAAGTGAAGGGGCATTCGTTATCATCCCGCATAACGGCGCGGTAAAGGGACTACCAGAGAACCTGCGAGAGATTCCCTCGGAAGTCTTTACCCCACGTTCGCGCCGTCCCAACGAATTCGCGGAGCGTGGGCAGCGAGGATACTGGATGTTGATCTGGTGCCCCCCCGACTGAAAGTATCAGGCGAGTCTGTCAATTACCGTATTGCTGATGGGGAAAAGCATTGCGGGAATTGCGGCATGTTCCACGGATTCGGACTAGGAATATGCGACCTCGTTAAAGGTCTTATCCTTTCCCCCGACGTATGCGATAAGTGGGTGAAAAAGAATGTGGAGTCCAGCTAATATCACAGCGCTGGTAGTAGGTATTACCGCGCTCGTGTCGGCAGCAGGGGGCATCATTGCCCTATTCGTTCACAAGAATTCAGCAAATCATACCACCCCGGCAGGTACGAATGACAATCCCAACAGTCCTCGGTCGTGACGCGACCGGCGCAAACTCCCACCTAATTCCCAATGGAGTACAGGCAGCAGGATACGATACTGGAGTCGGTTCTACGATTCCTTGGACCGCAGCAGAATACGCAGTCCATTCTCTCCCACATCCGGCTATTCACATCGACCAGGATTTCGCGGCCTCCGATTTCACGTCGGATGTACTCGACGTCGAAGCGGGCGCTGCGACTGACTCGGAAATCGTGCAGTGGGTGCAGAATGCCACCATAGCCTTTAATAAGGGTCTCCGTCCCGGCCAGCGAAAGCCAGCGATTTACTGTGCCCGATCGAATGTCAATTCAGCGGTGGCTCTCCTACAGACAGCTAATCTCCGTGGCGTGGGATTCTGGGTCGCACAGCAAACAACCGAAGCTAATGCTACCTCTATGGTCGCAAATGCAATCGGCCCATATCCAGCTATCGGTATTCAATACGACTTCTCGAATCCTGATTGGGATGGGGACGTTTTCGCGGTGCCGTGGCTCACTGCGGTTTCGGTTACGCCAGTTCCCGACCCGCCGCCACCCGTTCACGGAACGCAAGCGAATTGGGGCTGGTGCAATAAGTGCCAGAGCCTCGCTTACGGGCCGAATAACTCGAAGTCGCATTGCCCGGCCGGGGGGATGCATAATCTTCTCGCGTCGTACAATTATAGTCTCCCGTTCGTTAACACAAGGCCGGAGATTCACTAATGTCAGCACTCTGCACAACGACGTGGCGAGATTCACAGAATAATAAGCGGCATCCGAAGCACGCATGCTTTCGGGCATTCCGTCATTTCGGGCGCTGCAAGTGTATGTGCGGGCAGGAGAAGTGAAAGGCTGGATGCAAGTCGAGGATATCCATATTCTGTGGGATACGGAATCCGATAAAATCGAAGTCCAGAATGTCGCTAGTGGAATGCCGCCAATGAAATTGTCTCGTAATCAGGCAGTGGATTTGCGCCGAGCACTTGCATTTGCACTCGGACAATAAGGCATTTGCATTTGCATTTGCACTTGCATTTGCATTGTTGACAGGTGCAGTTGCACATAGTATAATTATATACAGCTCCCCCGGACGGTCCTTTATCGGTGTTCCCCGGCTGGGGCGAGCGCGGGGGTCGGTGGCCTGCCGCCCCGGCCCCCGCCAAACCCTACCGATCTGGTAGGGAATCCGTTTACCTGGTCGTGACCTGACCGTGATCTCCCCGTGATCTGATTCCTTAGTATTTCCTTAGTATTCTCGTGACCGATGATTATCTGTATCGTTATTCTATCGTTATCCCGAAAATGCCCGTTTTTATCGATTCCGTATTATGATGTCCGTAGGACATCACCTCCACCGGGGAGGGGATTCCGAATTCGGAAGGAACACCGAAAATGGCACGAGTTACGGTTATCAAGGGTGACCACACCGACGTCGAAATCGAAGGTGAGGCCAACGTCAAGGCAATTACCCTTACCGTCGAAATCGAAGACAGCGAACCGATCAAGGCCGAATTCGAGGACACCGCTTACTACGCGGAATCGCTCGAAT
>Ga0126371_10001280_pt1 | contig 21178 bp, 21 predicted proteins | sample PanSoiMetaPlot_4_FD_110145 | JGI IMG/M metagenome (GOLD analysis project Ga0126371, IMG submission 110145) | Tropical forest soil microbial communities from Panama - MetaG Plot_4 | ecosystem: Environmental > Terrestrial > Soil > Tropical forest > Bulk soil | place: Panama | collected 2016-02-17 | reverse complement strand
GTCCGCGCCTCAGTTTCTTCTTCAACGCGCACAACGACTTCTTCGAAGAGATCGCCAAGTACCGCGCCGCGCGCAAGATCTGGTATCGCCTGATGAAAGACCGATTCGGCGCAAAGAACGCCCGCACCTGGCTGATGCGCTTCCACACGCAGACCGCCGGCGTCTCGCTGCCCGCGCAGCAACCCATGAACAACATCGCGCGCGTCGCGCTTCAAGCGCTGGCCGCGGTTCTCGGCGGCACCCAGTCGCTGCACACCGACTCCTACGACGAGGCTCTTGCGCTGCCAACGGAAGAAGCTGCCCGCATCGCGTTACGCACCCAGCAGATCATCGCCTACGAGAGCGGCGTCGCGCACACCGTCGATCCTTTGGGCGGTTCCTATTTCGTCGAGAAGTTCACTCTCGACATGGAAAAGGGTGCCTTCGAATACTTCGACAAGATGGACCAGATGGGCGGCATGGTGAAAGCCATCGAGCGCGGCTACCCGCAGAAAGAAATCGCTGAATCAGCCTATCAATACCAGCGCGCCGTCGAAGCGAACGAAAAAATCATCGTCGGAGTGAACGAGTTCGCCATCCAGGAAGAGCCGCCAAACATTCTGTACATCGATGAGACCGTCGCCCGCCAGCAAAGCGCCAAGCTGAAAGCCCTGCGTTCCCGCCGCTCCAACGACGAAGTCCAGCGAGCGCTTGATGCTCTGAAAAAAGCTGCCGCGCAGGAACCCAAAGCCGCGGCCAACGGAGAGATCTCCCCGGCTAACACCATGCCACACATCATTAATGCCGTCCGAGCCTACGCCACCGTAGGAGAAATCTGCGAGGCGCTCCGCGAGGTATACGGCACATACACCGAAGTTAGCGTGACTTAGGCTGGTCTTTGCGCAGCAGACCGCTATGAGGTTGAGAGTCAGCCGCCAAGGACTCTTGCAAACAAGAGCGCAAAAATCGACCATACACCAACGGCAAGAATGCCCTCCGAAGGCGCTGGCCGCATACCAGCCAGGATGCGTCCAAATGGCAACTGGCGCATCTGAATAAACATCCGGCCTGAGTCATATCGGACGCCATCGGAGGGTAACGATGTTAGACGCCACTTCCAGCCGACCACAAGTCAACGGAATCCTTGAAACCTCGCTCTATGTCGAGCACCCTGCGCAATCGGTCGAGTTCTATCGTCGCGTTTTCGGCTTTGAGCCGATCGACACGGATGAAAAAGAAGGTATCACTGATGAGACGCGACTTTGTGCGATGCGTGCCGGTGACCGCAGCGTGCTCCTGCTGTTCAAGAAAGGCGCTACACAAGATACAAACGCAACGGGTGCGATCCACGTCGCCTTCGGCATTTCACGGTCGCAAGTATCAGCATGGGAAGCATGGCTGTTGCAGCAGGGGATTACGATTGAGCTCAGGAAAACTTGGAAATATGGCGGAGAGGCGCTTTACTTCCGCGACCCCGATGGCCATTTGTTGGAAGTGGTCACACCGGGTGTATGGAGCCTCTTCTGAAGTGCCCCTCGGATAACTAGGAAAACATTCGCGATTTCACGCACTGTCACAGAAAAAGGCGAAGAAAAAACGCACACTTGTGCAATCGCCTGATGCGATTTCAACAACTCCGAAAGACGCAGGCGCATAATAACCATGTGAATATTCGGGAACTCGCAGCAATCGACCTGCTCTTTTTGGGGTCCTCCTAGGTTCATTCTTGCCGAGTTTGCACTTGGTGTAACGGGAATGGTGGCCCTAGGGCTGTTGTCCGCATGGCAGGCGCACATCGCTTTCAGTCCATATGGATGGTTCTATTCGGCATATGCCTGATTTTCGTCGGCATTAACTACGTTCCACTCTTGTTACACGCCATCGACATTTCACGCAAACGCACCGCAGAACAGGAGATTGCGGGCGAGTTGAAAAACAAGAAAGAGGCATTCCGAAAATACCGTCGGCAATCCGTGTGGCTCTTAGTTCCACTGGTCATTGTCATCGCTGCAATCCTGCAACGAAGCCGAACCTCAACTTTTCGAGCAGTCCCGGGTCAATGGTAAACGCCTTGCATCAACAATGCCCGCCCCTGAGGCTGGGTAGCCTTTTAGGCCAGTTGTTTTTCGCGCCCTTGTGCGAGAAATTCCAAGTCAATACGTGCGCTTTTGTGTTTCTTCCATTCTTCCCTCACATTGCATAGGCACCATTGCGGCTAGCCCTGCGGTTAGCCCTGCTTTGAGTTTCTCCGTGAATGTGGAGATTCACTTTGAATGCCGGACATTCGCGTCGTATTCAGATGCTCGATCTGTCAGGCCGCAATCACGCAGCCCGTTTCGCCACTGAAACAGGACCAGGCCGTCTCCCTAGAAGAGGGTAAGGCCGCAGTTCCTAAGGGATTCTTTGCGCCGAACAGGCAAGAGTATTGGACAGCAACTGGGAGCGTGATCGTTAACCTCGCCGATCTGGTCAGCACTAGGCGTCATCCAGACTTCCGGCGAGTGAACGGATGTTGCGGTTTCGACGGATGTGACGGGCCGAATCTAGTCTGTAGGAATGGGCACGAAATCGGGACGAAAAAATCAGACTGCTGGACACCCCATGCCGCCATACTTGTGGAGGGCGTGGTTCCGGTCAATGCGTGAAATCGGGTCTGATTTCATCAGTCGTGTTAGCGTATTTTCTCGGATGGCTGAACCAGGTAAACAAGAGCTTCGAGCTTCCACAATAATCACCGCCGTAATCGCCGGCGTTTTATATATTGTGGACGCGTTTGTTGTGTCTCTACCATTCTTTGCCTTGGTGTTGTTTGCCGTGGTGGTGTTGTATTTTCTGCCAGCTACGTTGTGGGCCTTCCGGTCGAACCGTCGTATAGCGAGGGTGCGCGCCACAAACGCGGGTATTTGTCTTTTGACGGCCATTTCGATTTTTGTCACTCTCGGATTGCAAAACAGCATGGCAGATCGCAGAGCGGTGAAACTGGGTGACGTTTGTCTTGCTTATCGCAGCAAGTACCATCATTACCCGACAAGTCTGGAAGCGCTCGTGCCCGAATTTCTCTCGTCCGTTCCCGTGGCCAGGTATGGGCTCCTCGGGGCCGACCACTTCTTTTATTTCGCTCGCGAAGGTGATCGAGAGCCGATGCTGTATTACGAAGCAGTTCCCCCCTTTGGCCGCCGCTTCTATCACATGGAGAGCCGCAATTGGGGGCACCTGGATTGAAGAGAGACTGTTTGGTCGATCAACAGGCCCCAGGCCTTAACTGCAACCGTTCATTCGAAACAGCTACGGGGCCGGCTGAAAAATCACTGACACGGCAAATCGCCTCTGTACCGGATCTACTTGCGGGACGATCATCGGTATTACCGACGCGTGATTGTGTGCGAGGTGGCTCATGTGTGTCTCATACACAAAGCGTCCGATAAACCAGCCCATCGAACCGCCCGCGACAACATCCGATGCGAAGTGCTTCTGCGCGGCGATTCGCGCCACACTCACGATTCCAGCCAGGCTGTAGGCAGTGATTCCGACAATCCTTTTGTGTTTGTATTCGTGATCCAGCAACGAGGCGATGGACCAGACTTGAATCGCGTGACCTGACGGAAATGAGGTTCCACCGCCCCAAAAGTCGCCAGGATTTTTCTCGTCCGGACGATTGCGCCGAAAAACCTCTTTCAACACTCCGACCACAATCAGACTGTCCAGCAGCGATTGCGTTCCGAGCACACCAATTTCCCGCGATTTCGGATTGTCTCGCCATGCTCCATAAACATAAGAGCCGGCCACCAGCGGGATCAACGTGTACGACGCGCCGATATTGGAAATGCGCCCGCCCCAACGGACCTGGCCTTGGCTGTTTTCAAAAGCATTCGCGATATGCGTATCGCTCGCAATCAATGCTCCCGTGGCAGCCATTGGCACCAGCCATTCCAAAGCGTTGTGGCGATTCGCACGGAACGGGCTGGTGAAAATGTCTTTCTGATCCAGCACAATGTTCAGGAACAACTTTCGCAGAAGAAGCTTTGGCCGCTCTGTGTCGCCGGGATAAAAGATGCGGTCACGTCGATCTAACTCTGCCCTCGCCTGGGTTCCGGGGTCACTGCATATCGAGCTGGCTTCCGCGACCTCGCCTTGTGCGCAACGAACTTGACCTGCTTGTTGCGCAGGCGCAGACAGATCGTCACTTGCTTTTGCCGCGATTGTGAGGGTGCCTGCTATGAGAAGCACTTGCACTGACCGGAGTGTTTTCACGTCTCTCCGATGCAGCATCGGCTTTGTATGTTGCGTCGTTCTTTAAGTACCGCAGCGTTCGAGTTTTTGGCGAGAGGCGCCATTGCACCGGTTTAAGCCGAGTCGGGTATGACCCCACTGGAACCGGCCTCGGAACGAGTTCACGATTCCTCATCCAAGCTCGAGTCGACGGTAATCGAGCAAACTGACGGACCTTCGAGTCTGGTACCCGTCTCGATTCATAACCCCAAATCCCACTCCAGCCGCTAGAATTCTCTGAATCATGCCAAAATCCAGCTCAGCCCTTGCCGTTTCGGTCGACTCCCGCATCCTCGTTGTCCGGCAACAGAAGGTCATTCTCGACACCGATCTCGCCGAGCTCTATGGGGTGCCGGTCAAGCGCCTCAATGAGCAGGTAAAACGCAACCGCGAGCGCTTTCCTTCTGATTTCATGTTTCGGCTCACCGACGAAGAACAGCAAACTTTGAGGTCGCAAAACGCGACCTCAAAATCGGGGCGGGGCGGCCGCCGCTATGCCCCCTACGCCTTCACCGAACATGGCGCCATCATGGCCGCCACTGTTCTGAACTCGGAGCGGGCCGTCGCAATGAGCCTGTTCGTGGTGCGCGCCTTCGTTCGCCTCCGCGAAATGCTGGCAACGAATGAAAAGCTCGCCGCGAAAATCGACGAACTCGAACAGCGCCTCGATACGCATGACGCCTCGATCCAAGACCTCATCGAAGCGATCCGCCAGATGATGCTCCCCGAACCCGCGACCGGCCGCAAAATCGGATTCGCGCTGCCGCCCACCAAATCCGAACGCTAGCTCCTTCACGTTCAACCACGGCCGAACTCGCCGCGCTGGAATCTCGCATCAGCGTGATTGCTTTCAGGTTCGTATCAGGGCGCGGCTTCAGCCGCGCCGCAATCGGCCACACCCATATGGCCCCTTCAGGGTGCCGCCCTCCACGAGCTCTTACCGAGTTCTGTTACACTCCGCCCGTGTCCATAACCCGCAGACGTTTTCTCGCTCAGAGCGCCACCGTTGCCGCGGGCGCTTGTTTGCTCCCCGGATCACTCACCGCGCAATCGCCTGCTCCCGCCGAACTCGGCCCGCATCTGAAGTTCCCCTCGACGCCGCATGACCGCATCTGCATCGCCTCATATCCGTTTCGCGAGTCCATCACGGGCAAGGACGCGAAAAAAAACGCGGCCATTCCGCCCATGGACCTCAAAGACTTTGCCGCTCACATCAATGCGAAGTTCAAGATCGATAAGATCGAGCCTTGGAGCGGGCACTTTCCCTCGACCGATCAGAAATACATCGAGCAGTTTCGCGCAACCGTCGACCACGCCCAGTGCTACATCGTGAATATCGCGGTCGACGGCGAAAGCAGTCCATACGCCGGTGATCGCAAGCAACGCGACCAGGCCCTCAAGTTCAGCAAGAAGTGGATCGATATCGCGGTCGCCATCAACTCCCCAAGCATTCGCACCAATATGCCCTCAGCTCCCGGCAGCGCACCCGACGCCAAGCGAGCCGCCGACACGCTCCGTCACGTCGCCGACTACGCGGCCGAGAAGCGCGTGCTGGTGAATCTCGAAAACGACAATCCTGTCAGCGAAGATCCCTTCTTCATCGTGAGCGTGATTGAGAGAGTCAACAACCCGTGGCTGCATGCTCTTCCCGATTTCTGCAACACGCTCGCCTCCGCGAAAGATCCCGAACACGCCTACGCCGGCGTCGACGCGATGTTCTCGCATGCGTATTCCATCTGCCATGTGAAAGACGCGGAGACCAACAAAGCAGGCCAACTCGTGCACGTCGACATGCCGCGCACATTTGGCTTCATGAAGAAGCACGGATACCAGGGCTACATGTCGATGGAGTGGGACCGTCCCGGCGATCCCTACGAAGGAACTGAGAATCTGATCAACACGACGTACAAACTGCTCGGCTGAGCCAAACACACCTTGTCATCCTGAGCGGAGTGAGGCGAGCCGACCGCAGTCGAAGGACCTGCCCTGAGCGAAGTCGAAGCGGACCTCTTGTTCCACAGGCGGACCGGCAGCCCCAAAAGGAGCTCTTAGGGATTTTGATCGGTCATCCTTCGCGAAGCGAAGGACCTGTTGTGGCTCGCATCATTTCCCATTTTGGAACTTGTCGAAAAATAAATCCGACTAGCCTGTCCCTTTCCACAGACAGTGTTCCACGTGGAACATTACGAACTCCGCCCTTCCAGCACACCGCGCAGCCGCGCGTACCCCAAGCGGCTCACGGGCAAGCGTGATCCGTCCTGCAGGATCGCGACGTGACTATCTTTCCCATACGGCTCGACCTTCGCCACGCGCTCCAGGTTCACCAGGTACGATCGATGGATGCGCAGAAAATTTCTAGGATCAAGCGACGACTCAATGCTCGAGATCGTCTGCTGCTTCAGATATTTCTTGCCTTGCGAGGCAAGCGCGACGTAATCGTCCTGCGCTTCCACATAGTCCAACTTTCCAATCGGAATGATGTGCACACGCGCGCCATCTTTCACCACGATTCGTTCTGAGAACTGGCCCGGCTCGCGCATCGCTGACGCCAACTGCGTTACCGGTGCAGAGACGGGCTGTCCGACGCGCTTCTTCGCACGTTCGAGCGCCGCCTCGAAGCGCTCCGGAACGATCGGCTTCAACAGGTAGTCGACCGCGTGCACCTCGAACGCGCGCAGCGCGTGCTGATCGTACGCCGTTGCAAAGATCACGGCGATATCCGAGCCGATCAGTTCGAGCACCTCAAAGCCGTCGAGCTTCGGCATCTGGATGTCGAGGAAGAGCAAGTCCGGCTTGCGCTCCGAGATCATCTTCACCGCTTCGAATCCGTTCGCACACTCGCCCAGAACTTCGACCTCGGTATGCTTCGCGAGCAACTCGCGCAGCACGGCACGAGCCAGGTCTTCGTCGTCAACGACGATCGCCGTGAGCGGGCGTGACGCTTCCACGTTCACTTCTTCGCCTCCATCTTTTCCGCGGGCAAGGTAATCGACACGCAGAACCGGTCGTTGTCTGCCTGCGCGCTGAAGCTTGCGCGATCGCCATAGCGCGTCGTCAGTCGTTGCTGCACATTCACGAGTCCTACGCCGCTGCCACGCCGCCGCGGCATCTCCGGATCGAAATTGTTGTCGACCTGAATCACGAGATTCGAATTACCGTTCGCCTCGGCATGCAATCCCTTCTCTACGGCGTTTGCATATGACACCTTGACGTTGATCCATCCGCCCGCGGTGAGATTCGAGATCCCATGCGCGATGGCGTTCTCCACCAGCGGCTGCAACAGCAGTGGCGGCACTGCGCAATCAAGCGCATCTGATGCTACTTCTTCCCCAACCGACATCCTTGCGCCGAAACGCACCTTCTCCACGGCGAGGAACGAATGCACCAGGTCGAGTTCTTCCCGCATTGGAATCACGGTCTTTTCGCCCATCCCGAGCGTCTTGCGGAGAAAGTCAGCCAGCTGGATGCACATCTCGCGCGCGCGTCCCGCGTCGATGCTCGTCAACGCGCTGATGGAGTTAAGACTGTTGAAAAGAAAATGCGGATTGATCTGCGCCTTGAGAGCTTTCAACTCCGAATCGCGAGCCAGAACGCGCGCCTGTATCTCGCGCTTCTCAAGCTGACGCGTCCGCTCCATGGACAACAAAACGTAGTGCAGCGCAACCGCCAGCAGGTAAATCAGCACGCCGCTGGCAAACAACAGCGGATGGTTAGGTGGAAATTCGTGGTCGATGCCGCGAAACGCGTTAAAACTGGCAAGGGCAATCGTTAACCCTCGCGCCTGAGCCACCCAGATCGCGCTGAGGATGATCGCCGTGACCAGATGCGTCAGAGCCAGCCGCGAGAAGCTTGAGCTTTCCAGTGGCGTGCTGCGGCAGGAATACCAGGCTGACAGACACATGAACGCATACAGCAGGCAGAGGGGCACGACCATCGCCAATGCAGACGTCCACTTAATGCCGCCCGGCAATACCAGCAGATAAAAGAGAATTGCGGCCAGTGGGACCCACGCGAGCAGGTAGAGACTAAGCCTTCGCAGGTTTCCAAGGATGGGATGCATGCCGCGTCAGTTCTTGACCTCGATGCCGCCGAAGATAGCGACTCCACGCACATAGAGCGTCTTCACGGGAGCGTTCGGGTCGGTTCGCATGTAGTGAGTCTTGTCGTTGTATCCGCCGAAAATTCCAGTGCCCTGGACGACAACCTTCCAGTTGATAGGTACGCGGATCTCGCCGCCACCGAAGATCGCGTTGGCTTCTACGTAGGCCTCGGTTCCCTCCATGTCGGCGTTGGCGAGGTCGACTTCGTAGCCGCCAAACATGGCGAACATCTTCGAGCCGCGGAAATCTCTCGCGGTCACCTTGCGCTCGCCACCGCCAAAAATATAGAAGGAGCCGGATTCGGGATCGGTCGTGAATTTGATGTTGCGGTAGGTGTCTTCCGACAACGCGTGCACGACGAGCATGACACCAACCAGGATGATGCCCACCGGCCAGATTTGATTGATCGTGATGTGCGTAATACCCAGTGAATTCGTTTGCCAAACCACTCCGGCGATCACCAGGCATCCGCCCACAACCCGATCCGGATTGTGGTCGCCGGAAACGAGTTTGATGACGCCGACCACGATCAGCACCATCGGCCAGAAGTGCAAAGCAAACCCATGGGGCAGAATTCCGAATTGATTCAGCAGCAGGACCGTGCCCACCGCGATCACAATCAGTCCCGCAACCATCGGGGCTTTTTGTTTTCTGTTAACGGAGTTCATTCAACTTTCCCGAGGCCTCACCAGTGGCCGTGCTTCTCGTCGCGCGCATTTCGGCCATCGGATGAATAGCCAGCAACACAAGTCCGATGAAGATCATAAGCAACGGCCATCCATGCACCATTGCAGTAACGGCCGGAATGTTGAGCTTACCAGCCCAGGCGTCCAATCGGCTCTGGAAACTCGCCGTGCCTACCCCGGCCAGAACCGCTGCCGCCACCGTATCGTGAGTCCAGAATGGATAATGATTGCTCGCCATCTTCCTACTCCTTTCAATCATCTGCCAGTGCCTGACTGGCGACAGCTGCAAAATAGTCGAGACTAGAGCGGGACACTCGGGTGAATCGGCGAACGGCGGATGCTTACCGGCGAACGACGGAATCTACCCGGGAGGGAGACGAATGGCGGGAGCGCCTTCGTTGGTGCCAAATCTGATGGAGGAGCGTCTGTTGAGAAAGACACCGACGAATCTGCCATGTTTCGTTTTTTATTCGCCTATGATCGGGCAATCTGTGCTACAAATTCTGAGCCATGCGTAAAGCGATCCTGCATTTAAAGAAGGCCGATCCGGTGCTGTGCGCCATCATCGAGCGCGTGGGGCCCTACCGGATGGAGTACGGCGAACCGACCTTTCACAGCCTTGCGGAGTCGATCCTTTATCAGCAACTCAACGGCAAGGCTGCCGTGGTGATCTTCGGTCGATTTACTAATGCGGCCGGCGATCCCGTCACGCCGGAAGGAATTCTGAAACTTTCCGACGCGCAGATGCGCGCTATCGGGTTATCGAAACAAAAGACAGCATATCTGCGGGATCTCGCCCAGAAAACGAAAGACGGCCTGCTGAATTTCGAGCGACTGGCCGACATGAGCAACGAAGAGGTGATCGAGCACCTGACCCAGGTCAAAGGGATCGGCGTGTGGACCGCGCACATGTTTCTGATGTTCACGCTGAAGCGGCCTGACATTCTGCCGACCGGCGACTACGGAATTCAAGCGGCAATGAAAAAGCACTACCGCAAGCGCAAGTGGCCCAAGCCGAAGGACATGGAGAAGATCGCCAAGTCATGGGTGCCGTACCGTTCGGTGGCGTGCTGGTACCTATGGCGCAGTTTGGATATCAAGACGATGTGAGCTACCTGTCGCTGCGCTCTCCGCCCCCTCTGTGGTTAAATGACAGGGATGGCAACTGAGCAGAAGATCCGCGTGTTGGTCGCAAAGCCCGGACTTGATGGCCACGATCGCGGAGCCAAGGTGATCGCCAGAGCACTTCGCGACGCTGGAATGGAAGTGATCTACACCGGCCTGCGCCAGACGCCTGAGATGGTTGTCAACGCTGCGCTGCAGGAAGACGTGGACGTCATCGGCCTGTCTATCCTGTCGGGCGCGCACAACGCCATCGTTCCGCGTGTCACCGAGCTTCTCAAGCAAAACAAGATGGATGATGTGTTGCTGCTGGTGGGCGGTATCATTCCCGATCAAGATGTCGTGGGATTGAAGAAGTCCGGCGTCGCGGCGGTTTTCCAGCCCGGCACTGCGATGGACGAGATCGTGAAGTTCATCCGCGAGAATGTGGATAAGACCAGGTCTCAGGTCTTGGGTGTCAGGTCTTAGGAAACCGGTTTTCGGTGTTCGGTTTTCGGTCGGTATTCGGTGTTCCGTCTCGGTTTCGAAATCAGAAAAGAATCTCGCCTGCGTAAGTTCCCACCGTCATAAACGAGTCTCGTAGAGTGAGCGATTTATCCACTAACCGGCTTCGCGACATACTTGCGCAAACGATTGGCCCGACCCCGTGGTATTGGCAGACGTTTCCGGCGATGACCTCGGTGGCGCGACAGAAATTCGATTGGACCTATCACGGCGACGACGGTCCGACCGCTTACATCGTGACACTTGGATTGGAGCAAGAGCCGGAGTCGCCTCGCCTCGCTCTCAACACGTATTGCCGGCCGTTCTTCGTGCCGACGTCGTATCTCGGTATCTGGTGTCCTGAGGGCCGGAGTCTTCGATTTACATGCTTCGATCCCGATACGCTGAAGGCGTTCGATATGGCGGAACTCGCGGGATGGTTCAAGCAGTCGAGCGATCGCATCTATGCGAAGACCGCGCCGGTCGCCGACTTCAATGTTCCGCTTGAGCTTGCGCCGGGCACGCACAAGATTGAAGTCCCCGCCGAATTCGCGGCAGTGGAAGAGTTGATCGTACCGACCAGTTACAAAGCGATGTCGAATGATGACCCCGCGTTTGCGCTATTCGTTTTCTACTTTTATGCTGGACTGGTTGAGGTTCTTCCGCAGAAATGGTTCACGCGCGCGCAATATCCGGTGGGCCAGAATTGGATCACGCGAGCGGCACGCGATCCGGAATCGCATCGCATTCTCGGCGAATGCTTCGGCGTGGGAACGTTTCTGTTGGAAGAGGATGGGTGCCGGTTGGAGAAGTGGATCGAGAAGAGAGCCTAGTGGCTGATAGCTGATGGCTTGTGGCTCTGCGGTATCCTGCTGCGCGCATGCTTCTGACCTCGCCCCATTTCTCTCTGGAAGAATTTCCGACAGCTACTCTGCTCCGTCTTCAGTCGGCGGACGGAACGAACCGACTCACCCGGTCGTGCGTCATATCGCTGACGGAAGCCATTGAAAATTTTAAAATTACGCGATCGCTCATCATCACCGGAAATGCAAAGTTCTTTTCTGCGGGCGCTGATCTTGCGGAAATCGCGGAACTCACAGGCCCCGCAGCCTTCGAGTTCGCGAAGATGGGGCAAGCCTTGATGAACGCAGTCGAGCAGTTCCCTGCTCCGACCTACGCGGCTATCGAAGGCTATTGCATGGGTGGAGGGCTCGATCTCGCGCTCGCCTGCCGCCATCGGATCGCGTCGCCGCATGCGATCTTCGGCCATCGCGGAGCCGCTCTCGGACTAATCACAGGATGGGGAGGCACGCAGCGGTTGTCGCGCTTAGTGGGTAAGGCTTGTGCACTTGCCATGTTTCTTCCGGCAGCAAAGGTCTCGACCACTGAAGCGCTCCAGACAGGATTGATCGAGGCGATAGGCGATGATCCGGTCACTGAGGCCATTCGTTGTATCGGGACACGATATCTCCCAGCTACGAACAGATAGATCCATCCACAAACACTCCATCGATGTTTGTTGAGTAGTATTTGCGACAAAGCGACATCGCTGAAACGCCCGTCCCGCGCGGCTTTCCACAGAAACAAACATTGACGCTGATGAGGAGTTGACCTATAAATCCCGGCTGTCCCGTCTCCCGATTTTGTTTCAATAAGGAGCTTACGATATGCGCAGTCGACGTAGTGGACTGGTTTGTTTCCTGGTCCTCGCTTTTTGTGTGTTCTTCGTGAGCGCCGGGCAATCCCTTTTCGCACAAGCGCGCGACGCTTCCCCCGAGCCAAGCATCTTCCCTCTCAAAACAACCGGACAAGTCCCGCGATACAACCCGAACAGTTATAAGGTCCATGCACTGGGAACAAAGCGCGTGGGTTCTGATCGACACGTGTTGTGGGCGGCTAACCATCTTCAAGGCGCGAAAACGTCGATGATTCCATCCGCGAAAGCAGCCGCCGCGGCCGCAACGGGTCCGACGTCGACCGTGGCCTTTATCCTGGGGACCTGAGCTACCAGGGTGGAAAGGTGTTGAAAAGGGCGGAGAGTAATGATCTCTACGTCAACTGCGCGGCCAGCTGCTGGGGAAACCCCGCTACCTTCCTGAGGCGTTTGGGACAGAGCAACTTCATCCATGTCACGGACCAGTACGTGAACGCCACTGCCTCAAATCGGTATACGGTGGGCGCGGCTGGAAGTCTCTCGTATCCGACAGTCGCGCCGTTGGGTGACAATGATCTTCTGCAGATTGTTCACGCAGGTGCAAGTGCAATAGGAGCAGGCTATGGCCACGTCTACCACATATTCCTGCCCAAAGGCGTAGACGTCTGCTTCACCGGTACCAGTGAATGTTATTCGCCCAACAATCCATCGACGTTCGCGTTTTGCGCTTTCCACGCCAGCGTGGATTTTTCGGACATTGGACACGTGCTGTTCACAGTCGAGCCTTACCAGAACGTTGACGGTTGCTCGGTAGCCAAGCCGTCTCCGAACGGCGCGCTGGTGGATTCGACTGCCGACGTACTCTCCCACGAACTGATCGAGACCATCACTGATCCGGACGGGGATGCCTGGTGGATTACGAACGATCTGGATCTATTCTTCGCGGAGATCGGCGACGTATGTCAGAACGCGACTTTTGACTATGCCGTCTCGAATTTGCCCGGACGCAATTACGAGATCCAGCCGGAATATTCCAATCAGGCGCATGCTTGCGTCTACACGCCACCGAAATAGATTCGAACAAGAGATCCTGGAAGGGGCACTCACGCGAGTGCCCTTTTTGTTTCGGTGAAAATGCAGAAATCGAACAAGCATTTGTAGTAGTTTGCGCGGCACTCGTCCGCTGATATAGCGTAGTCTGTTTGCGGACCCCCAGTTATGGCCGATCGTAACGAAGTCTCCCACTCCACGGCGCTGTCGACGCTATTGCCCTCCAAGGTTGATCCTACTTCGGCAAAGTTCGAAGCCAACATGCGCTTCATGGCTGACCTGGTGTCCCAAGTCCGCAACGAAGAAGAAAAGATTCGCGAGGGGGGCGGATCGAAAGCGATCGAGAGCCAACACGCCAAGAAAAGACTGACGGCGCGGGAGCGGATTGGTTTGCTGGCCGATCCGGGTACGTTCTATGAGTTGGGCTTATACGCGGCTCACCGCATGTATGAAGAGTGGGGCGGAGCTCCGGCGGCAGGTGTGATCACCGGGTTGGCGCGCATTCACACGCGGCTCGTGATGATCATCGCCAACGACGCAACGGTGAAGGCGGGCGCGTTTTTTCCGATGACCTCGAAGAAGGTAATTCGCGCGCAAAATGTCGCAATTGAGAATCGCGTGCCCACGATTTATCTGGTCGATTCCGCGGGCGTGTTTCTTCCGCTGCAAGAAGACGTGTTTCCGGATACCGACGACTTCGGACGTGTATTCCGCAACAACGCAGTGATGTCGGCGCAAAGCATTCCGCAGATTGCCGCGATCATGGGAATGTGCGTGGCCGGCGGCGGCTACCTTCCGGTGATGTGTGATCACGTGCTCATGACGGATGGCAGCGGTCTTTTTCTCGCGGGGCCGGCCCTGGTGCAGGCGGCGATCGGGCAGAAATATTCGGCGGAGGAATTGGGCGGCGCCGAGATGCATGCGGCCATCAGCGGCACGGTCGACTATCGCGAGCCCAACGATGAGGCGTGCATTGCGCGCATTCGGGCAATCGTCGAGAAGTGGGGGTACCGCCGGCAATCGCCATGGGACCGTCGCAAGCCGGAGGAGCCGTCGCTTGCCGCGGAGGAGATTTACGGGATCTACGATTCGTCGCCGGCACGGCCTTACGACATCAAAGAAATCCTGGCGCGGATTGTGGACGCCGGGCGCTTCGACGAATACAAGCCGGAATATGGCAAGACGCTGGTATGCGGCTATGCCCGCATCGGGGGATTTGCGGTCGGCATCGTGGCGAATCAGAAACTGCATGCCCAGCAGACCGATCACGAGGGACACAAGCGACTAGAGTTTGGCGGCGTGATCTACACGGAGTCCGCGGAGAAAGCCGCACGTTTCATCATGGACTGCAATCAGAATCTGATCCCGCTGGTGTTTTTTCATGACGTGAATGGATTCATGGTAGGACGCGACGCGGAGTGGAGCGGCATCATCAAAGCAGGAGCGAAGATGGTGAACGCGGTCTCCAACTCGGTTGTGCCGAAGGTTACCGTCATCATTGGTGGGTCGTTTGGCGCGGGACACTACGCGATGTGCGGGAAAGCGTACGATCCGCGATTCGTGTTCGCCTGGCCGACGGCGAAATACGCCGTGATGAGCGGAGATTCGGCGGCCGGAACGCTGGTGGAGATCAAGGTCAAGCAACTGGAGCGCGGCGGAAAGAAGTTGAGCGACGACGAGAAGAAGGAACTGTATGAATCCGTGAAGCGGACCTACGACGAACAGACCGATCCGCGATATGGCGCCGCGCGCTTATGGATCGACAAGATCATCGATCCGCTGGAGACGCGGGATGCGATCGTGCAGGCTCTGGAGGCTGCAGCGCTGAATCCGGATGTACCGGAGTTCAAGGTCGGAGTCCTGCAGACGTAGAAGGATCGGGTGATTGAGTGATCGGGTCCTCGGGCCATCGGGTACTTCGAAAACTGAGATTTGTCGTTCGTGTGGAATTGCGAATAATTGATGCGCGCGCAATGGTTTGTCGATGATCCAATGACCCGATCCCCCGATCACGCCGATTTGAAGGATATGCATGCCTGAGAGCGTCAAGCTAGTCGAGTGTCCCCGCGATGCCTGGCAAGGGCTGAAGGGGCAGATTCCGTCTTACATCAAGGTCGATTATCTGAAGGCCTTGATCAGCGCGGGGTTTAAGCACATCGACGCGGTGTCGTTTGTGTCGCCGAAGGCTGTGCCGCAGATGGCGGACTCGGAAGAGGTGCTGAAGGAACTCGATCCGCCCGATGATGTGGAGATCATTGGCATCGTGGTGAACGAGCAGGGCGCCGAGCGGGCAATTCAGACGAATGCGGTGCGGACGCTGGGCTTCCCGTATTCGATCTCACCGACGTTTTTGCAGAACAATCAGAGGCAGACGCTCGAAGACGCGATCGAGGAACTGGAGAAGATCGGCAAGAAGGCGGGCGACGCGGGACTCGATACCGTGGTGTACATCTCGATGGCATTCGGCAATCCGTATGGCGACCTGTGGAATGCCGACGAGTTGGTGGAGGCGGTCGGACTGCTCGAGTCGGAAGACATCCACACAATATCGTTGGCCGATACGGTCGGGTTGGCGACGTCGCAGCAGATTCGCGAAGTGGTTGGCGCAGTGCTGGCGAAGTACGACTATCTCGAGATCGGCGTGCATCTGCATAGCCGGCCTGAGCATGCTGTAGAGAAGATACTGGCTGCCTACGATGCGGGATGCCGTCGATTTGACTCGGCGATTGGCGGTTTGGGAGGATGCCCGTTTGCGCAGGACGCTCTGGTGGGGAATATTCCCACCGAGAAAGTGCTGGAAGCGCTGCGCGAGTGCGGAGTCGAACCGCCGATCACGAAGCCGCTGGATGCGTTGTTGAAGGCAACGGTGGGCATTCAGGCACGGTTTTCGGAGTCCGCGGCGGCGGATTAGGCTCGGTGCGTTCGCTTCGTTTTTTCGTTCAAAGTTTCGGCGAGGCGGGGAAAAGCAGGTCCTTCGCTGCGCTCAGGATGACAAGCGTCACAAAGAGTTGAGGAGCGGGTCCGTTTGGCTTCGCACAGCGTGAACCTTCGACCTCGCTCAGCGATGACAAGTTTAAAGTAGCTAGTTTTCTCAAATGTCCTACTCCACTATTCAACTCATCTACGACGAACGCGTTGCGACCATCACGCTTAACCGTCCCCATAAACGAAACGCGATCAGCTACGAGTTGATCAAGGATCTGCTGGCGGCGCTCGAAGAAGTGCGGACGTCGAAAGCGTTGGTTTTGATTCTGACCGGGGCGGGCAAGGCGTTCTGCTCGGGGATGGATCTGGAGGATCTGAGAGCGCTGATCGGTCGCTCTCCGGAGCAAAGCCTGCAGGATTCGCAGATCATGGCGCGGCTGTTTCGCACGATGTATGAGTTTCCCAAGCCGACGATCGCGGCAGTGAATGGAGCAGCAATCGCCGGGGGCACCGGGTTAGCGACACTTTGTGATTTCACGCTTGTGGTCCCGGAAGCGAAGTTTGGATACACCGAGGTGAAGATTGGCTTCGTACCGGCGATCGTGTCGGCATTTCTGTTGCGACAGGTGGGAGAAAAGATCGCACGCGATCTTTTGCTCACCGGGCGGCTGTTCGACGCGGAAGAGGCAAAGCGCATCGGGCTCGTGACGGAGATCGTGCCGGCGGAAAATCTGATGACGCACGCGAAACAGTTAGCGGAGCAGTTGCTCGAGAATAGCCCGGCGTCACTTCTGTACAGCAAGCGTTTGCTGAACGAGGCAGCGCATGCGCAGTTGGATCGCCAGATCGATGCCTCAGTGCGCGAGAATGCGGCGATCCGCTCAACGGCCGATTTCCGCGAGGGCATCACTTCGTTCCTCGAAAAGCGCAAACCCAAGTGGACGGATGCGTGACGCAGACCTCAAGGAGCCGGCGCGAGTGATGATCAACGAGACGCGTCTCCGCGTGCGTTACGCGGAGACTGATCAGATGGGCGTCGTTTATCATGCGAATCATTTCATATGGTTCGAGGTCGGGCGGGTGGAGTTGTTGCGGCGGCTTGGCTTCTCCTACAAAGACATGGAGCAGCAGGACAATTGCTTCATCGCGGTGGTCGATGCGCGGTGCCGGTATAAAGCGCCAGCACGTTATGACGACGAGATCGTGGTGAAGACCTGGCTGAAGAATATTCGCGAGTCGGTGATTCACTTCGGATATGAGTTGCTCCGCGCGGACGATCGTTCGCTGATCGCGGAAGGCGAGACCACGCACATCGTCGCGGATGCGCAGATGCGGAAGACGGTGCTGCCCGAAAAGTATATGAAGGCGTTTCGTGAGGCTGCGGGTAAATAGCACACCTCCCACGGAGGCACGGAGAATTCGAACTTAGTCTCTTGTGATGGTGGACCGTCGTGCTTGCGGTGCAAATCGGCCGGTCGAAACTTGAAACACGAAACTCGAAACTGGTTTCGGAGCTGAGAACTGACAACTGAGAACTGCCCTTGAACGCTCTCCACATCAACGGAAACGATCTGACTCTGGAAGCAGTCCGTGACGTCGCGGTCGAGCGGCGGCCCGTGCTGATGCTTCCTGAGGCACGTCAGAAGGTCGATGCGGCACGCGACGTGGTCGATGCCCTCGTCGCCAATGACCGGGTTTCGTACGCGATTACCACCGGCGTCGGCAAGCTCAGCGACGTGCGCATCGCGGGAGACCAGATCCGCGAATTGCAGATCAATCTGGTGCGCTCGCACGCGGTGGGCGTCGGAGAGCCTTTGTCGATCGCGGAAACGCGCGCGATGATGCTGCTGCGCGCCAATTCCCTGTCGAAGGGGTACTCCGGCGTGCGCGCCGTAGTCATTGACACGATCTGTGAACTGCTCACGCGCGGCGTGACTCCGTGGGTGCCGTCGCAGGGAAGTGTCGGCGCCTCTGGCGATCTTGCGCCGCTCGCGCACCTTGCGTTGCTGTTGGTCGGGGAAGGCGAATGCCACGACGGTAAGGGCGGACGCGTACCGGGCGGCGATGCGTTGAAGAGCGCAGGCATCAAGCCGCTCGTGCTCGACGCGAAAGAAGCCGTGTCGCTGATCAACGGCACGCAGGCGATGCTGGCAGTAGGGACGCTCGCACTGCTCGCCGCCGACACACTGGTTGATTCCGCCGACGTGATCGGGGCCATGGCCTGCGATGCATTGAAGGGCACCGATGCAGCGTTCGACGAGCGCATCCACAAAGCCCGTCCGCATCATGGGCAGATCACGACCGCGGCCAATTTGCGGAAGCTGCTCGAAGGCAGCGCAATCCGCGAATCGCATCGCGACTGTGGCCGCGTGCAGGATGCGTATTCGCTGCGCTGCATGCCGCAAGTGCATGGCGCAGTCCGCGACACGCTGGCGCACTGCCGGTCGGTGTTCGAGATCGAGACGAATTCCGCAGTCGACAACCCGCTGGTCTTCCGCAGTTCCGATCCGCGCGATCAGAAACGGCGGAGCGAGGATGCCGATGTCATCTCGGGCGGCAACTTCCATGGCGAGCCTGTGGCGTTCGCTCTCGATTTCTTGGGAATCGCGCTGAGTGCGCTGGCGGGCATCAGCGAACGACGCCTTGAGCGAATGGTGAACCCGGCATTGAGCGAGGGGTTGCCGCCGTTTCTCGCGCCGGGTGCTGGGTTGAACTCCGGTTTCATGATGCCGCAGGTGACGGCTGCTGCCCTGGTGAGCGAGAACAAGGTGCTGGCGCATCCGGCGTCGGTCGACTCGATCACGACATCGGGCAACAAGGAAGATTACGTTTCGATGGGTATGGCGGCCGCGATCAAGCTGAAAAAAATCGTCGAGAACACGCGCAACACGCTGGCCATCGAGGCGATGGCCGCGGCGCAAGCCATCGATCTGCTCGCCCCCCTGAAGACGTCCAAGCGCCTGCAACATGCGCATGGCGCGATCCGCGCCGTTTCTGCAAGGCTGGAGAAAGACCGCGTAATGTACCAGGACTTTGTGCGGATTGCAGAGGTAATCGCGAGTGGGAAGGTGGCGGCGGCTCTGCGGTAAGAATCTTTTCACCACAGAGACAGGGAGACTCAGAAAAGGTCGATCCTAATCCTCAGATAACGGTCCTTAGTACCTCAATGAGCGCTAACACTGGTTAGGGCATCTACTCCGCTAAAATGACTGAGATTCTCAATGCAATACGAAGCGTTGCAATGTTTTCAGAAGCTTTGCCTTACGCCATGGGACTCTTTCATCGCATAACGCTGTTTCTCATCAGCGAACAGGAAAAGGCACTGTTCTTGGAGGCTGGCGTCGAGTTCGCGGATGTGAGGGACGGCCCACGAGGCGAATCCGTAAGTTTTGACATCGGCGAAGACGACCCACGATGGGAAAGGGTTGTTGCTCTAATTGCGTCGCTTGAGGGGCGCGAAGGTATCGCGAAGGAGTATCGGGTGCAGAACCTTTCCATGACAGCGCCCACAATGAAAGAGAATCTACGGCAGATGAAGGAGCGTGTTGCCGCACACATCAAGTCGCGGCGGGGTCCCAAGTGGCTGGATGGCTATTCAGGTGAGAGCGCGGAGCGACTACTCTCGCTTGAGGGTTCGTATCGAACCGACTCGTTGGTCCTCGCGTTTGAACAGGCCATTGGCCAAAAGGCTGAACGCGATGGTATGCAAAGCCTTACCGACGAAGAGCGCATTGTGCTTGCGGTGGAGGCTCTCGAACGCGAAGTAAACAACGGTGGCTACGATCAATTCTTTGTCAACTCGTCTCGGGAGTTCGCCCTCATCATCGTAGGTGCCCTCGAACGGATCGGCTGCAAGAAAACCGCGAACATCACTCAGAAGGCGATAAAAGCACTTGGCATATCAGATTTGAGATCCGATGCCATCGAGGCCGTAATTTGTACACGTGATGAGGGGCGTCGTACCAAACTGAACCACTGCGACGACTCGTACTACAAGAACGCGGAGCCAATTGCAGAGCGTCTTTTTGCGTTTATCAAGGCGAACAGAGCCAGCATTTGTTTCTAACTATCACACTCCTAGAGCAGTTCTCGTTTCGACCCAATTCACTCCTCCGTGCCTCTGTGCCTCCGTGGTAGGTTTTGTTTTCACGCGCTGTTCGCTGCGCTCCCATCCAATCCCAACTCCCCGGCAATCCCGCGCATCGCCTCGATACAGAACGCAATGTGGGGCTCCAATTCCACACCCAACTCCGCCGCGCCGTTGGTGATGTCCGCGCGGTTCACGCTGCGCGCGAAGGCCTTGTCTTTCATTTTCTTCTTCACTGACGGCGCTTCCACTTCCGCCAGGGACTTGCCCGGCTTCACCAACGCGCATGCTGTAATAAATCCTGCCAGTTCGTCACAGGCAAACAAGGCTTTCTCCATGGACGAATCGCGCGTCACGCCGGTGTATTCAGCGTGCGACATGATGGCGCGACGGATCTCGTCGGGATATCCGCGCTCTTTCAGAATCTCGTTTCCGCGATAGGGATGATCTTCCAGGCTGGGATACTTGTCGTAGTCGAAGTCATGCAGCAAACCGACGACGCCCCACAAATCCTCGTCGGCTGAAAATTTCCGTGCATACGCGCGCATGCACGCTTCCACCGCCAATGCATGTTTGCGCAAACTTTCTGATTGGGTGAACTCAGTTAGTAACCCCCATGCCGCTGCTCGATCGTTCATCGTTTCTTCCTTAGTTTTCTCGTAATCCCGAAGTACCGTTTTGTTTGCGCGATGTAATGCGCACAACATTTTGTGCAAAAAATCCTTGACATCCACAGGCTGGATGCCTCAGATTACGCTGCATGTTGGAGATCTGACCACCGGTCTCCGGCGGAGTGCCTCCGCTCTGGCAACTCCCACAACCT
>Ga0126371_10001279_pt1 | contig 21195 bp, 17 predicted proteins | sample PanSoiMetaPlot_4_FD_110145 | JGI IMG/M metagenome (GOLD analysis project Ga0126371, IMG submission 110145) | Tropical forest soil microbial communities from Panama - MetaG Plot_4 | ecosystem: Environmental > Terrestrial > Soil > Tropical forest > Bulk soil | place: Panama | collected 2016-02-17 | reverse complement strand
TGGCGGCCAGAATCACGGCCTTGGCGCGCTGCAGATGCGTATTGCGTTTCGAATCGAAGTAGACGGCGCCAACGACACGGCCGCTCCGATCGAGTTCGATGCGATGCACGTAAGAGTTGGGGCGAATTTCGCAGCGGCCGGTTTTTTCAGCCAAGGGAATGACGCTGGCCAGCGAACTCGATTTCGCGCCGAACTCGCACCCAAAGCCAAGGCAGAAGCCGCAGTTCATGCAGGCGGCGCGCCCCGCACGGGGTTGCGAAAGAATAGCCATGGGCGCGGGGAAGGGGTGGTAGCCGAGTTTGCGCGCGGCGCGCTCAAAAAGGACGCCGCAACCCTTTACAGGCAGGGGTGGCATCGGATACGGCCTGGAGCGCGGCGGATCAAATGGACTTGCGCCGGCAAGGCCGGAAACGCCGACTTCCCATTCGACTTTCGTGTAGTAGGGCTCGAGGTCCGCGTAAGTGATCGGCCAGTCCGCGCAGTTGGCCCCGGGAATGTCGCCGGTCTTGCTGTGCTCGATGAAATCAATTTCGTGGAGCCGCCAGTAATTCGCAGTAAAGTGAACGCTGCTGCCGCCGACGCAGTTGCCGTATAGCACGGCCTGCTGCGTTTTGGCGGCGTCCTGCGGGGTCTTACGAAAGGTTACCGGCTGCTGCTTGGGGTGATTGGTGAGCAAATTCTGCGTAAAGACTTTGACTTCGTCGTGCGTGAAGTCTTTTTCGTGAAGGTATGGCCCCTGCTCAAGAACAACGACGCGGAAACCGTTGCTGGAGAGTTCCTTGGCGAGCACGCCTCCAGCGGCGCCGGAGCCGACGATGGCGAAATCGACTTCCTCGGACGGCCTGTAGGTGACTTTGCCCTGGGTCATTTCTTTTCCGTTTCCGCCGGGCCTGGCCGCCAGCCAGGATAGTCCTTGTCATAAAAGCCGAAAGGCGAGGTGAAATTGTGCGCCGGATCGCGGCCGATCGTTTTCCAGCCGGCGAAGTCTCGATTGCCGCCGCCCTCGGGGTCAACAAGGTAGCCGAAGACGGTATGAAAGCGAAGCGTTTGGATGAAGTCGGAGGTTCCACCGGGAAGAACGCGGCGCGGAATGCCTTTTTGTGAATTGGACTCAACCGCAAGTTCCGCAAAAATTTTGATCTGCTGCTCGCTGGTGGCGGCGGAAAAACGCGCGACACCGGGAAAAAGCTCCGCAGTGACGCTCTGCACAGCCGCGAGTCCTTTTTGATACGTGGGGAGGGAGTCGGCAGCAAAGCCTTTCAAAGCGCGATCAATGAAATAAATGACGCCGGCTTCTCGGGCTCCGGGGGTATCGTCGGTCGGAATGATGCATGCGGCCAAGGCGTCGATTTCACGAGCCTGGTCCGCAGTGAGGACCTCGAGCGTGGGGTTCGCCAATTTCGTCGCTTGATGCGCGTGCTGCGCGGCGGAAAGAATCGAAGGCCAGTTTGCGGTGACCCAGGCCGCTCCGAACGACCCGGAAAGCAGCTGTAGAAATTCGCGACGCGCGGGATGGAGCGAATTCATAATCCCCCATTGATGCAAGCAATCTACGAGTTTGTGGCGGATGACGTCAAGTTGAAACACCGCTAGCAACAGCAGACAAATTGGCCTTGGAGCGCGGAGCCAGAGGCGATGCGCGATGCGCGCAGGGATTGGTCAAAGCAGACGGGCTGAAGTATCATGCCGAATGGCCTAAACATGGCGACGTTTACGGGCGCAATAGGAACCGGGGGGAAGTGGCTCCTCGACCGGATTGTAGGCGGCATTGCCGCGACGGGAATCAATCCCAATCTGCTGACGTTTCTCGGACTGGTAGTGAATTTCGGTGCCGCAGCGAGCTTCGCCGTCGGGAATTTCCGGACCGGTGCGATCATTATCTTCGTCGCGGGGTTTCTGGACATGCTCGACGGGCAGGTGGCGCGGCGGCAGAACCGCGTGACCGCATTCGGCGCATTCTACGATTCGACCCTAGACCGTTACGCAGACATGGCGCTGTACATGGGCCTATTGGTGTACTACTCCGTTAGCGGAAGGACACCTTACGTGGTGCTGGCGGCGGTGGCGACGGCGGGATCTGTGATGGTCAGCTATGCACGGGCGCGCGCAGAGTCGCTGATTCCGTTGTGCAAGGTAGGATTTATGGAGCGGCCGGAGCGCCTTGTGCTGCTGATCATCGGCGGATTATTCAACCGCATGGCGCAGGTGCTTTGGGTGATCGCGGTGATTTCGACGATTACGGTGATTCACCGGATTTTCTATACCTGGCAAGAGACAAAGGCAGGCCGGGTGTTGGCTGGATTCAAGGGGACCTGACAGGTCTCCGGTAATCTGTTTCTAGTCTCTTGAGTTGTGTGAGCCGAAGGAAACCGTTTAGTCGATTCTGAAAGAACGGGCCTTTGGCCACTCAAAATTCTCCCGGAACAATCAGGATTCTTCAGAACCACAGCTGCGCCGGGCCTCGACGGAACTGGCGATTCGTTCACGCACGCGTTCCTTGAGGGCCGGGATATCATCCTTGGTCATGCCTTTGGTGTCGATTGTGGCGTGGAGGATTACGGTGATGGTTGCGGGACGGAGGATCCAGTCGCCGGTGCGAAGGTGATCGAAGGAACCGACCAGGCTGACGGGGACAATGGGGACGCCGAGTTGCTGGGCGAGACGAAAACCGCCATCTTCGAACTCGCCGAGTCGGCCGTTACGGGTGCGGCGCGCTTCGGGAAAGACGATCAGGCTGACGCCGCTGTTGATGGCTTCCTGGGTCAAGCGCCAGAGGCGCTTGAGGTCTTTCGGGCTGCGCACGTTGGGCACAGGTACGTTGCCAAAGCGCTTCATCAGCCAGCCGTAAATCGGAATGCGGAAGTGCGATTCGAGTTCCCAGCCTCGGACCAGCTGCGGGATGGCGCAATAGAGCATGAATGGGTCGAACAGATTGACGTGGTTCACCATGAAGAAGCAAGTGCGGTTGCGATCGAAGCCGGGCTCTTCTTCTACTGTCACTTTGGCGCCCGAGAAAAAGGCAATGCGGCGGCAGAGGCCGCGCTGCAGATAGTCGTGCTTACGAGGATCAAGAATTATGGCCAGGGCGATCAGCACGGGAACAACGACGAGGAAGTGCAACCAGCTGAGTCCCCAGAACATCAGGCTGCGCAGGATTTCGAAAAGACGCTTCATACGTAGACGTCCACCGCACCGGGCAGAATGTCGAGCGCCTGAGCGCTTACGGTGACTACTTCGCCGTCGACCATGACATCCACGGGCTCATCCAGAGCGAATTCGACGTGTTTAACGCGTCGCGTTTCGGCGAGCGGGTGTTTTGTGTGCGTACCGCTGTAAAGGCGCGGAAGCATACCGAGCAGCCCGAGACGGCCGATCGGTCCCCAGCGGACAAATTCGATAAACCCGTCGCTTGGATCGGCGTCAGGCGCGATCAGCATGGTGCCACCGGTATATTTGCTGTTGTTGAAGGCGAGAAACAGGCAACGGCGGTCGTCCCAGGTGGCAGCATCGTCGCAGCGCAGTTTGAAGGGCCGGCGCTTGAGCTGTGCGACGCGAACGAGCACACCAAACAGATAACCGAAGTGGCCGAAAGGCTTAAAGAGACGGTTGGTGAGTGTAGCAACATCTGCAGTGAAGCCCATGCTAACCAAATTGAGGGAATAAATTTCGCCGGTGGAGTGCCGGAGACGGATCAGATCCACTCGGCGGGTGCGGCCGGCGATCAGCGCTTCGATACAGTCCTCGCTGAATTTTTCGGTGAAGTCGCGTAGGAAGGAATTGCCCGTACCCATGGGTATGTAGCCGAGCTCGATGCGTTCGGTCTGCCCTTCACGGGTAAAGATCCCGTTGATGATTTCATACGCGGTGCCGTCGCCGCCGGCGGCCAGAAAGCGCCGGTATCCCTGATCGTAGGCTTCGCGCGCAAGCTGTGAGGCATGACCGGGAGCCATAGAAGCGATGGCGTCCACACGCAGGCCTTTTTCCTTGAGGCGGGCAAGCTGCAACCCGGCAACCTTGGCCGAACGTCCGCCGCCGGCCGCCGGGTTCACGATGGCTAGGAACTTATCGCTCACAGCTTTTCCGGAATGGGCATTCTACATGTTCCGCGCCTAAATCGGCAGGATGGATGGTTCACGATCGAGTTTGCCCAGGTGCTGGGCGAGCTCGCCTCGTTTGATTTTCAGTGAAGCAGTGAGCGGGAAATCCTCATGATAAAGGACCAGGCCATGCACCCGTTTGTAGTTGGTCAGGCGCGAGTTGCGCACGGAAATTTCGGCTGCCAATTCGTCACTGAATACCTGGCCGGGCTCGAGATGGATCACGAGTAGGAGTTTTTCGTTGACCATAGTGCGCTGCGGCCAGATGTAGTTGGCGGCAAACACGCAGAATTCTTTAACTTTCAGGCCATCGAAGGCCTGCTCGATATCTTCGGCGTAGACGTTTTTTCCTTCCTCGGTAACGATCATGTTTTTCTTGCGGCCAAACAGCTGCAGGTGACCTGAAGAATCGAAGCGGCCCATGTCTCCGGTGTGCAGCCAGCCGTCCACAATAGTTTCGGCGGTCAAGCCCGGCTCGTGGAGATAACCGGACATAACCGTTTTGCTGCGGATGGTGACTTCGCCGATGCCATCGGCGTCTTGATTGCGGATTCCGATTTCCATGCCGGGCAGCGGTTTGCCCACGGTGTCCGCACGGAAAGGTTTCAGGTCGTTGACGGTGACGGCGGTGCCGGCTTCGGTAAGGCCGTAGCCGTTGGCCACGGGAATACCGAGGTCGTAGAAAAACTGCAGCGTCTGCGGTTCGGTGAAAGCACCGCCGACGATGATAGCTTCCAGCTTGCCGCCGAACGCAGAATGCACTTGCTTCAGTAGTTTGCGGCTGAGCCACAGACGGGGACGATCGCGGGTGAGCATACGGTTAATCTTGCGCACCGCTGCAAGGGCTTTGCGCTTGGATTGGGGCAGCTCGTCGAAGCGTGCCTGGAGGCCCTTTTGCAGGTTCTTCAACACCAGCGGGACCACACTCACGTAGGTGATTTTGTATTTCGAGAACGCTTCACGGACATACTCGGGACGAAGCGTTCGCAAATGCACGACAGCAGCACCGCAGGTGAAAGGACCGAAGAAGCCGACCATGAAATCAATGGCGTGATTGGTGGGAAGAATGCTGAGATAGCGCACGCCCGGCCAGAAGGGATAGAGCGACGTTAGCGCCGTGCACTGCTCGAGATAATTCTCATGCGTCATCATACAGCCCTTTGGGGTGCCCCCGGTGCCGGAAGAGTACACGATCGAGGCCACATCATGTCTTTTCTGAGGGGTGAAGACGGGAGGCAGCGCGCCGCGTGTCTGTTCCCATCGCAAGGCGCCGTCCAGATCAGCGTTTTCGGGAGCTTCCGTGGCCAGAATGGCCTGCAAATTCCTGGCGGAGGCTCGGCCTGGAGAAGCGGCGAGCTGCCGCCAAATGCCATATTCGGTGATGAGAGTTTTGGCCCCGCAGTGCTTGAGTAGCTGCCACTGCTCCTCGGCCTTGAGTTTAAAGTCCAGCGGAACCAGCGTGGCCCCACAAAAAAAAACGGCGTAGGCGGAGATCAGCCACTTGGACTGGTTGGTCATGATGACGGAGACCCGGTCGCCCGGAACGATGCCGAGTTCTTGCAATGCTTTGGCGAGCGGCTGGGCGCGATTCTTGAAATTATCGTAGGTGAGGCGAAGTTTTTCTTCGCCGCGGTCAGATTCGATCAGGCAGATTTCCGTAGGCCAGGTCTCCAGCGCGTCGCGCAGAGCTTCCCCGATGGAGTGATATTTCCGTAAATCGAGCATCAGAGGCGGGCTTGGATGCGTTCGGCGAGCGTTTTAAAATCGTTGACACCCTGAACCTCATAATCGGGCAGTTCGATTTTGAAGTGATTTTCCAGGCGCGAGAGCATCTCGAGCGCCTGCAGACTGTCAATGCCTAGCTTTTTGTAGAAGTCGTCCCCGGGCGCCAGAGAACCCGCCGGGACCTTGAATTGCTTCGCCGCTAGTTCGAGGATTTCCTGGGTGGTTTGTTCGATAGTGCGCATACATCTTTCAATTTATCATCCCCGGCACGGGAAGGAAAAGACGAGTCCGCGCGGCATGGGCCGCTATTTCACAGGAGAATCAGGCCATGACGCATGCCAAGGGAAACGGCTTCGGCACGGGTGGAAGCACCGAGTTTGCCGAGGATGGACGCTACGTGGAATTTGGCGGTGTGTTCGGAGATCTGCAGTTTCACGCCAATTTCCTTGTTACCCAACCCGGAAGCGAGGAGCCGGAGCACTTCCCTTTCGCGCGGCGTGAGAGGCTCGGGAAGTTCGTCGGGTGGATTTCGCGCGGAAAAGCCCCCCGGACGCACTGAGGCTGCGTCGCGTGGGGAAAGAACCACTAGATTGCGAACAGCTCCTGCCAAGGCGACGGCTATTTGCTCAGGCTGGGCGTCGGCGGGCAGAATCGCGCGGACACCGAGGCCCAGCAACTCCGTGACAACCTCCGGTGTTGCTTCGTCGAGCAGCGCCACGATAGGTGTTTGACTGGCTAGCCCGGTTTCTTCCAGAGATTCGACCACTTCGGCCCTCACCGATTCGCCAGCTTCGAGGAGAATAACATCGGCTTGTCCTTCGAAGCCGGAGACGGCCTGGAGGGTCGCAAAGCTGCCGGCGATTTCGCAGGACCGCGGGGTCAGCCGGGACTCTAGTGCGCGGCGCGCGCGCAGAGCGGGGGCGACAATCAGAACACGGATCACGCCGCAATCGCTCCTCCCTGGCGGTCCCGTATGCGAACGCGAGCCATGACCTTGCGCACCCGGGTATAGTCGCCGCGCAGGAATTCGAGGCGCAACAAGGGAGCAGGTGACTTGTCGAGAGCTTCGGAAAGATCTTCGACAGAGCGAAATTGTGTTTGGTTCGCGGCGAGAAGGATGTCACCCGGAAGCAACGATGCTTGCGCCGCCGGACCATCCGGAACGACTTCTACGATCAGCAGACCGAGCGGCTGGCGGCTGGCGCCTGGAAGGCGAACGGGTGTAAGCGTGACGCCGAGCCCGTTTCTGTTCGTCTGGCCCTGCAGGAAACGCCGCACTTCGTTGCTGGGAATGGCAAGCGCCAGGCGCCCTGCAACCATGGAATTGATGCCGACGACACGGCCTTCGACGTCAGTAAGCGGTCCGCCGGAGTTACCGGGAGCGAGGCGGACATCGGACTGCACCCAGGGGCGCGAGCCGAGACCTCTCAATGGGCCGACCGCGTGGATGAGGCCAGTCGTCAGCGCACCTAGAAAACCCAGGGGATTGCCAACGGCAAGGACAATTTCGCCCGCACGGAGCTGCGCGGAGTCGCGATCGGGCGCCACGACGAGATTCGCGGCCGAGATGCGCAGCGCGGCGAGATCGCGGCGTTGGTCGCGAGCGGCGACTTCCGCTTCGAATTCGCGACCGTCCCAGAGCGTGACCTTCGCACGCGGCGCAGGCGCGACATGATCGTTAGTGACGATCAGGCCGTCGCTAGACCACAGCACGCCGGTGCCGCTGCCACGGCCTCCCGGCTCTACCAGTACAGTGAAGCGGCGCACACGTTCGGCGGTTTCCCCGATTCCCCGAATGCTCATCTTAGTCGCCCCCGTTCGGGCGTTCACCAACCGCAATGGGGGTCTCGCGAGCCACTCCTCCTCGCAGAAACTGGCCGGTGACCAATTGCCCGATACTTTCGCCGATCAGGTGTGCCCATACATCCTCCAGGCGGGTAACGGGCTTGCCGTTGATCGCCACAAGGATGTCCCCAATCACGACACCCGCTTTGTGGGCCGGGCCGCCGGGCTCGACTTCCAGTACCATGACAGCGGTTTTCTCCTTGCGCTGGAGTGTCTCTCTCAGATTCTCGGGGAGGCGAACCGGTTGCAAGCCGAGACCGAAGTAGCCGCGGGGGATGCGTCCCTTTTCGAGCAGCGCGGTGACGACACGATCAATCGTCGTGACCGGCACCGCCAGCGCTCCCACGTGCGCGAATTTTGGCGTAGCCAGGCCGATGACACGGCCATCGGCGTCAACTACGGCACCCCCAACGGCGGTGCTTTGCAGTGCGACGTCAAGACGCACATAAGGAGAAAGGCTGCTTCCGCCCCAGAGGCGGCGTTCGGAAGCGACCATGCTGACAAAGGCCAGTGCTGCAACCGGGCCGCTAGCCCGCGTACGACCAACAGCGAGTGCGAGGTTGCCTTGGCGAAGCGAGGAGGTGTCGCCGAATGACGGAGTGGCTTTCGCCTGCGCGCATTTCAGGACGGCGAGATCGGTCGAAGGATCGCGCCCAACCAGTGTGGCCGCGACGATCTGACCGTCGGCAGCTGTGATGTGGATCTCTTCGTCACGCTGCAGCGCGTGTTCGGAAGTGACAACGACGCCGGGACGCCAGATGATGCCGCTTGACGAGCCACGCGGTTCGGTATGCACGGCGACGGTGAACGAGCCGGCGCTGGCGGTGGCCTCGGCCAATTCTTTCGAGAGTGTGAGCCATTCGGTTGCCATGGGTGAAACCTCCGCATTCAGAATGGACGGAAAACCGGGCGTGTACATCCGCCGTTCGGGCAGGTGGTTGGACGTAGCCGCGACCCGGGGAGAAGAGAAGTTGCGGCGATTCTGGAGCTCAAAAACGGCTACCCGCTTCAGCGCCGCGGCGTGACCGGGAGGTGTTTCATGGGGTCGTCGGTTTCAATAAAGCGCTTGAGACTTTCCATCACCGCGGGACGGTTGAATAGTTTGAGGAAAATCTCGACTTCTTCGCGGAGTTCCTTGCGGGGAATCGGCTTCGTGAATTTTTTCGCGGCGACGCGGGTTTCTGGGTCAAACTTTGTGATTTGTTGCGCCATGGACCGTGCGACCTGCAGTGCGTAGCCTTCGCCGGCCAGATGCGTGACCAGTCCGGCCTGCTGCGCGGCTTCCGCATTTACGGTGCGGCCGGTGAACAGCAGATCGCGAATGAAGCTGTTGCCGACGTTGCGGCGCAGGCGCGGGATGCCGCCAAAGCCGGGGATGATGCCCAGGCGGAGTTCGGGAAAACCGAAACGCGCCATCTTATCCGCGACGATGAGGTCACAGAGGAGGGCGAGTTCGAGACCGCCGCCAAGGCAGACGCCGTGGACGGCGGCGATGGTGATGAAGGGCGCGGCGTCGATAGCGTTGAAGGCGCGGTGAATGCGTTCGATGAAAGCGCGTGCACCGCTGGCGCGTTTTTTGGGAGCGACGCTCAAGGCAGTCTGGTAGAGCTCGCGCAAATCCCCTCCCGCGGAAAAGCCGGACGGACGGGCGCTCGAGATGATGCAGGCGCCGGTGATCGGAGCAAGACCATCGATGGCCGCGACGAATTTTTCGACTTCGCCGAGGACGATGGTTCCGATTTCGTTGAGCGGCCTATGGTCGAGCGTAAGCTCGACCATCCCGTCACGCCACTCCCAGCGCAACGCTGTGCCTTGGAATTCCTTGATGGGTTCGGCGGCGTGGTGGTTTTTCTTCATGCGTTGCTGCCCACGACCGCGGCCTGCTTGCGGTACATCTGCTCGATTTCGTCGCGGTATTTCTTGTTGATGGTGTCGCGCTTGAGTTTGCCGTTTGCGGTGAGCAACCCGTTTTCCGGCGTAAAGCCTTCGGGAAGGATGGTAAAGCTGCGCACCTGGCGATAGTGGGGCAATTCCGAATTCACCTCGTCCAGAGCGGCTTGCACCGCGGAGGGTTCTATGGCCCCGGCAGCCAAGGCGCAAAGATACCCGCGTCCGTTGCCAACGACGACCACCTGCTGCGCGCCTGGAAGAAGCCGCGCGATTTTTCCCTCGATTGGCTCGGGCGCAATGTTGTGACCGGAATTGAGAATAATCAGATTCTTGATGCGCCCGCTGATGCGCCAGTTGCCTCGGGAATTCACTTCACCCTGATCGCCGGTATGGAACCAACCGCCTTCAAGGACGCCAGCGGTTTCTTTGGGACGGTTCCAGTAGCCCGGGAAAATATTCGGACCGCGTACGAGAATTTCATCGTTGTCGCCGGTTTTCATCTCGATTCCGGGAACCGCTTGGCCCACGCGATCGGCTTCGGGGACGAGGCGCGGATTATCCATGGTACAGATGCCGCAGGTTTCGGTGAGGCCGTAGACCTGCCAAATGGGAATGCCAAGCATGCCGAAAAATTCTTGGGTTTCCGGCGCAAGCGGCGCGGAACCGCAGACGAGGCCGCGAAGATGAGGCCCGAAGCGCTCGCGGATTTTGCTGAAAATGAGCTTTTGGGCGAACAGGAGCCAGAGTCTTCCGCCAGCGCCAGCGTCCTTTTGCTTCTGCCAGGCGGCACGGCCTTTCGTGTAAATCGTTTGGATAAACCAGGCGCGCTCAGCCAGCAAATCCTCGACGCCGCGCTTGACCCGCTCGAGGAGCGTTGGCACGTTGAAGAAATAGTGGGGTGCGGAGAGACGAATTTCCTCGGCGAGCTTGTTGAGATCGGTCGACAGCGTCAGCACGGTTTCGCGTGCCAGGCAGGACATCATCACGATCCAAGACGCGGCAAAGTTGAACGGAAGATATTGAAAGACGCGCAGCGGCTCGTGATCGCTTTTCGCGAGGCCGTCCATCCAGCCCGTGGTGCAACTGAGCATGTGGTCGAGATTCTGCCTATTGAGGCAAACGCCTTTGGGTTCGCCGGAGGTACCGGAGGTATAAATGATAGTGACCAGGTCGTCACCGCGGCGCTCATTTAGCGGGCCGGCAATTCCCTTCCCGGTCGGAACGGACTCGAAGAGTTCGTCGAAGGTGACACGTCGGGGGGCGGCGGACCAGCTTCGTGCAATCGCCTCTCCGAGGGTGGCGTCGGAAACGATCAGCAAAGGCGGCGTACAGTCTTGCAGCATTGCAGCAAGCTCCCCGGGCGCCTGGCGTGCGTATAGGGGCACGACGACTACGCCCTCAGCCATCAGCGCCAGGTCAATTGCGGCCCAGCGGACCGAATTCGCGCCGAGCAGGGCACAGCGATCGCCGGCTGCAAGGCCAGCCTGCCGCAGAAACGCGCGAGCACGGGCGATCTGGTCGAGCAGCTCCGCGCCGGAGACACTGACAAACTCCGTGCCGTGAATTTCGCGCAGAACTACCCGGCCAGAGGCGCTTTGCAGTTGGGCGAACGTGTTTTCAAGAAAACTCGGCATGGGCGTTAGCGTCCCGCAGCCAGCACGGCGGGCGATGAGTCGTAGGCTTCGACGAGTTTTCGAAGATCATCGCTGAACGGCGGGAGATTGTCTTCCCAGCTCAGGATGCCCTTGCGGAGGGGAAATTCCGGATACGTCTTACGCACTTCATCTTCGAAGAACATGGCCATGCGCGACATAGATTTGAGGTTACTGACTACCGTGCGGCCGATCGAATCGCGAATGGCATCGCTATCCGCGACAAGCCTTTCCATGACTTTGAGCAGCTTGGGGCCAAGATCGGGATCCTCCACGGTAAGACAAAGGTCTTGGTGGCCGCGTTCGCGCATAATGTTGCGGATACGCTCGTCCATGGTGACTCCGGCCGACGGGACGCCCGCGGGCATGGAGGTGACGATCCCGTGATAGCGCGAGGAGACCATATAGGTGCAGACACGGAGGACGGACACGAGCTCAAACATGTCGAAGTCGTCGGAGGTAAAGATCGGCGTGCCGGGTATTTCCTTTTCAATGGCGCGGCAGGCCACGGCGTCGAGACGTTCGGTAGCGACCAGGATGGGGAAAACTCTGCGACGCTCGAGAAACGCCTTTGTGGCTTCGACGAGGCCGCCGATGTAGTGTTTGAACTTACGATCCACTTCGGCGCCGGATTCGAAAAAATAGACGGTGCGATACTGACTGTCCTTGTAAGCCCGCGTGGTAGCGCTGGCAAGGTATTTCGCGATGGAGGCGCGTACAGGCCAGACGAAAGGGTGAATCGGACAAAGAGCGAGAATGGGAGTTTTTTCATCCCAACCCGCGCGACGTAAAGCTGCGCGAGCGTAATCCATGGGATGAGGTTCGAAAGTCCAAGCAGTGTCGGCGCCGAGCTCGTTGGGCACGCCCAGTTCGGATAGCAATTGCTGTGATTCGAGGCTGCGGGTGATGACCAGTGATTCACGCGTGTAGCGCCCGCACATCCATTGGATCAGATCGTCCATATGGCCAGCATCGCCTGCATAAGCGACGGAAAGCTTGTTCTGGGCGGAAGCGAGGCCGAGCGAGCCGATCATCATCGTGGTGAGCGCGTTGGCGAATTTGCTTTTGAACATCGAGCCTTCGCATGCGACGACACCGTGATTGGCATGGACTTCGCGGAAAAGGAAAGGCGGGTAGACGTCGGGGAGATGCACCTGGCGCGTCCCGTCGAAGTATCCGCGGGTGCGATCAAAATTCTGAGTCATCACGCTGAAGTCCACGTTTTCTGGGCCAAGTACGTGACGAATCTGGCGCAGCGTTTCCTGCACGCGAACATCGCTGCCGGTGTTGCGCGTGCCGTTGTAGCCGGCGAAAAGCAGCTTGAGTTTCTCGCCATGCGTCCAACGTTTGCCAAGCCCGAACATCCATCCGAAGCGGCGGACTTCGATCAACGCGCTGACCCAGGCGACCAGGAGGAAGTCGGTCATGCGCCGGCGCCTCCCGCGGTGACGGCAACCGATCTGGATACCTCCGCGGGCCAAGGTTTCGCGGGATATTGGAAATGATTGGCGCGGCTGAACTGCAAGAGCGGATAGGCGTATGTCGAGAATTTTGCCGGCGTTTCGCCAATTTCCTGAACCACACGGGAATTGTCGAAAACCGTGTTCCAATCAAGATAGGGCCAGAAAACCTTCAGCAACGACGCCCCATAGCCAACCGCACCGCCCTTGAAAGCCAGCCAATTTACGGTTTTCGAAAACGGGCCGCCCAACCAGGCCTGATAGTTCGGCTTCGACCAGCCGCCAGCCCGTGCCAGTGTGTCGGTGATTTCCTTGTAGGTCTCAGAGCCCACTCCGGAAGATAGATGATAGATGCCGAATTTTGGTGTATCCGTCTGGTGGATTTTCACGATGGCGGCGCTGACGTAATTCGCGGGAACGATGTCAATTTTGTCGGTGGGCCGCAGCGGCAGCACCGGGAAACGCGAAAGCGTGTCGAAGGCCTGGACCATATCGAACTGCGAGGTTTCGGGCCGGCGCGAATCGCCCAGCACAATCGCGGGGCGGAAAATAGTGTGCGGGACATCGGGCAAGAGCTGGTGAACCATGTGCTCGCAGAATTTTTTCGTGCGTGCATAGGGATCGTAGTCAGATCGGTTCCAGTCGATCGACGCGTCTTCGGTAACGACTTCATTTTGGCGTTTTCCAGCGACGGCGACCGTCGAGACATGCGAATAGCGGCGCAGGCCGTTGCGGTTCTGCGCGCGGCGCGCCAACTGGATGACTTCCAGCGATCCGCGCAGATTCACGTTGAGGCACTGCTTCTCCGATTTCCGATTCAGCGAGGCCGCGCAGTGCAGTATGGAATCAGTGGAATCGACCAGCGCGTGATACTCGTCGTCGGAAAGCCCTAGGCGCTCGGAAGTCAGATCACCGAGAAAGATCCGCACGCGTGAATTGATGTGCTCGAAAAAGCCCGGAAAATCGAAATGAAGTTGCAGTGATTGCCAGAGGCGCTCACGCGCTTCTTGTTCGGACTTCGCGCGGACCAAAAGATTCAAGCGATCGCAATGGGCGCTGAACAGTCCGGCCGCAAGGTAGCTGCCCAGATAACCGGTGGAACCTGTGAGGAAAATAGCCATAGACGATGGCGGCGCCGCTAACGAATCGCCGCGGAAGCTTCCTCCGGGGGCGCCGACCAATTAAGGACACGCGGCTCGCGAGACTCGAGCGGCCTGCCTTCCATCAACGGGTAGCACCAACGCCGCAATGCCGGTATGTGGATGTTAATCCAGTAGTCCCACCAGTCAATGGTTTCCGGCGAAAAATCGAAGAGTTTCTTCTCTCCCGGCGGCAAAGCGGCGGAGAGGAGGCGGGCGTTCTCGCACTCAAAGACGTGCTGATTATGAAGGATGAAGGGCTCATAAAGCTCGATGAGTTTTTGCGCGCGCACCAGATCGCGTTCGGCTTTTGCAAGCGGGGGCTTGCTGATGTGCAACGTTGTGGCGGCCTTGTTGATGCGGGCCACGACGGCTTTCTGCATGGGGATGGACATGCGTTCGTAGCGCTGTTTGGAAACGGGAATGGTTTCGAATTTGACCTTCAGCCAGTGCTCGATGCCCTGCTGCGTTTTATAGTGCTTGCGATGCGCAAGACCGGTGAGCTCGATAGAGCGTGCCATGTCCACGGGATTAATAGCGGAGGTAGCCAGCTGATAGAGGCGTGCGTGCTTCCGCTCGACAAGAGCGGCGGCGATCAGGGTCATGCCCCGCGTAACCATGTCTACAGGAATGACGTCGAGGCATTTGCGTTCGTTCGAAGGAAGCTGCCGGAAATTCGTGCCGAGCAGGTAGGAGAGCGGCCCGGAGGTGTTAATGCCTTCGTTCCAGCCGGTGAACGGCGTGCGTTCCGAGCTTTCCACGATCGAGGGACGCACGATGACGATCGGTAGATCCCTACCCTGCTGCGCCAGGATGGATTCGCCGAGGCTTTTGGTGAACGTGTAGGTGTTGGGCCAGCCGAGATGCAGGGCGCGTTTCATGCCCACGCGAACCAGGCGATTGCGGACCCAGCGGGCGCGGTTGCGCTTGGTGACGGCGTCAAGCTCTTCGGCCGCAACTTTCGATGAATCACCACCCCGTCCAAGCGCCTGGCGGCGCAAAGCCTTGGCGAGTTCGGGGCTCTCGGAGCGCTCTTCGATACGCTGCACCATTTCGCGAAGCGAGGAAATCTCGCGTTCGGCTTCAAAGTCGGGATTGTGGAGCGGATTATAGTTGGCCCGAAGCTCTTCGTTGACCCGGCCGTCGCGCATGCCGACGACGTAGCAGGTGGAAAGGTGCATCAGGCCGGCGTGATCGCACTTGCGGAGGAATTCAAGCAGGTAGCGCGTGGAATCGACGTTAGAGGACAGCGCGTCCCGCAGGTCGGGATTGAAATCGGTGAGGCCGGCGCTGTTGGCGACTATGTCGACCGAGCGCTGAAGACGCGCTTGCGTGGCGTCATCAAGGCCAAGGCCCGGCTGGCTGACGTCGCCTTCGATGACATCCACTTTTTGACGAAAAAACTTGGCAAGATTTGCACCGTGGATCTCGTGCAGGAGATCGAGCGTTGGCGACTCCTCGACGATTTTTTCGAAGCGTCGCTGCGCGGAAGTGGTGCGGTTGCGGCGGATCAGCAGGGTAACCCGTCCGATGTCCGGGATTTTTTCAAGCAAGTCCACCAGCCAGACCTTGCCGATGAAACCGGTGACGCCGATAAGCAGGATGTGCTTTCCGGCGAGGGATTCACGGACCGAGAGGGCCGCGACTTGTGGCGTCGAGCTGAGCCGCTCCACCGACGAGCGTGCTTGTGGCTGCGGCCGCAGCGCCGGCTGCGCCGCCGATTCGAGTTCTTGCGGACTATGCTTCCAACCAAGTTGCGAGAGAAGTCTTTCGCGCGGGATTTCGCCATCCGCCGAACCGCTGGCCAGCCAGGCGAAGGGGCCGCGAGGGCGAACGATGGGGCCGCGGAGTCGGCCGGTGGCGATGTCGTCGCGGAATTCCAGGCGATTGGCGATAAATCCTTCAGCCCCGAAATATTCGACAAGCGGACGCACAAAGTGCTCCAGAAGCTGGCTGACAAGAACCACGCGTTGGCCGCTACGAACGGCATCGGCGAGTTTCTCGACCGCCTCGCGACGCATGTGTGGCTTCAATTCGTACTGAAAGTATTCCTCGCCCAGAAGATCGAGGCGGTCACGCGTAAGGCCGCGCAGGACCGTGTGCAGGAGACGGGTAGCGAAAGTGCGGCTGGCGAGGTACACAGGAGGGCGCAACAACGTGAGCGCAGCCATTCCGGCGCGGCGCACCCAGCGCTGCAAAAAGCTCTGGCTGTTCCAACTGAAAAAGCCTACGCTGCGCAGCGCGCTGATTTCGAACAACGAGCCTTCCACCCGCCAATAGGTCACGCCGGGCACACGCCCGGGTTCGCCGCGACTCTGATTCAAACAAGGCGTTGGCATTATCTGGATGAAACGAAGCAACCGGCCAAACGGGGGGAAGGGCCATCAGGCGAAATCGCGAGGTTGCCCTCGGGTTACCGCATGCAAAAACGGAGTTCCCCCGGCCGGACCGCGGCTGCAGACCCCTTCCCCTGTGCCCGGGAAACCGGGAATTACTAAAATTATCATCCCCACAGGGTTCTCGCAACCAAGGGAAGCAGAATCTAGCGCCCGGAGCGGCAGCTTTGTTAACCCTTCCGTTTCAGCACGATACATCTCAAAGTCGGAGAAGCCAGCAGATTGATAGTCTGAAGATAGTCCGTGCGAACAAGGAAGCGAGGTAATCTCCCGCCATGAGCGCTTCTCTCTGTCCTAAGTGCAAGACCAAAGTCCCCGCCAGTTGGGAGGCTTGCCGCATTTGTGGCAATCCGCTTCCAAAATCGAGTGCTGCATCAACCGCAGCACTAGGTCCGGGACCTCCGGGCCCGGCAGGCCAAACGGCGGGAGCTAGTCCATCTCCAAACCACGCAGCCCTCATCGTCGTTTTAAGCCTTGTGGGATTCACCCTGGCGATGCTGCCCATCTGGTTATGGAGGCAGGGATACATCGCGGCGCACGGGTCGAATTTCTTCACCGAAGGCGGCGATCCAACCCACGTGAGATTCCGCGACCAAGCCGTGGCCGACAAATTCACCGCTGACGGAAGACAGATCCACCAAGATTTGGAAAAGATGAATACCCTGCTGCGAACTGCTCCCACCGACCTCAAACTTCGCATTCAGCAGATGGACGCGACGGTAACGGCCATCAACCAGTATGAAAAGAGCGTGGAACAGGCCCGAACCGACGTCCAGTTGGCGCTCGAGGGTAAGCAGTACGCTTCCCAAAGGGATCGTCGCAAACTGCAAGACCTCTTGAAGATCTTCGATATTCGCAAAAAAGTGGCGGACGTGCATCTGCACTTGGCCGACCGAATTATTAGCGTAAAGGGCGCATCGTGGACCATGGATGCTCGTGGAATGCACTTCCAGGGTGCGCTGCAGGAGTACATTGACGACATGAATAGCGACATCCGTTATCTGAATCAACAGGCCGCGGAGTTGCTGAAACACATGGGCGAAGAAGCGAAACCGGAAGCGCCGGCGCCGCCCGTGCTCGAGGTGGGTTCGTTCTCCGAAGCCTACGGAGTCGCTGCCGCGCCGTCGCCCGACAAGCCGGGGTTGCGGCCGTCCTACACAAAAGAAAATCCCCTGATCCTGAGCTACGGCTTCCTGCTAACTTCCGACGGAATCGCTGTGATCAGGCTGGGTAGCTTGCTGACGCAAACGCCGCTGCAAGTGCGTCTGGCAGATGGACGGCTCTACACGGTGAATTCGATCCTTTCCTACGACGTCGAGCACGATCTGGCGATGGTGCGCCTCGGGCGGCCCTTCGCTGAAGCTGCCAATTGGCCCGACGAACTGCCCTCGCTTGCGCTGGAAGTCGAAGGAGTGCCACGCCCATCGGGAGCGATCGGGATTCAGACCAAGAAGGAACGCTTGAACGCTGATCCCCCGGTGAATGCGGGCACCGACGACGGGATGTTCACGTTACGATTCACCGAACCGTCCGGAGGAGAACCGTTAACCATGCGGGCCTGTGGCCTGCCGGTTGTCAACTCAGAAGGCCAAGTCATCGGTGTGTTGTGTGGGAAGTCACCTTATTCTCCAAAGATGACCCGCTTGCCGAAAATCCCGCTGCCCGCACCGGGTGTGTCGTCGAGCGTGTTGCGGACGATGTTCGCGCAGGATCAGGGACTGCAGCCGAACGATTTCTTCTACTACATGAAGAAGAACAATCCGGAGGCGATTCCGAGCGAGATACCAAGATTGTAGACGGGAGTTACTTCGTTCTCGTCTTAGCTCGCTTCCCAGCTGCTCGCGCCGCGGAAAGAAAAGGATAGTTGTTTGGCGTTCCCGCGTCACCTGGAACGACAGGCAAGGTAAATGCCTTGGGCCGGTCTCGATCCGAACACCGATCGGAGTCAGACGCCCCACCCATATTTTTCGGCGTGTTCGAAGGTACGCAGCATTTCGTCGTGCAGCATTTCGTTGAAGACTGAGCAACCCACGCTCTTTTTGCCGGGCTCGGGGATGTCGGCGGTACGCACGCCGGTGTTGAGCACGCGGACGACGGATTGTTCTACCCAGTCAGCTTCGAGCGAAAGGCCGAAGGCGTCGCGCAGCATCATCGTGGCGCTGAGGATCGAGCCGATGGGATTGGCGAGGTCCTTTCCTGCTAGCCCTGGCGCGGAGCCATGGATGGGTTCAAACAGCGGTGCGCTGGTACCGAAGCTTGCCGAAGGAATCAGGCCGATGGAGCCTACCAGTGCGGAAGCCGCGTCGCTCAGAATGTCGCCGAACATGTTCGTGGTCAGCATCACGTCGAACTGTGTCGGTTTGAGTGTGAGCTGCATGGCGGCGTTGTCCACGTACATGTGCTCAAGTTTGACATTCGGGTAAATGGCGCTCATCGCGGAAACCGTGCGGCGCCAGAGTTGCGAGCTCGACAGCACGTTGGCCTTGTCGACCGAACAGAGCCGGCGAGAACGCGCTTCGGCGCGCGTGTAAGCGAAGGCGGCGATACGCTCGATTTCGGGAGTCGAATAGGATTCTGTGTCGAAAGCCCGCTCGACGTCCTTTTCTTTGACGTTGCCCCGCTCGCCGAAATACATGCCCCCGGCCAATTCGCGGACTATTTCGATGTCCAGGTCGCCAATGCGTTCGGGCTTCAGCGGAGAAATATTGCGCAGCGGTTCGAGCAGCTTTACCGGGCGCAGATTGACGTAAAGGCCCAGCCCTTGGCGTAAGGCGAGCAAACCGGTTTCCGGACGCTTGTTGAGCGGAACGGAATCCCACTTCGGACCGCCCACGGCTCCCAGAAAAACTGCGTCGGCCTTTTTGCAGGCGTCGAGCGTCTCGCTGGGCAGCGGACTGCCGGTCTTGTCGATCGCAGCGCCGCCGATAGGCATTTCGACAAAATTGAACTGGTGCTGAAACTCCTTGGCGCACTCGTGCAGCACGTTCGCGGCCGAGCGGGTGACCTCGGGACCTATACCATCACCGGGAAGGAGGACGATCGTCTTTTTCAACTTCATGACCTGGGCACCCCAAGAAAAGTTTAGTAGGCAATCAGATAGCAGGCGAAGCTTCTCTGGCCAAGGCGACAGACTTGCGACGAATCACTTCGTGCGCGATAGCCATCAGGTCGCGTGCTCGAACGTTTTTCGCTTCGTCGGCAAGCGCGGTAACGCGGCCATAGCATTCGGCGAGTTCGGTGTCGGAAGGGTCGTAGCCAAGCTCTTTGAGCGACTGGCGCAGCGCGTTACGGCCGGAGTGCTTACCCAGCACCAACGAGCGAGAGGGCACACCCACGGCTTCCGGAGAGATGATTTCGTAGGTGAGCGGGTTTTTGATAATGCCGTCCTGGTGAATGCCCGCTTCGTGCGCAAAAGCGTTGGCGCCAACGACGGCCTTGTTTGGAGCGATGTGTGCGCCGGTGATTTCGCTGAGCAGGCGGCTAGATTTGTAGAGTTCCTGAAGTTTCAACTTCGTGGCGACGCCGAAGCTTTCCTTGCGCACGGCCAGTGCAACGGCTACTTCCTCGAGAGCCGCGTTGCCGGCGCGTTCGCCGATTCCGTTGACGGTGCATTCGATCTGCCGCACACCGGCACGCACCGCAGCGAGGGAATTGGCCACCGCCAGGCCCAGGTCGTCATGGCAGTGGGCGCTCAGCATGACATGGTCCGGGTCGGCCAGGTGTTCGCGCACTTTCCGGAACATCGCGCCGTACTCTTCGGGCACCGCATAGCCGACCGTGTCCGGAAGGTTCAGAACCGTCGCGCCATTTTCCACGGCGATAGCACAGGCCTGGCAAAGAAACTCGATTTCCGTCCGACCGGCATCTTCGGCGGAAAATTCCACTTCCTCAACATGGTTGCGGGCCAGCTTGATCATCGAGCCAATGGCTTCGAGAGCTTGCTCGCGGGTCATGTGCAGCTTCACCTGAAGGTGCAGGTCGGAGGTAGCCAGGAAAACGTGCATGCGTGGAGAGGCTGCCGGATTCAGGGCCTCGGCAGCTGCAAGGATGTCGTCCTTGCGGGCACGGGCCAGTGCAGCGATGGGGACTTCGCGGACTTCCTTCGCGACCGCCTGAACAGCCTCAAGGTCGCCACGGGAAGAGATCGGAAAACCGGCCTCGATGATGTCCACGCCGAGCGCAGCAAGCTGGTGGGCCATGCGGATCTTTTCCTGGGTGTTCATGGAAAAGCCGGGCGATTGCTCACCGTCGCGGAGCGTAGTGTCGAAGATGCGTACGTGGCTCATAGCTACTCCCAGACCTACCCGTCCAGTAACGCACGGCAAGGGTCTTTAGTCCAATTTATCTTGATTCTGTATTTGATAATTCTGTCTTATACTGGGGCTTAGGGCAGTTATCGCCCGATTCCCTGCCGGGCTGTGGGACTCCCGGACAAAACGAAAGGAAAGCGGGATGGCAGTGCCCGCTCATATCCGAGGTTCTGGTTCATGGATTTAGGCGAATTGCAGGTTTTCCTGACGGTGGCCAAGGAGGGCAGCTTCAGCCGGGCGGCAGAGCGACTCTACCGAACGCAGCCTGCCGTCAGCCTGACCATCCGAAAGCTGGAGGAGTCGTTGGAGCAGCCGTTGTTTGTGCGCGGGGCCCGACCGGTGCGCCTGACCGACGCAGGCGTGTTACTACGGGATTATGCCGAGCGGCTGCTGAACCTGCGCGACGAAGTGAAAAAGGGCCTTCTGGAGCTGGAGGGGTTGAAGCGGGGCGAACTCTCTTTGGGGGTAAATGAAAGCTCGATCCACGCGCTGCTGCCGGCGCTGGCCACGTTCCGAGAGGCGCATCCTGGCGTGCAGGTGCGCGTCCACCGCATGTTTTCCCGCGACATTCCGCATGAGGTGGTGAATTATCGGCTGGACCTGGGCGCGGTGTCGTTTGTGCCGCGCGACCCGCAATTGCAGGCGACCGAGATCCTGAAAGACGAGCTGACACTGGTGGTG
>Ga0126371_10001278_pt1 | contig 21203 bp, 15 predicted proteins | sample PanSoiMetaPlot_4_FD_110145 | JGI IMG/M metagenome (GOLD analysis project Ga0126371, IMG submission 110145) | Tropical forest soil microbial communities from Panama - MetaG Plot_4 | ecosystem: Environmental > Terrestrial > Soil > Tropical forest > Bulk soil | place: Panama | collected 2016-02-17 | reverse complement strand
CGCGCCCTCCACGCCAGTGTTGTTGTGGCACAGAATTTCGCCACCATGCTCGCGAACGATGCCATAGCAAATGCTCAATCCCAGGCCTGTTCCCTTTCCAACTTCCTTGGTGGTAAAGAAAGGGTCGAAGATGCGGTCGGGTTGAGCGATGCCATGTCCGTTGTCGCGAAACGAGACTTCAACGTAGGTCCCAAGGCTCGCAGTCATGATCTCGATGCGCGCGGGACGGCCAGTTTCCCGCACCGCATCGTAGGCGTTGTTCATGATGTTGAGAAAAACCTGCTGCAGTTGATGGGAGTCTCCAATCACCTGGGGCAGGCTTTCATCGAGGTGCTCGACGATTTCGACGCCGTGGCTATTGAAGTCGTAGGCGCGCAGCTGAACGGTTCGGCGCAGGATGCCATTCAGTTGAACGGGCTTGCGCTGCGGCGGCATCTGCCGGGCGAAGCTGAGGAGGTTCTGGACGATCTGCTTGGTCCGCTGCGCTTCCTGCAAGATGACACGGAGGTCTTTGCGCGCGGCTTCGGGCATCTCCGGATTTTCCATGAGCAGGTCGGCGAACCCGAGGATGGCGGTGAGCGGGTTGTTGACCTCGTGCGCAACACCGGAGACGAGTTGTCCGACGGCAGCCATTTTTTCCGCATGGATAAGTTTTGACTGCAGCATGGCGGAGTCGGTGATATCGGTCATCACGACCACGATGCTGGTCACCACACCTTGCTCGTCGCGCATCGGGCTCAGATTGACGGAGAACTGACCGACGCGGCCGTCGCCGCGCATCACCGAGAGGTCGAGATTGTCGACCTGGTGACCGGAGAGTGTGGAGTTGAGGGCATCAGCGAGGACAGGACGACGCGTGGGCGAGACGAGTTCGGAGAGGGGGCAGCCGACAAGCTGTCCTTGCTCGTATCCGGCGTCGTACCAGCGGCGATTGGCGTAACTAATGAGGCCGGCGGTGTCGACGACGAGGATGAGACTCTGCGTGTTGTTGAGGATTTTCTCGGAGAAATCGCGCGCGCGTTGAAGTTCGGACTGGTAGGTCTTCAGGCCGGTGATGTCGAGCATCAGGCCGCGATATTGCAGCACCTGGCCGTGGGCGTCGGGAACTGCGAATGCGTTGATCAGGACGTGGATGGCGCTGCCATCCTTGCGGCGCAGAACTTCTTCGTGATTGCGCAGGATTCCCTGCCGCTGCATAACTTCGTTCAAATACTCGAGACGGTCGGGCGAATAGTAGAGCTGCTTCGAAATATCGATTTTCAGGAGCTCGTCGCGGTCTTGATAGCCGAGCATGCGGACCAGGGCATCGTTGACCTCAATAAAGCGGCCCGTGGGGACAGCGAAGAAGAGGCCTTCCTGAATGTTGTCGAATAGTTCGCGGTAGCGACGTTCGGCCTCGCGCCGGTCGGTGATGTCTTTAAGAACGTGGATGGTGTGCTGGCGATCGCCCCTGGCGCCGTGAATGCGCGAGGTCGAGACCAGGTACATGCGCTCAAGAACGTGATGGACGTATTCGTCGGATCCGTCGATGGTTGTGCGGCAGAAAGGGCATGCATGCGCGGGAGATTCATTTGCCAGTGCTGCCAGGGCGCGCATGTTGACGCCGATCAATTCTGCGGGCGGAACGCCAATGAATTCCGCGAGAGAGCGGTTGACGCGAAGGACGTTGTGGGCCTCATCGTGAACGACGATGAAGTCAGTGATCGCGTCGAAGATCTCCATCCAGTGACGGTTGGCCTTGTCCATGCGCGAGAACAGACGCGAGTTCTCTAAAGCGACAGAGGCGTGACTGGCAATGGCGTGCAGCAGTTGTTCGTCGTAGCTGGTGGAACTCTTGACGCGGTTGGCGAGACACAAAACGCCGACTGATTCTTCCGCCGAACCTTTCAGGCGGAGCAGGGTGCAATCCTTCCAGCCAAGGGCGGACGAGAGAGCGGCGCCAAGGACCTCGGCAGCGGGTCCGCTATAGCTTCGCTCTTCGTGCTGCGCGATGGCTTCCGAGAGCGCGTGACTGAGGCGGCGTTCAAGGCTGCGATCCGGAGCAGATGAGCGCGTGGGATCGTAGAGTACGGCGGTTTCGAGAACGGAATCCTGAAACAACGCCAGCGCTCCTGCCTGTGCGCCCGCGACATCGGCGGCGCGATGGACGAAGCGGCTATTGAAGTCGGGTAGGTGGACGACGCTGCCCAACTCCAATGCAAGGCCCATGAGAGCCTCGGCCCGCTTGCGATGCTCCTCGCTTCGGTGGAGGTTGCGCATGACCTCGAGCGCAACGGCGACTTGTCCTGCGAGGGCCCGGGCACGGCGGATGTCCTCAGGCGAGATGCCGCTATCACTGAGGCGGTCCATCACGGCAAACATGCCGATCACCTGCGTGTCGGCGCCGATGAGCGGAACGGCGAGAAAATGCTTCACCCCGTACTTGGCAATGAGTTCGAGGTTGGCGCCGGGCATCTCGCTCGCCTTATCCGTCCAGAAGACTTCCTTGGCGGAGAGGGCCTTGGTGGCGATGCCTTCCGGGAAAACGAGATCGACGTGCCTCGGTGCGCCCTGTTCGGCACCCAGGCGAACCCGAAAGATGCCATCTTCGAGAAGAGCGATGAAGCAGCGGCCGAATCCCAAAAAATCCGCAGCACGGACAACGAAGGCTTCAAGGAACCTGTCGAGTTTCCCGATCGAGCTGAGGTCAGAAGAAATCTCGAGCAGCTGATGGAGTTCGTGAGCCTGGCCACGGGCGGTGGTGTAGAGCTCGGCATTCGCGACGGCGACAGCACCGAAACCGGCAACCGCAGCGACCAGCGAGCGCTCGTCGTTGGTGAAGACGCCATCCTGGCGCGGATAGACAAGAATCGCTCCCTGAGTGCGAGCCGTGCGAAAGGGCGCAGCCAGCAGCATGCCGGCGGGAACGAGATCTCCGAGCGCGTGCGAGGCGGGGTCGATCGAAATGGCCAATGGCTCCGAAGCAGCAACGGCGCGGGCGGCAACGTCGGCGGCGAACCGGAGGGTGGTGCGGTCGTGCCGAGCGCGGGCGGTCGCAATCAGTTGCGGGGTGTCGGCAGCGACGCCTTGCAGTTCAAACGGTCCTTCCTGGCGCATGAAGATGCAAACGAGACGCGCGCGGAGAAGGATACGAATGCGATCGGCGAGGGCCTCGACTACAGCTGCGACATCGGGCGTGCCGTGAAGCGCGTGGGCGACATCGGCGAGAATCTCGGCGCGGCGGTGATCTTCGCGCGAGGCTTCGCTCAGACGATTGGCTTCCATCAGGCTGCCTAGTTGCCCGGCGAGGATAGTCGCTTTGGCGGCAAGGTCCTCGTTGAAGAAACCAGGATCGGAAGCGTGCAGGAAGGAGACGGCGCCCAGGACGTCGTTGGAAACGACCAGCGGGGCGGCCATCATCGAGCGGGCCTGAAACTCCGAGGCGCGAGGATACCGGGTGTGGTCGAGGAAGTTTACGAAGATCGTACGTCGCTTACGAACCGACTCACCCGAGACGGCGCTGTCGGCGGCTTTCATGTGAAGGCCGCGGAAACGGTCGGCCATCAACCCGTCGGCCTCCGCGCCGATCATCTCGTCGGGAGTCACCTTCTGCCAGAAGTACACGCCACTCACCTGGAAAAACTGACGGGTCTCACGACAGAAGAGGCGAATCAGCGAAGCAGCATCAATGCCTTGTGCCGCAGCGGAAGAGAAGCGCAGGAGAAGTTTCTGAAATGCTTCGTCGGAACGCGGATTGGGGCCCTCTACCAGCGTGATGTCTCCCGCATGCATGGTCTTGAAAGGCTCCGCCCGCTCCGAACTGCTTACAAGTTATTTGAATATAAGGGGAAAGTACCCTGCAATCTCATTTTGAGTCAAGTTTAATAAGGGCGCGGGTGTCGAAGTATGAAATCCCCGGAATGTGCCACACCGCCGATCTCAAATTGAGATGATTGGTCCGCAAGAGCATGCTTGCGTGAGACAGCTCTCCTTCCAGCCGCGCCTCGATAGGACTCAGATAGGAGCTGATGATCTTGATCGGTAAGCACTTGTCTGAAGTCACCAAAGTAATGTTCCCAACGATTTAGCTGGCACGAGTGTTGCTCCGCTCGGGGTAGGATTTTTCCGAGTATTGGGAGGGATTGTGTCTCGACGGGCATTTCGCGGTTGGATGTACGCGGCTTTGCTGGCTGTTTCCCTCGGAATGATCGTGTTCCATCCGCTGACTGGAAGGGCTCAGGACGAGCTGACCCGAAAGGTCAAAAGCAAAGTGGCGCCTACATATCCGGAACTGGCGCGCCGGATGAGCATTTCGGGAGTGGTCAAGGTTCAGGTGGTGGTGGCTCCCAATGGATCGGTGAAAACGACGAAGGTCGTCGGAGGACATCCGCTCCTGGTGAACGCCGCTACCGATGCGGTCAAAAAGTGGCGCTTCGAGCCCGCTTCCGAAGAAACGACGGGAATCGTGGAATTCAAGTTTGATCCGAATGTGGCCACTCAGTAAGCAGGTGGCCGAGGAAAGGTCTCCGGCAGCGATGGCGAGCTGCGGAGGTCAGGGGATGGAGGAACAGCGATGACGCTGGGCAAGAAGTTATACGGCAGTTTCGGGATCGTTCTTTTGCTGGTCCTGGTGTTGTTCCTGGTGAATTACCGGGCAGTGAACCGGGAGCACGACGCGAAGGAAGCCGCGAAGGAGTCGATGGACCTGGCGGAGGCCACCGACGCTGTCAGATTCCAGATGATGCAAAACCGTCTGTACCTGAGCAACTACCTGCTCAGCGGCGACACACGGGAAGTGGATCGCATGAACGAAGGCGTCCGCGTGCTCAGCGACAAACTGGAAAAGACGACGGGTCTTGCCGCCTCCGATCAGGAAAAAAACGCCCTTGAAAAGGTGCAGCAGCTGGAACAGAACTGGGCGAAGGAATTTGCGCAACCGCTCGTGGACAAGCGCAAGGACGTTGACAGCGGAAACGCCACTGTTGCCGAACTTCAAATTTTTTATCTGCAGAAGGACGCTTCCTCATGGGTGAAGAATTCCACGGAATACCTGGACGTCGCCGATAAGGAAAACCACAAGATCGTGGATGAGCGGCGTAAATCGGATGATGCTGCTGGAAAGAGCACGATTGTTCTGTCGGTAACTTTCACGCTTGCAGCTCTCTTTGTGGGCGGTTTCATTGCGTTCCGGACGGCAAAGTCCATCACCGATCCGCTGTCGAACCTGATGACGGTTGCGCACAAGATCGGCAATACCGGTGACCTCGATCACAACATTGATATCGACACGCAAAGGAACGACGAGATCGGCGAACTGGCACGCACGTTCGCCAACATGGTCACCTACCTGAAAGAGATGGCAGGTGTATCAGAAGCGATCGCCAACGGCGACCTCATGGTCGACGTGCAACCGCGCTCGAAGCAGGACACACTCGGCCATGCCTTCCAGCAGATGGTGCAGAGTCTTCGCGGACTGGTGCGCAGCGTAAGAGATCTTGCTTCGCAGGTCGCGAGCGCATCAAGCCAGGTGGCCGGAGCCTCGGACGAATCAGCCAAGATCAGCCTGCAGGGATCTTCGGCAATTGACGAAGTCACCAGCACCATGCACGAGATGAGCGTCAACGTGCAGAACATGGTGAAGAGTACACAGACACAGGCCTCGAGCGTGAGCGAGACCTCAGCCTCGATCGACCAGATGGTGGCATCGATTCAGCGGGTTGCGGACACGGCCAAGGTGCTGCTGGATATCTCGAACCGCTCGCGGGAAGAGGTACACAGCGGTATCACCACGATGGACAAGGCGACAGAAGGCCTGAACAAGATCAACAACACAATCAAGTCTTCGGGCGCCATCATCGACGCATTGGGTACGCGCGCGGATGACATCGGGAAGATTATCGAAGTCATCGACGACCTCGCGGAACAAACCAACCTGCTGGCGCTCAACGCAGCCATTGAAGCAGCGCGTGCGGGCGAGCATGGGCTGGGCTTTGCCGTAGTCGCGGACGAAGTCCGCAAGCTGGCCGAGAAGTCGGCGCAGTCGACCAAAGAGATTTCGGAACTGATTCAGAGCATTCAGAAAGAAGCGCGCAAGGCCGTCGAGAACATGGACGAGAGCACAACCATCGTCAACGAAGGCCTGGAACTGGGATCGGAACTGAACGGCGCGCTACGGAAGATTTCGAACGTGGTCACAGAAGTCTACAAGTTCGCGCAGGAGATCGGCGCAGCCACCAACGAGCAATCGCATGGGTCGTCGCAAATCGCACGCGCAACCACACGGCTGAACGAAATCACCCACGAGATCAATTCGGCGGTGGAAGAACAGGCGTCGGGCGCGCAAGCGGTCGTGAAGGCGATGGAACGGATGCGCGAACTGATCCAGCAGAGCACCTCGGGATCGACCGAGCTGGCGGCATCGGCGGAGCAGATGTCGAAGATGTCGCGTGAGCTTCTGGATGCGCTCGAGCGCGTGGCGGGCAAGACGGGTGACAGCGATCGGCATGCGCACGAAAGCCGGACGTTGGGCGCCCGCCGGGCGGCGGCCGCCGGAGCGCAGGCTTAAGGCCAAGGACGCGTATGAGCCGTGAACTGCAGATCGTCGGATTTCAGGTGGGCCGCGAGACGTACGGCGTGCCGATCACGTCGCTGCACGAAATCGTCCGCGTACCCGAGATCACCGCAGTACCGGATGCGCCTGAGTACATGGAAGGGGTCATCAACCTGCGCGGCAAGATCGTGTCGGTGATGGACCTGCGCAAGCGATTTGGCGCGAAGGAAGCTGCGGCAAACCGGCGCAACCGGATCCTGGTGGTGGAGTTCAACGGCAGGCTGTCGGGGCTGATCGTCGATTCGGCATCCGAGGTCCTGAAGATTGCTTCAACGGAAATTGAACCGCCACCGGCGGTCTTGCAGGAGGGCGGCCTCAACTGCGTCACGGGTTTGGGGAAGTACAAAGGGCGGCTGATCATGCTGCTCGACATGAACAAGTTGCTGGAATTCAGTGCGCAGAAAGCGCCGGCTGAGACCAAGCCGGCGGGTGCGAAGCCGGAGGCTCGCAGCGCTGCCGCACGTTAGTACAGGTTCACCGGAAAAGACATGGCCACATCAGGAGCTGCACCAGCACCCGCGCTGACCGAAGCGGAACTGAAACTGTTGCAGGCGCTCATTTATCAGGAATGCGGGATGCATTTCGACGAGCGCCGCACCCATTTTCTCCAGGATCGCCTGATGCGGCGACTGAAGGAATGCCGGGTCGACTCCTTCTACAGCTACTATCGCCTGCTGATCAGTGACCAGGGCAAAGGAGAGCTGGCTCAACTTCTTGAGAACCTGACCGTCAACGAAACCAGCTTCTTTCGCAATCGCGCGCAACTGGACCTGTTCCATAAGTACGTTCTCGAAAACCTTCTGCACCGCAAACAGGAACGAAGGGATTACTCGCTGCGCTTTTGGAGCGCCGGGTGCTCTACCGGACAAGAGGCTTACACCATGGCAATGCAGGTGGCGGACGCGCTGGCTTACTACTACATGCGCAATCCGCTGCCGGTCGACTCGCCGACACCGAAGCCGTTGATGCCGAGCCCGTGGAAAGTGGAAATCCTCGCGAGCGACATCAGCTACTCGGTGCTGCGAGCGGGGCAGGACGCGACCTACAGCGAGAATCAGATGGCGTCGGTCGACTATAGCTACCGGCTGCGGTATTTCGACAAGGTTGGGGACCGGTACGCGGTAAAGAAGGCGCTGAAGGAAATCGTCCACTTCGACTTCCACAATCTCAAGACCGAATATTTGCCGCAGCGAAACGACGTGATCTTCTGCCGCAACGTGATGATGTACTTCGACGAAGCCGAGCAGAAGCGGCTCATCAATAAGTTCTACCGCTGCTTGAATCCGGAAGGGTATCTGTTTGTCGGCCACGCCGAGAGCCTGCTGGGGCTCACGGACAAGTTTCAGATGGTGCACCGGAATAACGGAACCGCATACCAGAGGGTTGAGGTGAGGTCGTGAGCCAGTCCGACGAGCGCATGGCCGAGCTGCGAGAGCTCTTCTTCGAGAGCGCCCAGGAATTATTGCAGGCGCTGAACGACGAGGCTTTGAAGCTTGAAAAGCGACCCGGTGATGTTGAGATCGTGCGCAGTCTTCGGCGGACGGTTCACACGCTCAAGGGGGATGCGGCGGCGTGCGGCTATCGCGAACTGAGCGAGGTGGCTCACGAATTGGAAGACGCGCTGGCCCTCGAATCAGCAGCCGCACATACGACACTGGCGGAGGTTGCCTTTACGGCGGCCGATCTGTTCTCGGCGATGCTTGCGGCCTATCGAAAGCGTTCGAAGCTTCCCTCTCGCGATCCGCTGCGAAAGATGGTGAAGAAGCTTACCGAGGATCCGGTGACGAAGAAAGGCCGGAAGAAAGCCGCGGTGAGTGCGAAGACTTTGGGCTGGACCGAGTATGAGAAGCTCGCAGTCCAGAAGGCGCAGCAGGGTGGGAGATTCGTTTACCACGTCCTCGCGCAAATCGATCCGCACTGCGCCATGCCAATCGCAGGGCGACAACTGGTACAGAATGCGCTCAACGGCATCGGTGAAATTCTGGCCGTGCGCCCCGAGGCGGGATCGCCCGCTGCCAGCAAGCAAGTCGAGTTTCTGGTGGCCACGGAGAAGTCGGAATCTGACGTCGTCGCGAAGTGCCAGATTCCAACCATCGTGGCTACGGTCAAGGCGGATCTTTTGCCGGGCGAAGTCAAGGTGCACTCGAAAAAGACTTCCAAGCGGGCGGCTGTGTCCTCGGCTGAACCGGGTGCGACGGTTGCAGCCAGCGAGCCTGACGTTGCAGTCGCACCTGAAAGTGAAGCCGTTGCGGCGTCGCATGCGGCAGAGGCTCCAGCAGAGGCTGTATCTCAGCCACACACAACGCTGGCCGAAAACATTCTGCGCGTGGATGCCGAGCGCATCGACAGCGTGCTCAACCTGGTCGGCGAACTGATCATCGGGAAGTCGATGCTGCAACAGGCACTGAACGAGCTTGCGAGAACTTATCCGAAGGATACGTTGCGCGGAAAGTTCGCCGATGCAATGGCGTTTCAGTCGCGGGTTCTGAACGATCTTCAACGGTCGGTCATGAAGATCCGCATGGTGCCGGTTGAGCAGTTGTTCCGGCGCTTTCCACGAATGGTTCGCGACGTGGCGCGGCAATGCGGGCGCGATGTCGAACTCGTCGTGGTTGGGCAGGATACCGATCTGGACAAGAGCATCCTCGATGCGATTGCGGAACCGCTGACGCACCTGGTTCGCAACGCCATCAGTCACGGACTGGAGTCTCCGGAAGAGAGGCAGAAAGCCGGCAAGCCGCCCAAGGGCGTGATGCGGCTGAGCGCCTATCACCAGGGCAACCAGGTGGTGGTTGAGGTGAGCGACGACGGGCGCGGCATGGATGCGGCACGCATTCGCGCGAAAGCGATCGAACTGGGATTCGCTACTGCAGAGGAAGCAGCGCGGCTCACCGACGCGGAGGCGCTCGAATACATCTCGAGGCCGGGATTCAGTACCGCCGAAGAGGTCACGGAAGTCTCGGGACGCGGCGTGGGAATGGATGTGGTGCAGAGCGTGCTTCACCGATTGAAAGGCACTGTGAATATCGAAACACATCCGGGACAGGGCACCACGTTCCGCCTGAAGCTGCCGCTGACGCTGGCCATCATCAAGGCACTGTTATTCCACGTGGAGCAACGTCTGTATGCGATCCCGCTCAACGCGGTGGTCGAAATTGCACGCACGCGGGAATCGGAAGTCCATCAGGTCGATCATTACGAAGTGTTGCAACTGCGCAACCAGGTTCTGCCGCTGGTGCGATTGGGACGCCCACCGGCGGAAATCTCCGAGCGCGCCGCTACGAAGCTCTTTGTGCTTGTAATCAATGTTGGTGAACGGAAATTCGGGCTCATTGTTGACGGGCTGGAAGGTGAGGAAGAGTTGGTCATCAAGGCATTGGACGACCATGCGGTCTCGACTGATCTGGTGAGCGGAGCTTCAATCCTGGGCGATGGACGAGTCGTACTCATTCTGAATCTGTCCGCTGTGGTCGAGCATTTCTCGCGCTCGCGGCCGGAGACACCGGGAGCGGTGAACTCCGGACTGCTGCTTTCGCACGCCGACCGGGCACGTCTCAGCCACAGTGTGGCGGGAGGGCACGCATGAGTTCAAAGGTGCGGGTCCTCGTAGTAGACGATTCAGCGCTGATGCGCAAGCTGATTCCACAGATCCTCGAGCGCGATGATTCGATCGAGGTGGTGGGAACGGCGATGGATGGAAGCTTTGGCCTGAAGAAGATTGATGAACTGAAGCCGCAGGTGGTCACGCTGGACCTGGAGATGCCGGGAATGAACGGCATCGACATGCTGAAGCAGACCATGCGGAAGCTTTATCCGGTGCCGGTGATCGTGGTCAGCTCGCACAGCACGGAGGGAGCGTCGATCACGCTCAAGGCGCTTGGCCTGGGAGCGTTCGACTTCGTCGCGAAGCCGAAAGATGTTTCGAAACGCATGCCGGAGATTGCGGCCGAACTGATCTCCAAGATCAAGGCGGCGGCCAGCAGCAAGACTCCGCCGGTAAATCCGGTCGCGTCCAACATGCAGTACGGTAAGGCACCCGTCCGTTCGGACCAGGCGCCGACCAAGATCGTCACGATCGGTGTTTCAACGGGCGGGCCCCATGCTTTGCAGTACGTGTTCTCGCAGCTGCCCGCTGAGTTTGCGGGCACGGTTCTGGTCGTGCAGCACATGCCGGAAAACTTCACGGAGATGTTTGCGCGGCGGTTGGACGAGACTTGCGCACTGCGCGTGAAAGAAGCGCAATCGGGCGATTTGCTGATGCGAGGCCGCGTGTTGATCTGTCCCGGCAGCCGTCATTTGAAGGTAAAGCGCCTGCCACTCGGAAACGTCGCTCTGCTCAGCGATGAACCCCGAATCCGGGGGCACCGTCCTTCGGCAGACGTGCTTTTTCGGAGTGCGGCCGAGGAGTTCGGATCACAGAACGTTTCGGTGATCATGACCGGCATGGGGGACGATGGAGCCGAAGGACTGGGCACGGTGAAAGGGGCGGGCGGCATGACGATCGCGCAGAGCGAAGAGTCGTGCGTGGTGTACGGCATGCCAAAAGCGGCCATTGAACGGGGTTATGCGGTAAGGGTTGTGGGTCTGGAGGCAATGGCGAGCACGCTGATTTCGCTGTGCGCGCCCGACGCCAGCCAGAAGGGTAAGGAAACAAAGAACGGCGGGAGCGGAAGAAGCGCGACCGCCGGGCAAAACTAGGGTTATCTGTGCGGCGGGAGCGCCGTGTGATAGGCAATTAGTTACAGGAGGTCGTTATGGAGCAGTTTGCGCCAGTAAAACGCAGCAAGGACGGGCAGCCGATCCGTTATCTGATCGTCGACGACTCGGTCTTTGCGCGCAAGAACCTGGCCCGCATGGTCGAGTCGTTTGGCGGGCATTTGGCCGGCGAAGCAGGCGATGGTCTGACGGCCATCACCGAATATGATCGAACCCATCCTGACATCGTGCTCATGGATATCACCATGCCGCAGATGGAGGGCATCGAGGCGGCAGAACGGATCGTGCAATCGCATCCGGATGCGCGCATCGTGATGGTGTCGTCGGTCGGCTACCAGGAAAACATCGTGGCCGCATTGCAGCGGGGAGCACGGCATTTCGTGCAAAAGCCGGTAAAGCCGGAAGTGCTGTACGAGGTCATCAAGTACGTATTGGGTGACGATGCATCGGTGGCGAGCGCCGCTGGCGCGGGGGCCTGATTGTCATGAAGATGGAGTTGATCCAGCCGTTTATCAACTCGGCGGACGCGGTGCTTGCGCAAGGCCTGCAATGCTGCACGGCCATCGGTAGCCTTAGCATGGAAGAAGAGGCTTACCGCCGCAAGGGCGTCGCCGCGATGGTGTGGGTAACCGGGGACATCGAGGGAAGAATTATCATCGACCTTGATCCGGAGACGGCGGTACGAGTCGCCAGCAAGATGGCGGGCGTGGAATTGCCGGAATCCGACAGCCTCGTGCGAGAAACTGCGTGCGAGTTGGCAAACCAGATAATCGGCAATGCGATTACGGCGCTGAACGATCAGGGATTCCATTTCCGGGTTCATCCTCCCGTGATGCATACCTCCGAGGAAGGCATCAAGAGCAGCGAGGACACCGAGGCGCTGGTGATGTGCTTCGAGACTCCGATCGGCAGCGTGTTCATGAACATTGCTATGCGCTACAACCGCCGTCGCGCCGCAGACCGGGCCGCGGCTGCGGGCAGCTAGTTATTTACCGGGACTTCAGCGCTGCTGTCGGCCTTTGACATACTGGAGATCCCGTCCTGCCCTTCACGCAGGCGGCCCTGCCAACCGCTCGTAATCAGAAACCAAAAGCGATGAAAGTCTTGGGTGGAACTGCAAAGTTCGTAGCGCAGCACCTGAAGGCGTGCTGAATTTGGAAACAGTACCGCGCCCATTAATGCGCGCCCTGATAGGAATCGCTAAACGTCCGTCTTGGTGGCACCCCGCGACCGCGGAATTACGGCCCTGCCACCATGAATGCCGGATTTTGCCGTGGTGGTTGGCCCAGGCCCACAGCGGTTTGCGCGGAAGTGGTCGAAACTCCCAAAGGATTGTTCACCGAGAACGTTCCGGCTCCGAGGCCGGTGATGTTGAAGGTTCCGTTATCGGGGTTGAGCGTGGTGTCACCGGAGTTGGCGATGCCGGTGATGGAAATCGGCATTCCCAGGAAGAGCGGGATTCCGGAGATCATGGTGTAGGTAAAGGTCGTCGTCGTGCCGTTCTGCACCGCGGACGAAATGTTCACGGCAGGAGGAGTGTAGCCGCTCACGGGCGCATTGAGTGTCACCACGTAGCTGTTGTCGGAGGTGCGCACGCTTGCAACGCCACCTGCGTCGCAACTGGCGAGATAGACGCGTGTACTGTCGGCCGCGGCGACTGTCGAGATGCGGAAGCGCAGGCCGGCACAGTCGGCAACAGTGGAGACCGAAGCTTCCGGCAGGGCAATCGACTTCTGAACCTGGTTGTTCAGCGTCCCGATCGCTGTGAGTTGCGTTTGGACGCAGGCGGTAACGGTGCAATTCGGCGAGGTGCTATCGAGAAAATAGCTGGCGACGTAGGCGCGGCTTCCATCCCGCAACGGTGCAACGGAGAGCGGGAAGCAGCCGGATTGCGGACACGGAGAGTCGGTGCCACCGGCGGTAATCGGTTTCGTCAGGTCGATCGTGGTGAGCAGGCGCGGCGGGTCTCCCGAAATGTCGTAGATCGCAACCGAACTGTTCGTTGGGTTGGGGATGTAGAGCCGGTTGAGACGGTCGTCGTAGTAGAACGAGTCGACACCGGCGCCAACCGAGATGGACGAAATCACCTGGTCCGTCGCCTGCGTGGTGTCGATTGTGCTCAGGGTTCCATCATTTGCCAGAACGTAGACGCGCGTACTGTCGCTACGGGCTATAACCCAGCGCGGAGAGATGCCAATGCCTGCCGTCAAGGTCGTGTTGATCGTTTTATCGACTGTGTTGACGACGGTGACATTGTGGCTGTCTCGGTTCACGACGTACAGCTTCTTTTTGTCCGGGGTCTCAGCAAGCGCCCAAGGAGTGATGGCCTGATCGGGGGCGACATTCGGCAAACGAATCTCAGCGATCACAGCGGTCGAAGGGACCGACGCGTTCAGAATCGCTTCGACGGCGTAATACGGAGTTCCCGTGTTCGGGTCGATGAGCTGGCCCGAGTTCGCCACATACATCGTGGTGGAATCAGTACTTGCGACGAAAACGGGCTTGGACCCAGAGGGAAGATTGATGGTCGTCGCGGACCCGATGCTGCCGGCCGACAGCGCCTGGGCGAAGACGCTGACCGAATTAGAGCCTAGATTCGCCGACCAGACATTGTTTCCCAGAACCGTAGCATGAACCGGACCCATGGCGAGCTTGGTCGTGCCGGCTTCTGTGTCTCCCGAAACGTCGACCTGCATGCCCGTGCCGGGATAAGTCGTCCCGTTCTGGTTGATCGAAAAAGTGGTGTGGAAATTCTGTGCCGGAGGGATGGGGACCGGATTGGGGATAATGGTGGGGCGATACACGTCCCCACAGGCAATGCAGATCAAGAAACAGAGCAGGAGTGCCGCCACCTTGCCGTTACGCACCCAAGCCGCCGGCACACATCCGTGTAAGCTCATGAAGTCGTTAGGGTCTCCGGAGAATTGAACATTGTACTTGGGAACCGGAGTTCTGGGAAAGGGACAGTACAGTTCTCAGTTCTCAGTTCTCCGTTTTCGGTTTTCGGTTTTCGGTTTTCGGGATAAGAGCGAACCAATGAATTTAGTGAGGCGTTTGCTTGCTCGGGTTGCCCCGCGTTGGTCAAAGTGTTGTAAGAGATTAAGAGGAGAATCGGTTTTCGGAACTAGATTTTTGGCTTCGGTCGTCGGCTTTCGATGTTCGGCTTTCGGTCTTCGGCGTTCGTTGTTTGGTTAGTACCCCCTGGTTCAGAACAGAGGAATGCAACTGCCGGGTATCCCACTGGATAGGAATTAAACGAAAATCTCCACAAAAACAGAGACACCCACCGAATTGGTGGGTGTGGTTGGTAAGGTTGATTTAAGGCTAGCGGCCTCGGCGTGATTTTCCGCCTGCTGCGGCGGCTTCGGGCTCGGCTTTGGTTGTGGCTGCAGGTTTCTTTTTCCCTTCCATCTCGGCAAGGCTCTGCTTGAGTGCGGCCATCAGATCGACCACGGGAGCAAGCTTCTTGGGCCTGTCGATCTCAACTACTTTGCCGCCCTCAAGTTTCGTCTCGATAAGCTTCTTCAGATTTTCCTGGAAGTTGTCGTGATATTTCTCCGGATCCCAGTCGGTGGCGAGCGCTTCGATCAACTGGTGCGCAACCTTCACTTCGGCGTCTTTGAGCTCGACATCGGGGGCGCCGAAGCCTTCGACTTGGCGCACTTCCTCGGCGTAGTACATCGTGTGCAGCATCATGCCGCCTTCGTGCGGGCGCAGGAACACGGTGTATTCGCGGTTGTGCATGGTAAGTTTTGCGATGGCGACGTATTCGCTTTCTTCAAGCGCCTTGGTGAGGAGCGCGTAGGGACGACGTCCGGCCTCCTCGGGCACCATGTAGTACGACGACTCGAAGTAGACGGGATCGACGTCGTTGCTTTTTACGAATTCGAGGATCTCCATCGTCTTGGCGGTCTGCGGTTCGATCTTCTTGATCTCTTCCGGTTCGATGACGATGTACTCGTCCTTGCGAAATTCGTAGCCCTTCACAATTTCGCTGCGCTCGACAACCTTGTTTTCCGCCGGGCAAATGTATTGCTGCTTTACCCGCTGCAGATCCGGACGGTGCAGCATGTTGAAGGAGATACCGCTGCTCCGGGCGCCAGAAAACAGGCGCACCGGCATGGAAATCAATCCAAACGTCAGATACCCCGACCAAACGGAGGCCGCCATAGTTCACCCCGAACAAGAGAAAGGCGCCAGAGCCGCGCCCAGCGACGAAAGTGTAGCCTACAATCAGCGTTTTGATGCATCGGGATAGACGCTGGTACTCGAAAGAAAACGCACGACACAATGGGTCTCTGACGGCTCTGACCCTACAGCTTGTGTTTACGCCCTTGATTCCGGGAGGGTGGACTTCCGGTTAGCCTGCAGCACCATCGCATGTTACTGACAAAATTGCACTTAGCTCAATATGGGGCAGTATTGTGGGCATCTACTGCGGCTCGCGTGGCGGTTGGCGGAGCTGTAACGTTGGCGTTTGCGCTCCTCGGAAGGGCCGTTCGAGGGGTCAGCTTCTCTGGAGCGATTGCCGGTGGGGTGATCTGCCTGATTTTGCTTTGTACGGCCGGTCCCGGAGCGTTCCTGGTCCTGTTTTCATTGTTCGCGGTCACCTGGATTGCTACCCGGCTGGGCCGGTCGCGCAAACAAATACTCGGGACGGCAGAACGTCGTGAGGGACGTACCGCTGCCCAGGTGTTCGCCAACCTCAGCGTGGCGGCGGTCTGCGGGTTGGTTTACGCAACGCACGCGAATCCAGTGTGGCTGTTGGGTTTGGTCGCCGCTATGGCTGAAGTGGCAACGGATACAGTCGCAAGCGAGTGCGGCCAGGCCTTCAGCCAGGAGGCGCGGCTGATCACAACCTTTGAGCGGGTCTCGGCGGGCACTGATGGTGGAATCTCAATCGCTGGAACGGTTTTCGGAGTGGGCGCAGGCCTTGTAATCGGTCTGGTGGGAGTGGCGTGCGGGCTTGTTCCGATGTGGCTTTTATGGGCGCCGGTGGTGGCGGGAGTGATGGGGATGCTGGCGGATAGCGTTCTCGGCGCATGGCTCGAACGCCGGAGATGGCTCAACAATGAGCAGGTCAATTTGGCGGGAACGGCGATCGCAGCGGCGATCGGCGTGGTGTCAGTCAGAATGTTTGCATGATCGGAAGAAGCTTCGGAGCTTGCGCTCCGCCGGACAGACGAGGCGTCTGTCCCCACGTGGCCATTACCTCGTTGCGCTAAGAAAAGAAGCTTATGGAACCCGGGAAAAGCGGTGCAGAGCTGCGCGCAGGAAACGAATCACCCGGAACTCCGCTGGTCATGTCCATCGGTACCTTGAGGTACAGGTTACCCCCAAGCGACAATTGTCAGTACTTCCCTGACAGTGAGCTCGCCGAGTAGCAGTTGGCGTTCTTCGTCTCCCCTCGAGAATGCCCTCCGCAGTCGGTTGGAATGAATCGCTACAGCTGGGAGTGTTTGCAGGGCGAAGATGAAGATTAAGACTCTCGTGATCGGCTACGTTTTTGCGCTGGCGTTGTTCCTCTTCGCGCAGCATCGAGAAGGAATCTCGCAACCCAGCGGCTTCACCGGTGTGGTCGATCTCACGCACACATCCGGCGGAAAGACGAACTCCGCAGTACCGCAGCAAGCTTCGTCGGCTGTACGTAACGCGACTCTGGTGCGAAAAGATTCTCTGCGCCGAGTGACCGTTTCAGCATCAACCAACACCAGCATTGACGCTCCCGCACACCTTTCGCGCGGCATGTGGACGGTCGACCAGATTCCGCCCGAGCGACTCATCGCTCCGCTAGCAGTTCTCGATGTGACCTCGCAGGTTCGTGCAAATGCGGACTATGAAGTGTCGATAGAAGACATCGCGCGGTGGGAACAGATTCATGGCGACATTCCCGGCGGCGCGGTTGTTCTGGCGCGCACCGGATGGAGCGAACGATGGAATTCCAACAAGGACTATCGCAACACTGATAAGAACGGGGTCATGCACTTCCCTGGCTACTCGCGCGATGCCGCCCGTTTTTTAGTGGAGGGACGCGCGGTACTGGCCCTTGGAATCGATACCCTGAGCGTCGATCGGGGGTCGTCGAAGACCCTTGATGTGCACCGGTACACGCTGGCTCACAGCGTATATCACCTCGAAAACGTCGCGAACCTGGAAAGAGTGCCAGATGCGGGATCGGTGGTCGTAGTCGCGCCCATGAAGCTCGAGGGTGAGGTGGACGGCCCGGTGCGCATTCTGGCACTGACCCGGTAACATTTCCGGCGTTGCACTTTCGGACAATTCCCTACCCCCATCGATCGGACTAAAATTCATAGATCTACCCAGAGTGCTCGCCAGTTTCGTCTTCGGAGGCATCCTTCAGGTCGTAATTGGAATCCATTTTTGAGTCACTACCCGCACATTTGCTGCAAGACAAATTGAATCGGAGCGTACCGGTGCATCCTATTTTGAGGCCAGTCGCATTTTTTTTGACGGTGGGTGTATCTCTCAGTGCTCTTCCGCAAACCAGGCCAGTCAACCGCATCGCGCAAGCCATTGACGATCGCGAAACCGTAGTTTTGCAGGGCAACGTGCGCCCGCTGCTGCGCAAGGCCACGGACGAAGGCCGCATGGACGGCGGCACACGGCTGCAGATCTCGATGTCATTTAAGAAAACGTCCGAGCAGGAAGCGGCTCTGGAGGCGCTTCTGGCGGAGCAGCAGGATCCGCATTCAGCCAATTATCACAAGTGGCTCACACCGCAACAATTCGCGGATCGCTTTGGGATGACTTCGGCGGATATTGCAACGGTAACGGCGTGGCTCCAGTCGCAAGGCTTCAGCGTGAACCGGATCGCCAACAGCAGAACGCAAATCTGGTTCAGCGGACCAGTATCGAAGATCGAAACGGTCTTCCGCACGGAGATGCACAATTTCCAACTGAACGGCCGGGCACATTTTGCGAATGCGACGGAGTTGTCGGTGCCAGCCGCGTTGTCCGACGTGGTGCTGGGGTTTGCGAACCTGGACAACTTCCGGCCGAAGTCGCATTTGAAGCGAAGCAGCGCAACGACAGATCCGCTATTGGCGCACTTCACGTCGAATCTCACCGGCAATCACTCTCTTATCCCGGGTGATTTTGCGACGATCTACAACGTCACTCCGCTATACGCTCACAGTCCTGCATTCGATGGAACGGGGCAGAAGCTCGTGGTAGTCGGCCAGACCGCTCTTTTCTCAAGCGCAGCCAACAGCGGCGGAATTTCCCCCCCCGGCACTCCGACCGACGTGGACGCGTTCCGAAGTGCAGCGGGACTGCCAGCCCGTACGGCATCAAATTTCGCGCAGACTGTCGTACCCGGTACCGGAACGCCGGCGCTCTCGAGCAGCGACATCGGCGAGGCGAGCCTGGACGTCGAATGGTCGTGGGGAATTGCGAAGGGTGCAAGTCTAAATTACGTGTACGTTGGAAACCTGTCCACCGCGAGCGTTTTCGATGCGCTCCATTTCGCCATCGACAACAAACTGGCACCAGTGATCAGTATCAGCTACGGAAACTGTGAATCGGCGCTCGGATCGAGCATCGTGCGGCAGTTCGCGGGCTGGGCACAACAGGCGAATGCGCAGGGGCAGACTATTACCGCGGCCTCGGGAGACTTCGGCGCTGCCGATTGCGACACATCGCCCACTCTTCCTGCTCAGGGCGGCGCTGCCGTGGATATTCCCGCGGCATTGCCGTATGTCACGGGAGTAGGTGGGACGGAATTTACGGGGGATGCGGCTGCGACACCTATCACCACCCCATGCACGGGTTACGGTGCCACCACCTACTGGCAGCAGTCCTGCAGTTTGACCAGTGGAGCATCGGCAATTTCGTACATCCCCGAAACGACGTGGAACGACACGAACATTCCCCAAGTGCAGCAACTCGATGGAACTGGCGGAGGCGCAAGCATTTTTTTCTCGAAGCCCAGTTGGCAGACGGGAACGGGAGTGCCTTCGGATGGCGCGAGAGATGTTCCTGATATTGCTTTGAACGCTTCTAATACCCATGATTCGTATCTTTATTGCTCTCAGGGAAGCTGCGTGAACGGCTTCCGAGATCCGAATACGAACCCCGCCAACGGGCTAACCGCCGCAGGCGGCACGTCGTTTGGAGCACCAACGTTCGCGGGAATCCTTACAATTTTGAATCAAGCAACTGGTTCGGCCGGGCAAGGAAATGCAAACCCCACACTCTACGCCGTCGCCGCGAGCACACCGAGCGCGTTCCACGACATCACAACCGGAAATAATATTGTTCCGTGCGGATCTGGAACTCCGGATTGTCCGACCACCGGGACGCTGCAGTATGGGTTTAGTGCTGGAGCCGGGTACGATCAGGTCACCGGCCTGGGAACTCCCGATGTCAACGCTCTTGTGAGTGCGTGGAGCAGCGGAAATCCAACAACCGCGGATTACTCCGTGTTCGCAAATGTCGCCAGCATCTCCGCGCCAGGCGGATCGGCGACATCGACGATCAGCGTCGACGGGCGCAATGGCTTCGGCGGCACCGTGACTCTGGCGTGCTCTGCACCATCGACTGGGGCAATTACGTGCTCCATCAATCCAACTTCGGTCACGCTCAGCGGCACGACGACGAATCAAACCGCGACTCTCACCATCAAGACGACGGCTGCGTCACGGGATCGACACGACGCGCCGTTGAGTCCGCTGTTGGGCGGCGGCGCGGTGATGGCGGGGGTTTTCCTGTTTGGAATTCCTGCTGTCCGCCGACGCTGGAATGTCGTGCTCGCTTTGATCATGGTTGCGTTTCTGATGGCGGCCATGGGCTGCGGCGGTTCGAAGAGCAGCGGAGGCGGCGGGGGCGGCGGTACGCCAGCCGGAAATTACACGGTGACCGTGACCGCAACCAGTGGGTCCACGACACACACAACCAGCATTTCGGTGACAGTGATATAGAGTCAGTGTCAGCGCAATTTTTGGGGGGGGACGCAAACGCGTTCCCCTTCTTTTTTGCAAGTTTTTGTCTGCAGTGCGCTTTGGAACGGTGTAACGTTTGGTGGAAGTAAAAAAATCTTGCTTTGTCATCCTGAGACGCAGCGGCACGGAGTCGGAGGACCTGCTGTTTTTTTGAGGGCAAAACAGGCCCTTCGCTACGCTCAGGGTGACAATCTTTTAAGGTTTGCGCTACAGGGGCAAAAACTGCTCCGATCTGCGAGGAGGCAAACGTGATGGCAGATCCGCGATATCCGATCGGCAAATTTCATTACGAGGGCGCGCTTAGTGAACCGCAGAAAGCACAGTGTCTAGGCGATATTGAGCAAACACCTGCTCGATTGCGCGCGGCTGTGAACGGCCTTTCTGAGCAGCAACTCGACACACCGTATCGCGATGGCGGATGGACGGTGCGGCAGGTTGTGCATCATGTTCCGGACAGCCACATGAATTCTTACGTGCGCTTCAAACTGGCGCTGACCGAAGAAGAACCGACGATCCGGCCATACATGGAAAACCTCTGGGCGGAGCTGCCGGAAGCGAAGTCAGCTCCGATCGAGTTGTCATTAGTGTTGCTCGAGTCACTGCACGAGCGTTGGATGCTTATGCTGCGTGCGATCAAACCTGGTGAGTGGAAGAGGAACTTTCGGCATCCGGAACTTGGGTTGATGAACCTTGAGAAAACGCTGGCTCTTTATTCGTGGCATGGGAAACATCACGTGGCGCACGTGACGTCGCTGCGCGAGAAGATGGGGTGGTAGGAGTTCAAGTTTCAAGTTTCGAGTTTCAGAGTTTCAGGATCTCGAAGTCCGTTTTGAAAATTCCTGCAAGAACCGCGTGTGACATCTTCAGGCAAGGGGTCCTTCGACTCGTTCGCCCTGCGGCTCACTTCGCTCAGGATGACATTGGGCTCGGGATGACAT
>Ga0126371_10001277_pt1 | contig 21205 bp, 14 predicted proteins | sample PanSoiMetaPlot_4_FD_110145 | JGI IMG/M metagenome (GOLD analysis project Ga0126371, IMG submission 110145) | Tropical forest soil microbial communities from Panama - MetaG Plot_4 | ecosystem: Environmental > Terrestrial > Soil > Tropical forest > Bulk soil | place: Panama | collected 2016-02-17 | reverse complement strand
TGATTTAAAGCAAGAACATTTGTGTGGTTCAAGAGGTTGAACGACTCTACGACAAAATCCAGTTTTCCGTGCTCACCGATCTTGAAGAATTTCAGCACACGCAAATCCAGCTGAGCGTGGGTTCCAGTCCGCAGCGAGTTTCGTCCAAAACCGCGTGGACGTGAAGAAGGCGGGAACGAACCACTCCGGTTCGCGTCGAACCCCGTCAAGGGGTTGATCGGCCTTCCGCTTCCGATTGTCAAAATCGGAGCGATTTCGATGTTGCCTAATACCTTGGGAAGCACGCCCGAAGGCTTCTTACCTTCCTCCTCATCACCGAATGGCAGATCGAACGTTCCGCTGAATACGAAGCGATGTCTCTGATCATTGGTGGATAGAGCGCGTTCAGCATCGAGCAAGTACGGGTTTTCCGGTTGCTCGTTAAAGTCTGAAGCGTCGTCAACGGTCTTTGAGAGTGTGTAGCTACCAGAAAATTCGATCTCGTTCGATAGCCTTCGATTTAGTGAGATTGCCATGCCTTTGTAGACCGAACCGGCATGGTTCTGCCATTGATAGATGCCGTCAAACTTAGATGAGAGACGGGAGGGAGAAAATACTAGTCTCCCGAGCTGTTGCGGGAACGGATCGGGAATACCAAGACTGGTGGCGTTTTGCGGTGTAAGCAGGACTGGCGGTTGAAGGTTCGAGTTGACTGTGCGAGAAAGGTGCAAGCCTCGTGCAAACAAAAAGGTAGCGCTTGCAGTCAGATTCGGAGTGAGCATGTGCTCTACTCCTGTACTAGCAATCTGGCTGCGCGAAGTTTGCAAATGAGGATCGGCGGTAAAAATTGAGGGAAGAACTAAGGGGATCGGCGCTGTTGAGCTTCCACCGAGTTCTGATTGGAAGATCTGATTCGCTACCTGCCCATATGCCACTTGTTCAAAAGCTTGGAGACCGTTCTTGTCGATAGCACGGTTTACCGCTGCCAGCAGGTGTCGATCAAAGAAAATCCCGAACCCCGCCCTCAGCACCCAACTGGGCGAAGGGCTATAAGCGAGCCCAATTCGCGGGGCGACATCGTTTGTGTCGCTCGTGAACCGCGCTGGCAGTTGCTCGAAGTCATATCGAAGACCAACGTCAACTGTGAAACGGCTGGCGAGCGTCCAGTGATCTTGGATAAACCCCGCGTATTTCGGAGTAGCAAAATTCGCATTAGGAGTACCGAATGCCTGCCGGTATTGATCCGGCTCTCCTCTCAAAAACGAATCGAGAGTCGGGAACGTATAAACCGCACCAAAGCCGTCGTACGCAGAAACTCGCTCGCGAATCCAGTCCACGTCTCCTCCGAAGCTAATTAGGTGCCGACCCTTTGCCAAAGAGGCTACATCATTCAACTCATAGTGGTTCTCGCGTCTGCTGCTATTTCCATCGTATGGGCGACCGAAATCGATGAGACCAGCTATGTTGATTTCCGGCCCAATCTGGTCCGCAGTTCTTAGCACAGCTCTGCGAGTGCTTGCCTGAAATCGAATGCTGTTTAGCGCATTGTTCCTGAGAACCGAAATAAACGAACCTGTAACACCTTGGTCTTCAATGAAACTACTGCCCCGACCGCTCGGATCGACAATACCTCCTGTGTTGAATGCGTCTCCGACCTCGCGATTGTTCGTCAAGGTATACTTCAGCAGTACGGAATGCTTCTCTCCGATGTGATGATCCAGGCGACCTGAAACCTCAGTCTCCCCACGCTTCGTAGGAAACAAGTCTGGATTGATGGCGCGAGTGGTGATCCGTGGAAATCCACCAGAGGCAAGCAAGCCATTAATTATGCTGGCGACCGGAGGTGAGATCAGCGAACTATCATCTGCGTTGGCTCCCTCCTGTTCTCCGGCCATGTAGTAGAAGGTACGACCACGAATGACCGGGCCTCCAAGTGATAACCCCGCGCGATATCGATTCAGATAAGGAGACTCTTTTTCGTTGGTCAACGGGTCTCTGGCATTCAGCGCACCGCTCTGAACAAAGATGAACGCGTCCCCATGCAGAACGTTCACGCCACTCTTCGTGATCACGTTGATGGGACCGCTAGCACCTTGCCCGGACTCAGCGGACATGCCGTTACTGACCACCTGGAATTCCTGTACAGTCTCTGGCGACAGCTCGGTGCGTCCCGAACCCGTGAAGTCGTCGTTGTTCTCAACACCATCGATGTAGAGACTGTTGCTACGTGATCGCAGTCCCGCGAAGCTAAACCCGCTGTCGGCCAGAGCGTTCTTGCCTCCCGTCGTTCCCTGAACATTCGACCGGGTTAATTGAGGGGCTAAGAGTACGAACTCAAGGTAGTTCCGACTGACCACTGGAGATTCTTCAATGCGTTCACGGCCGACCGTCGTCGCGTCTGTGGTTTCGGTAGGATCAATCGGCAGTGGCTGTTCTGTCACAACGACTTGTTGACGGACTGTTGCGGGAGCAAGGCGAACGGCAACCTGAGTGACACGCCCAATTGATATCGGTACCGCTTTGTTTACATACGGAGAAAAGCCAGGGGACTCTATGTGAAGTTCGTAAAGGCCAACGGGAAGTTCACCAATCCGGAAAGATCCGTCTGAATTCATGGAAGTTGTGCGTGACAGGCCTGTAGCCGGATTTCGCATTGTGGCGGTGCCAGCAACGATTGCGCTGTCAGTCTGGTCAACCGCCGTTCCCTGAACTGCACCCGCTACTCGTGATGTCTGTGCCGCGCACAATAGAGTCAACACAAGAACAAGGATGAATTCCACAACCGCGGCTCTCATCTCCCACCACTTCGACAATAGCTACATCGTGTTCCGGACGAACTGTAGCCCGTGTTATAGCAATACGGGCATACCCGGGAGGCGAGGACTCCGAAAGGAAACGTTCGCGCCAGTTGCAGGGCGGTCTTAAAGTTGCTCCGTACAGCTTTTCGTACGAGCCCGGATTGTGGCGACGCGGGTTGGCGGATCGACCGCTCACCTGTTTGACGGGAGAGGCTCAAAGGTCCCGGTGCACGAACAACAGGACATGGGGATGGCAGAGAAGCGGGTGCACAGCCTTGTCCCAAGCGCTTCCGCTTGCGGTATTCCCGCATCCAAGCCGCTCTCTGTGCTGGATCGCGATAGGGCATACTCTTACTCAGATGCGTGCACCGTGTACCGTGTACCGTGTACCCACAAATGATCTATGACCTGAAAAGCAGTTTGCACGCGCAAGTTAAGCTGCCGGGGCTGTGTTTTCTCTAAGAGAGTTAACTATCTTCATACATGTAGAACACTTTCCCCGGCGTTTCGCGAACTATGCTGTGCACCTCATTTCATGTCTTCATAAACTCGTATCAGCAAGCGCCAGCTGTGCAATTGAATCAGTTTGCCCCGGAACGCCCGGCCACCAGCGATCAGACATTGCGCGACGTGTAAGGCATCTACGGGCCAGAAACATTCGGGGCGTGGGTGCCACACATTGGACCGACCCGCCTCAGGACGGCAATTCAACAACTCGTCCACCCACCTTTGAGGAATGGCTCTAAGTCCGTGCACTACATCGAGTAAGGCTCCAGCAATTGCAGCATTCGTATCTGTACACCACCACGCATAACCGTATCGACGATACCCTGCTCCAGACTATCAGCGCTGGTTGTCATCTGTGGCCGATGGTCCGAGCCCTGGCAGGCTTCGCGTCATCTCTTTAACGACTGCTTCCAATGACTCGGGATTCAGTCCCAGTTGCACAAGAATGGTGGGCGCAATTTGATTGGTGTGCACGGGTGACTTGATTTCACATCGTAGGAAACCGAGAAGAGAGACAAGCAACGCAACATGGGTGTCTTCGTCCGTAAACCCTCCGTGCTCTTCAATAAAGCCGGCATCCGACTCCACATAGATCACACCTAGATTCGGCTGTATCACAACATCGGGCATTCGAGAATCGATTTCAGGATCGGCAAACATCAATTTGAGAGATTCTCCGGAAAAGATCTGCTGGATCCCTGCTTCAATCTGCTGTTTCCGAATGGCCTCCACCACGTCGGCCGTATGTCTGTGGTCTTTCAGCCAGAGCATAGCGATGCTTCCGTCCTGCTCCGCATTGAGCAGCAACCCTGGCGCGATACCTTGCACGATTTTTGGGATCAGACTCAGATCGGCTGCCCGAAATCTGAGTGGATCAATTGGAACATCACCGTGTTTTGCGGTGACAATGATAAGAGTGGATTCTAGCAAGCCTTTTTCCTTCAACCTGCCGACGATTCTGCCTAGCGACTGATCGGTGTGATTCAACGCATCCAACAAGCCGGCGCTCGGAGTTCCCTCTCCATCTAGATATCCAAAGCCTTTCATTTTTTGCGCCATGCTGATGGCTTGAAAATTCATGCCGAATATTTCAGGTATGCCCATCGACCGCGTCCCCGTATGGTCTTTCCCGTCAATCTGGTTGAGGATCGCTTCGACTTTCGTATCGTCATAGGCTTCCATTTTCGGAATGCTTCGAGCCTTGGTCGTCATACGAATTTCGGGTGTGAAAAGGTCATCCACGCCTTGTCCCGACGGTCCATTCAGGAACTCGTATGCAGGATGCTTATCCGCCCAGGCGGTGCGGCCTCCCGCCTGCTTAATAACCTCGAAGATGTTGTTCACGCGCACGTAGTCATGGGGATAAACAGGGCTGCAACTTTTGGCCGGATTCAAAGGTAATTTCTTAGGATTGATTCCGCCGCCGTCGAGGGCGTTCGGTTCGTTATCAATGGAGCTGTCGTAGACCACCGCAGTCCCAACCGATCTGCAGTCGGAGCCAGGAGGTGACAAACTGCGATCGTAGCTGTTTTCAAAAATCACGCCCGTGGAAAGAGGAGAACCTCCGGTTACCATGGCAAGCAGTCCTGGCCATGAGTTGGATGGCAAAGAGCTATGCGCATTCGTGTAGGTGATGCCGTGCTGGCTGAGTTGCGCGAGACTGGAATTGGGTCTGGCCTTCACATAGTTGGCCAGATCAAGGGCATGCATTCCATCGAGGCTTAGCAATAAAACACGTTTTACGCGGGAAGCCGATGGCCTCACTGCGGGGCACGCTTGATCCGTCGTAACTGCGCCGGTTGCTTGGGCCTTAAGATTCAGGGGAGTCGACCAGACAAAGAGTGTCAAGACCAGGAAGTTTGCAGCAAGCGTTTTTAGAATCGCGGCATTAGTCACGTAGACGCCCTTGCGAGCAGACAGAGCTTAACTCCGCGTTGACAGCGCCAAAAAATTAATTTCCATTCATGGATACTCTTCATGCATTCTTGTTCATGAGTGTCCCAGAGAGGTCGCATTGTGCGCGATGAGGCAGTCAAAATGTCCGCGGTCGAAAGGAAACGTCTGGACTTCTGGGGTGCAACTCGGCGCTGATGTGAGGGTCCAGATCGATTTTCGTGGCTACTTAGCAGTATGATTTACGCCGAACGCCTATGAACATACTGATCTGAAAGAATTTTCATTTTCTTTTCGCCTCCGGTTCATCGTGCCAACGCACTATACTAGCTATGGGGTAGAGCATGCGTGTTCTCTTGGTGGAAGATGAGAGCAAAGTTTCGACTTTCGTTTCGCGGGGCTTGACTGCGGAGCGATTTGCGGTGGACGTCGCAGCCGACGGGCAATCGGGTCTGGAACTGGCCACTACATATGCCTACGACCTCGTCATCCTCGATCTGATGCTGCCGAAGCTAGACGGAACGCAGGTTCTGCGAAAGATTCGAGCTCAGAACTCCAATGTGCCGGTCCTGATCCTTACCGCGCGAGATATGGTGGTGGACAAGGTTGGACATTTGGAGGCCGGGGCCGACGACTATCTGACGAAGCCGTTTGCGTTTTCCGAGCTCCTGGCGCGTGTGAAGGCTCTGTTAAGGCGAGGTCCGGTGAGCCGCAGCAGCGTCGTACGGGTCGAAGACCTCGAGTTAGACCGCCTCTCTCTGCAGGTCAGACGCGCCGGCAAGCGCATCGAGCTTACCTCGAAAGAGTATTCCCTATTGGAGTACCTGATGTCGAACTCGGGGCGAGTATTGTCGCGTACGATGATTATCGAACATGTGTGGGATCAGAGTTTTGACGGAATTACAAATATCGTCGACGTTTACGTTCGTCACTTGCGCAACAAAGTAGATGATCCGTTTGAGCACAAGCTGATTCGCACAGTACGCGGGGTAGGTTACACAATCAGCGGCGGGGCGCCATCGTGAATTTACGCTCTCTTCGGTTCCGCATTACCGCGTTGTATGCCGTGCTTCTCTCGGGCGCTCTGGTCCTGTTCGGGGCGACGATCTATCTTGGTCTGCAACGATATTTGTACTCGAACCTGCAAGAGACGCTAGCGGACGAATGCCGCACGATTGAGACGGGACTGCTTTCGCAACATCCTTTCAGGCGGCCGCAATGGCTGCAGCAGGAAATCGAAGAGTCGTTTACGCCCGAAGCCAATGGCCATTTCATTCGTGTAACCCAGGAGGGTATCGGGGTCATCTTTGCCTCGCGAGAACCCAAGGACGGCTCTTTCGATCCGACGGGAGTGCCTTCGCCGGCGGAGCAGCGGGATCGACCCCAAAGAGTACGGCAGAGGGATGGGCGCTCATTGCTGGTTGTAAGTTCCCGTTTTACTGCTCCCGACGGTACGCGGTTTATCACAGAGAGTGGCTCTTCCAATCGCCAAATCGAAGTCACGCTTGACGGGCTTCTTGTGACCTTCGGCGTATACATGCCGTTTCTGGTGCTGGTCGCGGTGATCAGTGGATACTGGCTGATGCGGCGGTCTTTGCAGCCGGTGGATGAAATCACAAGGAGGGCGGAGGGCATCACGTCCAGCAATTTGAGCGAGCGGCTCCCGGTGATCAGGACCGGTGACGAACTGGAACGTCTTTCGGGGGCTCTGAATCGCATGATCGAGCGCCTAGACGGTGCTTTTCAACATATTCATCGTTTTTCCGCGGATGCCTCTCACGAGTTGCGCACTCCGTTGACGATTCTCCAGTTGGAACTGGAAGGATTGGCTCAGAATCGCAAACTAGACCCCTCACTTATGGACGAGGTAGGCAGTGCGCTCGAAGAGACTGGCCGGATGTCGCACATTGTGGAGAACCTGCTGACGATCTCTAGGCTTGATGCCGGCGAGTTGAAGATAGACAAGAGCCGACTGGACCTCGCCCAGCTCGCCTCGTCGAGTACCGAGCAGATGCAGTTGCTGGCGGAAGAAAAATCCATCAGCCTACGATGCCAGACAGGGTACGAGATTTATGTCGAGGGCGATCGCTCGCGATTACAGCAGGTGATCGTGAACCTAGTGGACAATGCGATCAAGTACACGCAAGAAGGCGGCGAGATCAGAGTTAACGTTCGCCAGGACACAAACTTGGCCATTCTAGAAGTCTCCGACAACGGCGCAGGGATTCCGGGTGACGCTCTTCCTCATGTGTTCGAACGCTTTTTCCGGGCCGACAAGGCGCGAAGCCGCGACCTAGGTGGGGCGGGGCTCGGACTCGCGATCGTGAAGTCGATCTGTATTGCCCATGGGGCCGAGATCAGTGTCTCGAGCCAAGAAGGACGCGGCACCTGTTTTACCGTAGAATTGCCAGCGCTCGCTGTCGTCAATCGGATGCAGCCCACAATCTAAGAGCTGTCACTTCTGAACACAATTTCACTTCGGATTAAGGATGATTTAATGGCTCTTTGTAAATCTACCTTGGTGTGCAGAGGCCTGCCTGAAGTTCCGGGGCCTCGGTTTTTCCCCTGAAGATGCAATCCTGCAATCGAGCCGACGACGCCTGTATCCAATTGTGATGACAGCCCTGGCTACGATTGCCGGCGTGCTCCCGCTGGCATTTGCGCTTGGCGCCGGATCGCAGATGCTTCAACCGCTAGCCATTGCCGTGATTGGTGGCGTACTGATTTCAATGGTCCTCCCTCTGATCATTACTCCGGCAGTCCACTTTCTCGCCACCGGGGGAAATAAAGCCATACAGGAGAGAGCACCAAAGCTCCCAGAGATCGTCGCCGCGTAAAGGAGCGACAAATGCAGGCCATGAATCATGAATTCGGAGCCAAGGAGTCAACGTCAAAAACACATTTGTCGTCGTGTTTGAAACTGCTTCAGCGTCTACGTCCAAGAATGCGCGGACCAAGAATCTCGAAAAAGTTCTTCATGCTGCCGGTTGCGATGATTGCCATCAGCTTCGGTTTTATCCCGATCGCTGGACTGTCAGGCCAGGTTGCACCGACAGGACACGCGAGTAGTTCGCAACCAATAAAACCCAGCTACGAGTTTTACAAGACCAAAGTTGAACCTATCTTCCTTAAGGACCGACCAGGTCACGCCCGCTGTTACGGTTGCCACATTCTGGATAACCGGGTTTTCCATCTTGAAGAGCTAAACCCTGGCAGCACGACTTGGACCGACGAGCAATCGCAGCGTAATTACGAGACTGCACTCATACTGGTGAATTATGGAGATCCGTCGTTGAGCACCCTTCTGATTCATCCACTCGCGCCGGAAGCCGGCGGGGATGCTTTTCACTCTGGCGGCCGTCAATTCTATACACAGGACGATCCGGACTGGCGCACGCTGGCAGAATGGGTGCGCGGGACCCCGGCCTCGACAAATCCCGCGTATCTGATTTATGCCACTAACAATGCCTCAGGCTCTATCGACGTAATCGATCCCACCAGCAACCAGGTGGTCCAGGTTATCAACGGGATAGAACTGTCGCATGGGGTTGCCTTTTCGCCGGATGGCGCACGAGTTTACGTCAGCGACGAGGCGCATAGCGTGCTCGACGTTGTGGATCGCAAGAGCGGAGAGATCGTCCAGAAAGTCGCGTTGAGCGGACGCCCGAACAACGTCACCATCACGAACGATGGGGACCGGGTGCTGGTTGGGATCCGCATCGGTCCGGCTGTTCTGGATGTGATCGACACCAATAGCCTGCAACGGACGAAGAGCATTGCGGTCGACGGCAACGTCCACAACGTATACGTCACCCCTGACGGGAAATATGCTGTCAGCGGATCGCTGGAGAAGAAAAGCATGTCTGTGGTCGACCTTGCTACGGAGCAAATGGTCTGGAAGATAAAGTTCGACCATCCTGTCCGGCCCATAGCGTTCGAAGCCAACCCCGATGGATCGACTCGTCGTATCTTTGCGCAGCTTTCTGAGTTTCATGGATTCGCGGTCGTCGACTTCGCCAAACGCGCGGAGCTGCTGCGGATCAAGTTGCCCGGTGAGCCCGCAGGATTTGGCAAAGCGGAAGGACGATTAGGAGTGCCATCGCACGGAATCGGCGTTACCCCGGACAACAAATCGTTGTGGGTGAACAGCACGGTTGCCAATGCAGTATTCAAATACTCGCTGCCCGATCTGAAACTGGTCGGGAAAGCCGAGTTGCCGGTTGTCAACACCGTGGATCATGGACGAACGGGCTCGGTACCCGAGTGGATTACGTTCTCACCCGACAGCAAGCTGATGTACGTGTCCGACTCAGCCGCTCAAATGTTGTCTGTGATCGATACCGCAACCCTGAAGTCGGTCGCCCAAATACACGCGGGGGAAGTGCCGAAGCGGCTGAAGACGCTCGTGCTGCATTGAAGGGTTCGCTACGATCTTGAGCTGCGCGCAAGCCTTTCCGCGCCCGAACCTGCGATTCTTACTGCAGCTCGAACCTAAGATCCATGTCCGAGTCTCAACGCACTACTGAGCTTGTCGCCGCCACAACGCCACTTCCGGATGTGGCACAACGCGCCCGGCACCACTCGGCACGGCGCCTGCTGCCATACCTGTTGGTCTTGTACGTCATCGCGTTTCTTGACCGGATGAACATCGGCGCAGCTGCGCTGCAAATGCCTCACGACCTCGGCTTTAGCCCAGTGGTGATCGGCTTTGGAGCAGGGGTATTTTTCTGCGGCTATTTTATCTTGGGATTTCCTGGTGCGCTCATAGCCGAACGATGGAGTGCTCGCAAGCTCATGGGTTACATCATGATCGGCTGGGGAATCGTGACCGTGTTCATGGCGTTCATCCACACGGCGACGCAGTTCTATACTGTGCGGTTTCTCCTGGGCGCCACTGAATCAGGGTTTTTCCCTGGCGCGATTGTTTACATGAGCCACTGGTTTCGGTACGAGGATCGAGCGAAGGCAGTCGCAGCGTTCTATGCCGCGAATCCACTTTCTTACGTGATTGGATCACCATTGGCGGGTGCGTTACTTGGGCTCAGTTGGCTGGGGTTGAGAGGCTGGAGGTGGCTCTTCATCCTTGAAGGCATTCCCGCGGTCCTGTTTGGGATCATCACTCTGTTTTATCTGACGGACTGGCCGAATGAGGCTCAGTGGCTTAGACCAGATGAAAGAGAATGGATTACCAAAACACTTCAAGAGGAGAAGGAGGCCAAGAAGCGGGTTCGCGCCTACAGTATCTGGGAGGCGATCCGCCATCGCGATGTAATTCTGCTGGCGCTGTGCTATTTCTGCGCGATGACCGGGAGTTATGGGATTGGTTTCTGGTTTCCCACGATCGTAAAGCGGTTGTCGGGGCTTAGCGATCTTAAGGTAACCTTGATTGGTGCACTGCCTTACGTTGCCGCGATCGTGGTGCAGCAGGCCAATGGGTGGCATTCCGATCGCACACGAGAACGCCGCTGGCATTCGGCAATGCCGGTTTTCGTTTGCGGCACTGGCCTTGCTGTTGCCGTACTTTTCGGCTCCAAGCCGATTTTGTCCATCGCGCTGCTCGTATTGGCAGGAGGGGCTTTCTACGGATTCCAGCCGGTGTTTTGGGCTGTTCCCACAACATTTCTCGGTGAGTCCGCAGCGGCTGCGTCGATTGGACTGATTAACTCGGTGGGCAATCTTGGAGGCTTCGTCGGACCGATGGTCATTGGATTTCTAGCAAGCCGTCTACACTCGTTCAGCGCGGCGCTGCTATTTCTGGTAGCCAGCCTGTTTATGGCCGGTGCTTTGATTCTCGCTGTGGGGGCTTCATCGCCGCCGGCAGATGTAAGCGATGGGTAGCCGAGAGTGGATCGGACGCACACGGAACTGAGTGTACTTTAGTCTTTATGAGTGATTTGTTACAGTTAGAGAGCGCGGTGGCATCCTTGTCCATGACACCAAGACTACAAGTCCCATAGTTAGTATACTCTGTGTTGACTACACAACGTGGCAAGTTCAACCGGCGCTGACACTTGCTATGTGCTTTGTGGTTGATGCGACGTGCTTTCTGCTCCTTCCAGTCCCGCCTGACCACAACTTATTGATCACTTTGTACTCCCGTAGTAAGGAACCAGATACGCGTAGTTCTCCCGTCTGCACAAAGCGTTCGTGATTCTCCTCCAATTCCTCGGGAGCGTACTTGTAGTTGACCATCACCCCGAACGAATCACGCAGGCCGTAGGGACGCAGGTTCGCTGAAGGATTGATCGACTCAAGGCGGGCACCATTGGCGAAATGAAAGTTAGCCACGGGATCATGGGGCCTATTCTCCACGCGGGCGTGAGTGATATATGCGAGCGCAACGCGACGAAGCGGTGCAAAGAGGGCATGGTGGTGATCAGCCGAGTTCTCAAGCAATCTAAGGAATGCATCCACGACATCGGCCCGTTGCGCCCATCGGGTCAGGTCGGGGCTGAACTCATTCAACAATCGGCCGAGGCGGTCTCGTGTGAAGCCCGCTTCAGAAGGGTGAGACAGCAGCGCACGCGAAAGCAACGGGACGGGCGATAGCGTGCTGTAACATCTGATCCGGGGCAACTCCGATTGCAACTCTTCGACGACTTGCTTGAGCAGGAAATTGCCGAACGGAATACCACGAAGGCCATCCAGGCAATTGTTAATGGAATAGAAAGTCGCGGTGTCGCCCAGCTCCGGAGAGAGTACAGGGGCCGTAATGTCGACCAGCGGCTCCAGCTTCCGAGCCAGCCCTTTAGTAATAGCGACCTGGACGAAGATCACCGGACCGTCAGTCACAGCAGGATGGAAGAACGCGAAGCAACGACGATCGGACTCCAGCCGCCGGCGCAGCTCCGGCCAGCCGTTAATCTCGTGCACGGACTCGTATGCGATCAGCTTTTCGAGTGTGATGGCGGGTGTGTTCCAACCGATTCTCTCCATGCGGAGGAATCCGCGGTTGAACCAGGAGCGGAACAAATGCTTTAGATCGACATCGACAACGGCAAGCTCTGGATGTGTGCGCAATAATCGGAGCAGGTCACTGCGCCACTTAACGAGGCTCTCGGTTCCTGCCATGCCGGTGTTGATACGCCTGAAAAGTTCCTGGCGGCGGGGCTCGAACGCGCCGAACAATGCGGCCGCGGTTGCAGGTGTTGCTTCACGTTGATAAGCCGCGAGCGCAGAGTGCATCACCTTGTTGTCAGGAGCGAATTCGCTCGCCAGCATCTGAAAAAAGAGCAATTGCTCGGCAGAGTTCAACGACTTGTACTGCTGGAGGATCCGGCCCGCCAGAACGGTCTGAGAGACTTCTCCGCGTTGCGAAAGCAGCTGATGACATAGGCTGCGCATGTCTGTGCCGCGAGTACCGCTGAGACTTCGGAGAAGCGTAGCGATAAATTGCGTCATTAGTTAGCGCGCCTTCATATCTGCAACCGACGAGCCCCCTCGAAATCGGCTTCGGTCATCGTTGAACCGGTGCATCGCTTCGTCGGGATCACAATAACTCGTGTTACTCGATTTCCTCCAAATTAATTCTTGTACACAAACGCTGGCGCGATTCTTAACAGTTTTTCATTCTTCTGTTTCATCCGCGCAGAGTGCCCCGCATTTCTGTACCTTTCACATGAATTGATGTAGAGTCTCAAGCCGCATGCTTCGTTTTGGACCGAGGGGGCTGGAATGGATGTCGAATCCAACGGCGTAGCGCAACGGGCGCGGCGGCGAATCGCGTACCGCCTGCTGCCCTTTGTTTTTCTGCTGTATGTCGTCAATTACATCGATCGTGTCAATGTCTCATTCGCTACCTTGGGGATGAGCGCAGACCTACACTTTAGCGACAAGATTTACGGCCTTGGCGTGGGCGTGTTCTATATCACGTACGTTCTCTTCGAAATACCCGGGGCCCTCATCGTGGAGCGCTGGAGCGCAAAAAAGTGGATTGCGCGAATCATGATCTCCTGGGGATTGGTCACGATGTTGACCGGGTTTGTCCATAGCGCGAAGGAGTTCTACTTTGCGCGCTTTCTGCTTGGAATGGCGGAAGCAAGCTTCTTTCCCGGAATGATTGTCTACTTGACACACTGGTTCTGCCATCGCGACCGCAGCAGGGCGATCGCGTGTTTGTATGCCGCAGTCCCGGTTTCTTCGATGGTCGGGGCTCCGATTGCGGGTTGGCTGTTAGGCGCTCATTGGCCACTACTGTCCGGGTGGCGCTGGCTTTTCATTATTGAAGGTATTCCCGCTGTGATATTGGGGATTGCGACTCTGCTTTACCTCACGGATTGGCCCTCACAAGCAAAGTGGCTGCCTGCCGATGAAAGGGACTGGCTTACTGGGCAACTTCAAGCGGAACTGGCTGCGAAGAAGAAAATCCGGGACTACAGCATCCTTCAGGCGTTTTGTGATGGCCGCGTGCTTTTGTTGACTGCTGCCTGGTTCATGGCGCTCTCGGGAATACTCGGCAACATCTACTGGGTTCCCACGTTCTTGAAGCGCGTCAGCGGATTTTCCACTCATGCTGTGACTTCGTTGATGATCCTTTCGGGTTTCGTCGGATTTGCAATGGTTCTTTTCAACGGTTGGCATGCCGACAAAACGCTGGAAAGGCGCTGGCATGCGGCCATTCCGATCATGGCGTCCGGAGTCGTGTACGGGGTGTTGATGCTCGCGCACGATCGGATCGGGTACGCCGTTCCGCTATTACTGCTGGGCAGTGCCTTGTACTACGGGTTCTATCCGTGCTTCTGGTCGATCCCGACTCTGCTACTGAGCGAGTCGGCCGCAGCGGCCACGTTCGGGCTGATCAATTCAATTGGGCAACTGGGCGGGTTCACCGGCCCGTACATGATCGGGTATCTTAACGACAAAACCCACTCACTTGCAGGCAGTTTTGGTGTGATTGCCGTGGCGTTTTTTGGCGCGGGATTGCTGGTCCTGAGTACCAGAGCGATCGGACCACAACACGCTTCCGAGGCAGCGTCATCGAAGGAACAAGCACTCGGCGCTGCGATCTCTTTCGCTCAGACCGATGCCGAAGGCGGGAAAGGAATTTCGTCTTGAAATCTATAAGCCGCAGGTGGGTTGCTTCGCGCCGGCGTACTGATCGTCGCGACCGCTCGCACACCAAGCGGAAAGGTCCATAAACGACATTTCATGTAGCGTTCAGTCTCTCTTCATGTTCGGGATTTATTCTCCGATGCCGCTGACGTCTGTTTGGGAGGTAGGAATTTGAAAACACGGTTCATGCTTCTTTGTGCGATAGGGATCATCACAAGTGTGGGCGCATGTGCTCAGAGTAGCCTGCCGATGAAACTGATTCAGACAATCCCGATGCCGAATGTTGAAGGCTACTTCGACCATCCGGCCGTGGACGTTAAAGGCGAGCGCCTATTCGCGCCTGGCGAGCACCAAAGAACGCTCGAGATCATCGACCTGCACGCTGGCAAAGTGGTTCATGAGATCACGGGCTTGGAAGGCAATCCGCGCAAGATTATTTACATTCCGGAATCAAATCAGATCTGGGTCGATTTGGGAAGCGGCGTATGCAAGGCGTTTAGCGGGGACACTTACCAGGTTCTAAAAACCATTCCGTTGAACCCCTATTCAACTCCAGAGGACAAGCGCGAACCGGACAATGGCATTTACGACTCGGCCACGGGCTTGTTTTACATCGCCGACCGCGGTGACCGCTCGAAAGAAGGCACCAAGGGGTCGATCGAAATTGTTGATACTAAGAACGGAACGTATGTCGGGCACATCACGCTGGAGGACAATGATCCGGCCGGGCTTGCGCTGGATCCATCCAGTTCCAAACTGTACGTCGTTCTCGGTGCGACCAGCCGGGTTGCCGTCATTGACCGCGAGAAGCGCGAGGTCACAGCTATGTGGCCGATTACCTCGGATGCTCCCCTTCCCCATGCCTTGGGAATGGACGCCGCGCATCATCGGCTCTTCATCGGCAGTCGGGTAAAAAAGGGACACATCTACAAACCCGGCAAACTAGTGGTCATGAACAGTGAGAACGGAAGCATCATCCAGGTGATCGATACCGAAGGTGGAGTCGATGAAGTAGTACACGATCCCGGGAGCCAGCGCGTCTATTACACCGGGACCACAGGATATGTAGACGTTTTCAAACAGGTGGATCCGGACCGTTACGAACGGATCGGGCTCGTGCCGACGTCCCCTATTGCGAAGACGTCAATTCTGGTTCCAGAACTACACCGTTTTTACGCGATCGTGCCGAAACACATCGTCTTGACGCCGCCTGTTCCTGAATCGCAGGAAGTGGCCGTCGAACAGGCCCGAGTTATGGTGTACGAAGTGGAAAAATAAACACATGGCCCGAAATGTCGGCCGGAACCAGGTTAGAGGCGGGAGGGCAAGGAGACTTATAGTTCTAGGTGTTTGCCTCTTGATTTGCCCCGCCAGTTCTGTCCCACAGGCGCCGAACAGTCCTCCCCCAGCCGCGAAAGTCGAAATCGACAACCAGCACGTCCGTGTCATTCGCCGCTATCACGCGCCTCACGAGAAGGTGGCGATGCATTCCCATCCCGACAGCGTTGTGGTGTACCTGACAGAAGTGCGCCAGCTAAGCACCGACACCAACGGTAAGACGACGCAGGTCAACCGTCATGCCGGAGACGTGATATGGAGTCCGGCGCACTCGCACTCGTTCGTGAATCTGGCAGACACCCCCATCGAAGCGATCGAAATCGAAGTCAAGCCGGCAGCCGCCTCATCTCGCAAGTTCGAATCACCGAGGGCGGTCCGCAATTTTGACCTCAGCCTGGAAAAGAACGCGCAGTAGTACTGTTCGTTGTCGGTGCAGGGGACAGCTAGGTGCGCGAATGATCATAGCGCGCAGGACGGATTAAACGCGCGAGTGACGTGGAACTACTTGACGAGGGGATGGCCCCGGGGTACTGAAATGAGTCGAGCGCACCGTTAATGAACACAATTTCATTCTGTGTTCATGTCAAGTTAATGGCACTCACATATTGATGTGCGCCGGTGAGGGGGTGCTGCGTGAACACAATGAACTTGGTTCGTGTCCGAGTTGTGGCAAGTGTTGTGGCAGCAGTTGTGATTCTGGGATCGTCAAGCCTTCTATACGCCCAAGTAGCCGGGGCAACGCTTTCCGGTAGTATTACGGACCCTTCCGAGTCAGCCTTGCCCGGAGCCCGAGTTTCCGTCATGAACGTTGCGACTGGCGTCGAGCAGACAGTGGCGTCAGACTCCGCCGGCTTCTACGTCGTGCCTAATTTGGTTCCCGGCCAATACCAACTCACCGTCTCAGCGAAGGGGTTCGTGACATCGACAGCAGAATTAACGCTCACGGTGGGAGCGAATCAAACTATGGATTTTCGCATGAAAATCGGAGCCCCGACGGAAAAAATCGTTGTTAGCACAGAGGCGCCGGCTGTGCAGCTATCGTCCTCAGACCTCAGCGCGGTCGTAAACGCGACGACCGTTCGTGAGTTGCCTCTCAACGGACGCAGTTGGAGCGACCTGGCGACTCTTCAAGCCGGCGTGGATAACATCCAAACCCAGCCTGGATTCGAGGTGGGCGCAGATCGTGGGAATCGTGGCTTCGGACAGCAGTTGACCATTTCCGGCGCCCGTCCGCAGCAAAACAATTATCGTCTCGACGGCATCAGCCTTAACGATTACGGAAACGGCGGACCGGGCAGTGTGCTGGGCGGAAATCTTGGGGTAGATGCGATCCAGGAGTTCTCCGTCATCACGGGGAACTACTCGGCAGAGTATGGGAAGACTTCCGGTGGGGTGGTCAATGCGGTTACCCGCTCGGGGACGAACGGCTTTCATGGTAGCGCGTACGAGTTCATCCGCAACAGCGCTCTGGACGCGAGAAACTACTTCGACCTCGATAAGATTCCCCCCTTTAAGCGGAATCAATTCGGCGGAGCTGTGGGTGGTCCGCTCATCAAGAATAAGACATTCTTTTTTGCAGATTATGAAGGTATTCGGCAATCGAAGGGGATTTCAGCACTTACGACCGTTCCCTCTCTGGACGCTCGACAGGGGAATCTTACTAGCGGAACGGTAACGGTGGACCCTGCTGCAGCCGCCTACCTGCCCTTCTATCATCTACCAAATGGGCCCACCAATGGTGATATCGCTGAGTACACATTCGCCGGTCAGCAGGTCGTAAATGAAAACTTCGTTACGGGACGCATCGATCACCATTTCAGCGACAAAGATTCGGTTTTCGGCACCTACGTGTTTGATCGAAGTCCCTACTCGTCTCCTGACGGCACCAACAACGTGTTGCAGGGCAGCCTCGTTTCAAGGCAAATCGGGGTGCTAGAGTGGACGCATCTGTTCGGCACTGGGTTTGCAAATACCGTTCGTCTTGGCTTCAACCATGAACGGGTAGATAACAATTCCAGCGTTTCGGCCATAAATCCGCTCGCGGCCGATACCTCGCTGGGCGCCTTCGCGGGCAGGACTGCGACTCAGGTCATGATTTCCGGAATCACTCCCTTTTTGGGCGGCATCGGTGGAGAACCCACCTACTTTTATCGCTGGAATACGTTGCAGGTATACGACGATGCTTTGCTAACGCGTAATAAGCATACGGTCAAATTTGGTGTCGCCCTCGAACCTATGCGGCTCAACATCAGGGCGCTATCCGATCCTAATGGAATTTGGAGATTCAAGTCGCTCGAGAGTTTTTTGACGAATGACCCATCCAAGTTCCAGGGAGGTATCGCGAGCAGCCTTACCCCGCGCAATCTTCGCACGCAAGTGTTTGGTGTGTATGTGCAGGATGACTGGCGTTGGAAGTCGAATCTGACGCTGAACCTTGGCTTGCGCTATGAAATGAACACGATGCTAACCGAGACAGCGAACAAGCTGGCAAACTTGCGAAACATCACGGACGCCACGCCGCACCTAGGTAATCCATTCTTTAACAATCCCACATTCAAGAATTTTGAGCCCCGTGTCGGTTTTGCATGGGATCCACTTCGCAATGGCAAAACCGCTGTGCGGGGCGGTGTAGGGTTGTTTGATGTCCTCCCCCTTCCCTATCAGTTCACATTACTGACCACATTAGCAGCCCCATTCTTCCAGTACACGGTACTCAGTGATCCCACGTCAGTATGCGTCCCCCCAGCAAGTCCTTGCCCACTGCCCTTTTACAACTTTGGCGGCAACACGAATATAAGCTTTCCTAACAACCGACTGCGGACGACCTATATCGAGCCGAATCCAAAGCGCAATTACGTAATGCAGTGGAACCTCAACGTCCAGCAGCAGTTGGCGCCGAATCTTACGGCAATGGTGGCTTATGTCGGGTCGCGCGGCATACATCAACCATTCCGCGTAGATGACGCCGACATGGCGATTCCGACCCCTACCCAATACGGCTATGTATTTGACCCGAATGCCCCTCGTCTAAACGATAACTATGGCTCAATTCGCTCGCTCGTGTACCGAGGGCACTCCTATTTCAATGCGCTCGAGACGCAGATTGCCAAACGGATGAGCCACGGACTCCAGGCGCAGGGTGTGTTTACCTGGTCGAAAAGCGTTGACACGAGTTCAGCGACGATGGCAGGTGACGCCTTCGGCAACTCGATCTCGAGTTTGCCTCCTTATGATATTAGGTCAAACCGCGGCTTGTCTGACTTCAACATCGGGCGCACCTTGGTCATAAATGGAACTTGGGACGTTCCTTCTCCCAAATCACTCGATGGACCCGCTAAGTGGGCGTTAGATGGTTGGGAACTTGGGGCGATCTTCACCGCGCATGACGGCGTTCCATTCACCGCAACCTGGGGCACCGGCGATGACCCATCGTTGACCCAGAGTGGCGACGATTGGGCTTTCCCCGACCGCCTCAAGACTCCTGCATGCAGCACGCTGACTCGCCCCCAGAGTCCAACGAACTACATTAAGACGGAGTGTTTCGCAATTCCGACCATTCCAGACCCCACAGCTTGGGCGGCAAACAACTGTGTCGGCACATTCCCTCAATGCTTTAACCTGCGCGGCAACGCCGGGCGCAATATCCTGATCGGTCCTGGTCTGGCGGACCTGGACTTCTCGGTGTTCAAGAACAATTACATCCGGAGGGTCTCGGAGAGCTTCAACGTGCAGTTCCGCGCGGAGATCTTCAACATTCTCAATCGCGCCAACTTCGCTCCGCCGACCACTCCGGACAATACCGACATTTTTGATAGTTCAGGTGCGCCGACCGGCGTAGCCGGCCTGCTCTCAAGGACCACAACTACGGCGAGAGAAGTTCAGTTCGCCATCAAGATAATTTGGTAACCAATAACGAATTGCAAGTTGCTCAGGAGAAAAAATGAAGAGATCCCGGGTTGCTTTTGTCCTGATTCTTGCTCTGCTAATGATCGGCGGGGCACAGGCCCAAGAAGCGCCAGTGAAGCTGGAGAAAACGTTCAAACTGCCGGCCGATGTCAAAGGGAGATTCGACCATTTCGGAGTCGATCTGAAACATCATCGCCTGTTCGCTACACCTGAGGACCATAAGGCGTTGCTCGTCCTTGACATTCACGATGGAAAACTGCTCCAGACGGTTCAGGGCATTGAAAAACCCCATGCTGTCGCTTATCGCGAGGATCTCGATCGCATTTACGTTACAGACGGAGATGCAGGCGTAGTGAGATCCATCGATGGCAAGAACTACAAGATCATCAACATCGTTAAGCTCCAGGAGGACGCGGACGCGATGAGCATGGATCCTTCCACTAAGCTGCTCTACGTAGTCAGCGGCGGCAAGGACGTGCACATGACGTACTCTACTTTGAGTGTTGTTGACTCCACCAAAGGAGAGAAACTCACAGACATCAAGGTGGACGGCGATACCTTGGAGGTCATGTCACTCGAGAGCTCAAGCCCACGGCTCTTCCTCAATAACCGCGCGAAGAACCAGATCGAAGTGATCGATCGCGACAAGCGAGCCATCATCGCGACCTGGCCGGTCACGATGGGAAAAACGAATGTTGCCATGGCCTATGACGAGGCAAACCATCGCTTGTTCGTGGGTTGCCGCAGCGGGCACATCGTCGTATTCGATACCGCGACCGGAAAAGAGTTGCAGGCTTTGAAGATCGGCGAGGGCATTGATGATCTCCATTTCGATCCGCAAAGCAAACTTCTATTTGCAGCCTGTGGCGCGGGATCCGGCGAACTCGACCTCTACAAAGAAGTCGACGCGGACCACTACGAATCCGCCGGGAAAATACCTTCATCACCCGGCACGAGAAACGGGCGGTTTGTCCCCGAGCTGCACGAGTATTTTCTGGCCGTACCTCAGCATGAGAGCTCAAACGCTGAGATTCGGGTCTATAGAGTGCAGTAATACCAGCTTCGGATGTTCGCTCGATTAGTGAAGGAGGTAGGGTTGTGCGAGCCGCCCTACCTTCTGTTCATCGCATCGCCTGGTCGATAAAAAGGCGCGAGGATGGCATCGCTGGCGTGCGTTGAATGATTGACCAGTGAACCGATCGCCTCAGAGTGTCTGAATCATGATCCATACCGGTCGTCACTTTCTGCAGATTCCTGGGCCGACGAATGTTCCGGATCGAGTTCTGCGGGCCATCGACCGCCCCGCCATTGATCATCGAGGGCCTGAGTTTGCCAAGTTGGGGAAGGAGGTTCTGGAGAACATCCGGCCGATTTTCCAGACCAGCGGCCCTGTAATCATCTATCCCGGATCGGGCAGCGGAGCGTGGGAAGCGGCGATCGTGAACTCGCTCTCGCCGGGCGACCGTGTGCTCATGTTTGAGACCGGTCACTTCTCGCTGCTCTGGCGGCAATTCGCAGAAAGATTCGGACTCAACGTGGAGTACGTGCGGGGGAACTGGCGCAGCGGCGCTTCAGCTTCGGAAGCGGAAAAGCGGCTCGGGTTGGATTCGCAGCACAGTTTCAAAGCAGTAATGGTAGTCCACAATGAAACCTCTACCGGTGTCACGAGCCAGGTTTCTGAAATTCGCCGGGCCATGAATAAGGCGCAGCACCCGGCCCTGCTGATGGTCGAT
>Ga0126371_10001276_pt1 | contig 21222 bp, 15 predicted proteins | sample PanSoiMetaPlot_4_FD_110145 | JGI IMG/M metagenome (GOLD analysis project Ga0126371, IMG submission 110145) | Tropical forest soil microbial communities from Panama - MetaG Plot_4 | ecosystem: Environmental > Terrestrial > Soil > Tropical forest > Bulk soil | place: Panama | collected 2016-02-17 | reverse complement strand
TTTTTTCTTCCGACATTTTCTCTGCTCCTTGCATGGATGCGCGGGTCGAAGGCTTAGTGCGCATCAGCCTGATGCCGCGCTTCTGCGATCATCTGCTCGACTACAGGCCGGCGGTCGAGCTTCGGATTCGTTTTCAGCAGTTCCTGCCAAGCTGCAATCGCCCCAGCCCGATCATTCTTACCCTTCCACTTGATCATCCCCAGATTGAACAAGGCGTTCGCATCGCGAGGTTCGTATTTCAAAGACTGCTGCAGTTGGGTCAACGCTCCATCGACCTCACCGCTGTAATAGAGACACGATGCCATCTCGGTGCGAACCGCGACGTCCTTGGGATCAACTTCCAGAGCCTTGTTGAAGTAGTTCACCGCCTCCTGGAATTGGTGCGACGACTTGTACACGTAAGCGGTCTGGACGAGGGCTTTCTTGTCTTTCGAGTTCTTTTTCAGTTCCGCGAGCAGCGGTTCGGCCCGCTTGTCTGCCAACTGCTTCATCTGCTTTAGAGTCGGGGTCGGATGGCCCTGCGGCCCGCCCGGCATCGGCTGCGCTTGCGTCGATTCTGGAAGCTGGACTCGCGCTCGTTGCCAGGAACCGCGGACGAGATATCCGACAAATACACCCAAAAAAAGACAAACGGTTGCCAACCCATAGACGATTCTTGGCGACCAACTAACAACGGGTTCTGGGGAGGCGCTCGTTGGATCAGACATTGGGTGGTAGCTCCAAAGCCGGTAACCGTTCCTAGCCAGAGGTTCAAAAGCATCTTTGGAACCAAAAAGGGACAAGTTGCGAGCGGTTTCGCTGATTTGTTTTCAACGAGTTGAACCGCTCGAGAGCGGAAAATCCCGGGAGTCACGGTCCTTAGAGGGGCTTTTCCCCAAGTGGTAGGGGTGATTTGGCGCGGGGGTCGTTGGGCCAAAACCGTAAGCGAAGTGCGACACCGGCACGCGAGGTTCCTCTCGTCCACAAACGGCGGACCTTTAGCGGTTACGGCGGTTTTTCGCAGCACGAATGGTCTCACCAAAAAGTGCCGATGGGGTAGACGTGATGAAGAGAACTGTGCTTCTCCTGCTCGTTCACATTCTGGGGGCCTACGCGTTTTCAAGCGATCCGACGGTCATTCGTAAGCGGGTCAGCGAAGTTCGAATGATGGTGGTCGCAACCGACAGCAACAACCGTCCGGTACAAAATCTTTCGCCAGCGGACGTGACGGTGCTTGAAAACGGAGCACCCGTGTCTCAGTTCGACCTTCGCGCGGCGGGCGACCTGCCTCTACGGCTGGGAGTCGTGCTTGATCTAAGCGATTCGACGAAGAAAACATGGCCGATCGTGCGTACAGCGCTGAGCCGTTCGCTGTCGGAGGTATTTCGGCCGCGCGACCAATTCCTGCTGATGACATTCAACAGCAAGATCGAGTCGGAGTACCAGTTCTCCGAGCCCGCGGAATTCTCAGCAGTTCTCGAGAATCCCGAAAGAGGAGGGCTGACCGCTCTCTACGACACGATCTACGCGGCCTGCAAACGTCCCGTGTTTCAGGCAGATTCTGAGGCGCATCGCTCGGCCATGATACTGCTGTCTGACGGTGAAGATGATCTAAGCCTGCACGACCTGAGCGACGCGCTCGACGAAGCGCAACTGAATGGGATCGCGATCTACACGATTTCGACGCACGATCCCCGCGTCACCAAACCTGGAGACGCAGTGTTGCACACACTGGCTGCCGCGACCGGAGGCAGGGACTTCGTGGTGAAAGATTCGAGCCAGTTGCAGGTTGCGCTCGCAACAGTGAACCAGGAGCTGCGCAGCTCGTACGTGCTCTACTATCACCCTCCCGATGAGAATGGACGGCGCGACTTCCGGCGCGTGTATATTCTCTCGAATCAGCACAACGGCACGCACATGCGCGCACGGACCGGCTATTACACGAAGCCGTAAAAAGTTACGGTCGGCTTGGCTTCGTTTGATCCCAGGTTTGCAAGGCCCGTATAATCGCGCCTGCGGACGCATGCATGAACTTGCCTGAGGCTCTTCGAGACCCTCAACCCTATGTTCCATCGACACCTCAGCACGTAGCGACCATTCCAAATCCCTCGCGCTCGCTTTGGATCATCACGTTTCTCTGGCTGGTGATTTATTTCGCGGGCATGTTCACTCCGGCCTTGCTCGACGATGTGGACTCGGTTCACGCGGAAGCAGCACGCGAGATGCTCTATCGTCACGATTGGGTGACTCTCTACACAAACGGCGTCCGCTACCTCGAAAAAGCGCCGATGATGTACTGGACCATCGCGACCAGTTACCGGTTTTTTGGCGTGAGCGACTGGAGCACTCGATTGCCGTTAATGCTCGGCGTCCTTGGGCTCCTGTTCACTACTTATAAGTTGGGGCGGTACGCCTATGGTGATTCGGGCGGTCGCTATGCCGGCGTCGTGTTGGCGACATCCATCGGCCCCTACATATTCACGCGCTTTCTAATTCCTGATGTGCTCGTCGGGCTCTGGCTGGCGATCGGATATTTGTTTTTCTTGAGGTCGCTCGATGAAGACCCACCGTCGCGGCTGACTTGCTGGGGTTTTGCAGTCACTTGCGCCCTCAATGTACTGACAAAGGGACTGATCGGGCTGGTGTTTCCGGCCGGAGCAATCGGGCTCTACTTATTGCTGACTGGGAATTTGAAACATCTGCTGCGCTTGCGGCTCGTCTCGAGCACGATCGTATTCTTTGTACTGGCCGCACCCTGGCACATCCTCGCAGCGATTCGGAATCCGGCGCAGGGCGAAGCTCGTGGCTTTCTCTGGTTTTACTTTGTTAACGAACATTGGAGACGCTTCATCGGGACACGCGAGCCGCCGGGGTATGACACCGTTCCGTTGCTGATCTTCTGGGGACTGCTGCTGGCGTGGCTGCTACCGTGGAGCGTTTTCGTGCCGCAGGCGTCACGCGATATCCCCGTGCGATGGCGTGAGTTTCGCTCGCAGCTCGATCGTCGGCAGCGATCGAATCTCCTGTTTCTTCTTTGGGCGCTCGTGATCGTTGGATTTTTCAGTTTTTCGACCAGGCAGGAGTACTACACCATACCCGGATTGCCCGGATTGGCATTATTGGTGGGCGGATGGCTGGTTCGAGAATCGGATGCGGCAGCGAATGAAGCGGAACGCCGCGCGGGAAGAATCTCATCGACGGTGTTGTTCGTGTGCGGCGTCCTCGGATTCATCGCGGGGATGTACTTGCTGTCGGTTTCGCACCTTCCGAGCCCAAACGCAGATCTCGCGGACCTGCTGAAGAAAAATCCCGAGGACTACAATTTTTCGTTAGGCCACGTGCTCGATCTCACGCCGCGAGCCCTGGGGGCATTTCGCGGTCCGCTGCTGGGAACATCCCTGGGTCTATTTCTGGGGACGGGGTTGAATTGGATCTTGCGGCGTAAAGGCCGCCCAGCACAGGGAAACGTCGTGCTTGCGGTGATGATGGTTGGCCTGCTGGCTTGCGTGCATTCCTCATTCAGCACTTTCTCGCCGATTTTGTCCTCGTACAAGCTGGCGGTGGCGGTCCGGGGCCACTTCCGTCCCGGGGACGTTATCGTGATCGATGGTGAATACCACGAAGCGTCCACTTTGAATTTCTACTCAGGAATTCAGGTTCATGTTCTGCATGAGCCAAGCGGTAACCTGTGGTATGGTGCGAAGTTTCCGGACGCACCGCATATTTTTGAGACTCGAGAGTCCCTGGTAGCACTGTGGAATGGCCCGGAAGCCGTGTTTCTTTGGACCGACCAGGATGAGCCAAAGGAATTGCAGGGACTACCCTCGTTCTTGCTCGCACGTAGCGGCGGAAAGTCGATTTTTACCAACCGCAAAGTGCCCGACTAGCCTCTAACGACGCGGGAATCCAGCGCCACCTGTAAAAACAAGCAGGAATCTAAGTCCCCCGAGTGCGCAACAGTCGAGGCTTGTCGGCTCTTCACGGTTTCTGGCAAAATTGATAGAGCAGGCGGACTACGCATTAGGCGCTTGCCCAATCTACAATGCAACGCGTGCGTCTGAATCGTTCAGCACGAATCGTCCATCCCCGCCGCATTCCATTGTTACCAGTTTAAGGAGCGCACGCATTTGATTGCGTACATCATCTTAGGTGTGGCCGTTTTCGGAATCCTCACCTCCACTATCGTCTTTATTCTTGCGACCCTCGGGGCCATTCACTTTCGACGCAGTGCCCGCCTTCAGCGCGAAGCTTACAAAGACAAGATGGCAAGTCTGCCTCCGGTGACCGTCCTCAAGCCGGTACACGGGATAGATGCACGGATGAAGGAGAACATCGAAAGCTTCTTCCGCCAGGATTACCCTGCATACGAGATTATCTTCGCCGCCGATGAGGCCGACGATCCCGCGCTCCCGGTGGTCCACGAGATTTGCGCGCGGTATCCGAACATTCCGACGAAGATCATGGTGACGGGACAACCACCGTGGCCCAACGCTCAGAATTACTGTTTCCACTGCATGACGGATGTCGCGAAGTACGACATTCTGGTAACCAGTGACAGCGATGTTGAAGTCGCACCGAACTATCTGCGCGAAGTCGTTCCTCCGCTGCTGGACCCCAAAGTGGGCGCAGTGACCTGTGTATTTCGCGGAAAGAACGCGGGTGGTCTCTGGGGCGATGTAGATGCGATCGGGCAATCGGTCGAGTTCACCGCCGGGGTTGTGATTGCCAATCTGCTTGAGGGCATGAAGTTCGGGCTGGGGCCGACCATCGCAGTGCGCAAGGATTCCCTGGCTGCGATGGGGGGCTTCGCCGCGGCTCGCGAGTATCTGTCAAATGATTTCGTCGTCGGCAATTTCATACAAAAAGCCGGTTACGAGATCGTGTTGTCGAGCCATGTGGTCGATCACATTTCGCCGTCCATGAGTTTTCACCGCATGTGGGAGCGGCAACTCCGCTGGGCGATGGGTACGCGTTACTCGCGGCCGAAGGGACACATTGGAAGCGGACTCACCTTCGCCGCGCCGTTCGGAATTCTGGGCTTGATTGGGGGCCTTCTCTCTGGGCATGTTTGGCTTGGAGTTTCGTTGTTGGCGATTGCGTTAGTCACGAGGATGGTGGAGTGCTGGATTGTCGGCTGGTGGGCAGCGGGCGATCGAGAAGCACTGCGCTGGATCCCGATCTATCCGCTGCGCGAATTGCATGGCTTCATCATCTGGTGCGCGAGCTACCTGAGCCGGCGAAGCCTATGGCGCGACAACAACTACGAATTGCTTAAGGGCGGCAGATTGGTTGCGCGGCGAGCCGACGGCTCCGTCGTCACGCCCTGGTAGTGAAAGATAGCAGGCTGATTCACGCGACTCGATTTCTTACGAGCGCTGGATCAGCCTTCCGTTTTTTAGAGTGAAAGCATCTCCGCGCCAGGTGATCGTGTTCCCGCCAAAGCTGGCGATCCACACGAGAACCGCAATGATGTCGCGGAGTGGCAGGATCAATATCCAGCCCCGAACTTGCCGATCGCCGAGGACGTTCTGTCCCACAACGAGCGCGACCGCGATGCGTAGGATGGCGACGACTGCCAGTAAAGCCCACGCCCAGATTTCGCGATAGTTCGCGATGGCGGCAAACAGCGCCCAAGGTAAGCCAAAGGTGAACAGCAGGCCGATGTAACCGCCGCGCCGGGAATCGCGAATGGCACGTCCCCAGCGAAGCTGATGCTGAAAAAAATGCGTCATCGTGTAGGCGGGCAGAAAAGTTTCAACCACGGTTTCTGAAAGCTCGACCCGCCTCCCCAGATCGTGGATTCGCTTGCCGAGTTCATAGTCATCCGCCAGATAGTCCAGCAGCGCTTCAAAACCTCCGATGGCTTGCAATTCACGGCGACGAAATACCAAGGTGGATCCCAGGCCGAAGCGGACTCCACCTTCAAGGGATCGCGCCGCCAAGACTCCGGGAGCGAAGTCGGTGGAGATCCCCAAGGCTTCCAGACAGGAGCCGAGCGTCGCACCAGCGATTCCCCGATAGAGGCAGGTCACCATCCCGATTCCCGGATCGCTCAACGGGGCGGCAACCCGGCGCAGGTATCCCGAATCGACTCGAATGTCGCTGTCGTTGACGAGGAGCGTGTCGTAGCGAGCACTTCGGAGCATCTGGACCAGGTTGCTGACTTTTACGTTTACACCCAGCCGCTCGGAGCACACGATGAGTTCGATTCGTTTTTGGGGAAACTCCCGCTGGAGGCGCCGTACGATCGCGATGGCCGGGTCGTCGGCTTCACTGACTCCGAAGATAATCTCGTAGTCTGCTGGATAGTCCTGGTCGCAATGACTGCGGAAGCTCTCGTAAATCTGCGGGTCCACACCTTTTAGCGGCTTCAGGATCGAAAGCGGCGGGAGGCTTACATCGAGAGCCGAGTGTTCCTGCATTCGCGGGCGCGTTTGGCGAAGGTAAGAGAGCGCGCTCCCCAAACACATCAAGTAGTAGCCCGCACCAGCGACGGCGAACACAACGCTGACGGTCTGAATTGTCCTGATGACTATGTGAATCATCTGGCAGACAAGGATAGATTTCCGCGCCTACTCATAGCGCAACGATTCGATCGGATCGAGATTCGCGGCCTTCCACGCAGGATATATACCAAAGAGCAGCCCTTCGATCACAGCGGAAGCAAGTCCAAAGACCGTCCAGAAGACCGACATACTCGCAGGCAGGGATTCGAAGATCGCTGGGATGATCCAGGTAATCAGCGCTCCGAACAAGACTCCTATCACTCCGCCGACCGCGGTGAGCGTGATGGCTTCGAGTGTAAATTGCAGAAGAATGTCGCCCTTTCGCGCACCGATCGCTTTCCGTACACCAATTTCGCGGGTGCGCTCGGTAACGGAAACCAGCATGATGTTCATCACCCCGACGCCTCCAACAATCAGGCCAACGCTCGAAACGGCGAACATAAAAATGAAAATCATGCTGGAAAGCTGATTCCAGAAATCCGAGAGGGCATCTTGCGTGAAGACGGCGAAGTTATCGGGCGCGTCAGGCGTGACCTTTCGGCGGCGACGCATGAGTTCCCTGATTTCATCGATCGCCGCGGGCATATCCTCATGTGATGTAGCCTTTACGCTGATCCAGTGCTGCTTTAATTCCGGATGCAGTTTGAGGAACGTACTCAGCGGGAACATGACGATGTTATCTTCAGGATTCTTGCCTCCACCAAAGGCGCTCTTGCGACGCTCGGCGATGCCAACGACCGTGAAAAGCTGGCCATCGATATTAATCTCTTTGTCCAGCGCATTCCCGTTGGGGAACAATTCGTTGGCGGTATCAAGGCCAAGGACAATAACGGGGGAGCGGTGCTCGTCGTCAATTTCATTGAACCAACGTCCGGCAGTGAGTCCCAGGTCGTAAACGTTCTTCCATTCGGAGGTATCCCCCTCAAGAATCGTGTTCTTGGCGCGCCGGTCTCCGTATTTGACCACGTACGTCCCAGTGCCAAACTCAGGACGCGCATAGCGTATGCCAGTTGTGGCCGCCTTGACGTGTGGGAGTTGCCGGATCGCTTCGTAATCCTCAACAGTTAACTCTTTGCGCTTGCGCATTTCCTCCGTGGGGCGGGTCAGCTGAAACGGTTGCATGTGGAAGACGAAAATAAGATTTGAGCCCAGGCTTTGAATGGAGGCAGTCACGCTGTCGTTGAGTCCACGCACGACGGACGAGATCCCGATCACTACCGCAACACCGATGACGATGCCAAGAACGGTGAGGCCGGAGCGCAGCTTGTTGCTGCGGATGGTCTGCAGTGCCATCTTGATGACTTCGCCGTAATCGCCTCGACTCATAGTTGCGCTCGAACTCTAGGTTTCAAAACGTAATGCGGTAATTGGATCGAGTCTTGCTGCACGCCGGGCCGGATAAACTCCGAAAAAGACTCCTACACTCGCCGACACGATCAGAGCTGCCATCACTGCCCACAACTTGATAGACGACGGCATGCCGATGAGTGCCGTCACACCCTTCGCGATCGCGATCCCAAACAGTACACCCAGTGCTCCCCCAACGAGGGCCATCGTTCCGGATTCGATGAGAAACTGCAGCAGAACATCTTGTCGAGTCGCGCCCATCGCCTTGCGGATGCCGATTTCCCGCGTCCGTTCCGTCACCGAGACCAGCATGATGTTCATGATGACGATTCCGCCTACAACCAATGAAATTGCGGCGATCGCAATCATGGCGATGAAGAATGTGCTGCTCAAGTTTGCCCACAAGCTGAGAAAACTTTCGTTGGTCTCAATCGCGAAGCTATCTGGGTTGCCGGGCTGGTCGTGCCGTCGAGCGCGCAAAATCACGCGTGCCTCGTCCATTGCCGCGTCAAGCTGGCTGCCCGTACCGTTCGCCTTTCCCGAGATAATGATGCTGTTGTGCGCACCAAACTGCTTGAGATAGGCGCTGATCGGGATGAGGGCGTAGTTGTCGCGGCTTTGGCCCAGCGTTTTTCCCTGTTTCTCACCGATACCCACAACGCGGTAGATCTGCCCTTCCACCCGAATCTCTTTGTTGAGTGGATCGACGCCCGGAAACAAGTTATCGACCAAGTCGGTGCCGATGACCGCGACTGCCGAACGATTCTTTTCGTCGGTTTCGTTCAGAGGCCTGCCGGTAGCAAGGTCAATGTGAAGGATAGCCGGCATGGACGGAGTCAGCCCGCGAACAAAGACATCGCTGATCGACTGCTCACCGTAACGAACATGTCCGCTCAGGTTGGTAACCACCGCTCCGAGAGCGGTGCAACGACTGCAAGATTCAAGAATCGCCTGGTAATCGTCGAGTGTAATGTCTTTGCGCTTTTCACCTTCAAGCAACTGATCGACGTTGGTGACGACAGACGTTCGCTTGTTAATGAGGAATACATCTGCGCCGAGATTAAATATCTTTTCTGCGACGTAGCCGTTTATACCGCTCACAAACGTCACCACCGCGATCACCGCGGCGACGCCGATCACGACCCCGAGCAGCGTGAGTACGGAGCGCAGCTTGTTCGCCCACAGGGCTTGCAACGAGATGCGGATGGCTTCGAGGAAGTTCATTCGCCTGTTGATTCAAACGACGCACACAACCGCATGAATAGATACGAAGAAGCAGGGGCCGCGGTTCACGGACAGCGCTGGAGGGACGCCATCTTCAATGCCGCGAACAGTCTAACAGGCCAAGCGCCCGACCTGTGCTGTCGGATCGACAGGTATGCGGATCAAGTGGATAGGTCGCATATAATAAGAACGTAGGCAGCCGGATCGGACGGTCGCCCCGCTCATTCTGGAAGGAACATCCCGGTTTTGATGTTCTTTCGAGAATGGGCGGGGAGGAAAGTCCGAACTCCGCAGGGCAGTGTGCCGGATAACGTCCGGGAGGCCGGGTTCAAGCCCGGTCGACGGAAAGTGCCACAGAAAACATACCGCCCCGCCGTCGTTGTGAGTCCGCGTCAATGTTGCGCAGTGTCGACGTTTTCTCAAGAAAGCGGCGTCTTGCGGGTTCAGAACGACGTCGGGGTAAGGGTGAAAAGGTGCGGTAAGAGCGCACCGCCGGGGCAGCGATGCCACGGGCAGGGTAAACCCCACACGGAGCAAGACCAAATAGGGAGGGAGTTCCGACTTCGGTTGGAACGCGTGCCGGCCCGGTGCGCCACGACCTCCGGGTAGGTCGCTAGAGCCTGGCAGCAATGCCCGGCCCAGAGGAATGACCGTCCTGCCGGAATTTTCCGGCAGACAGAATTCGGCTTACAGGTCCGGCTGCCTCAACAATCCATGTTTTCAATAAGTTGTTGAACTTCTGCGCTCTTGGTGTCTCAAGCCTGTCAGTTCGGAATGCCTCGATGGGAAGGATCAGCGGTTTACGAGAAAGAGTTGATGGCGCTCTCCTCCTCGTCGAAAACCCCAAAGAGACTGAGCACGCCGACGAGGCGTAGGGTCTGCACCGCGAACTTCGAAGGATTTACCAGGTTCACCATGCCACCACGCTGTTTGGCCGAGGTCAAGGCTTTCACCAGTACACCTACGCCGCTGGAATCGATCATCGGAACTTCGACCAGGTTCACTACTAAGCGAGGCTCGGCGGCCGTTAAGGCTTCGTTCACCGCCTCACGAAACTGATCAACGGCTTGTCCCAGGCGGAGGGGACCTTGCAACTGGATTATGTGCACGTCGCCTCTGGTGCGAACATTGATATTCACCGCCGCTCTCCTTTACCTTCCGCTGCTGGTGTGGAAGCGCATTGACATCGTTTCCCGTGTTTGTTACAGTTCGCGCTCAAGTTACGAGAGCCGTCGCGAAATTGCAAGTGCGCGCCGTTTCCCCCCTCACACGAACGACTTTTTCACGAACAGCACGGCGATATGAAGGCCCGTTAGATGGACCTGCAGAGGCCCGGCTTTGCGGATGTTTCCGGCAACCTGTTAGGTAACTTGCTGCGCGAGCGGGAGGTTCGGCCGAAGTGTGCCTTGCTGGCCCAGCAAGCTATGGACCTCCTGGCTGGCGGTGCCGTCGTCACTTATCTCCTTGAAGAACAAGATCAGCCGCACTGGGTGGCGCGGGCGACTGTGGGTGAAGTTCACCTCGACGACGCCAGCGTTCCCTTTGATAGCGGCACGCTAGGCGTCCTTGCGGCCCAGAGAAAGCCGTTGCTGTTTTCCGGCAGCGAACTGGTTCGCGAAGATTACGCCCATTTGCATTCGCGCCGAAGCCTGCAGTCGCTTGCGTACATTCCCATCATTACCGAGGGAACCTTAATCGGCGCATTGGAAGCCGCGACATTCGATGGCCCGCTCACGCAGGAACATTTCAGTGCGCTAATCCAGGTCGCGGAATATGCGGGTCCGGCCCTGGCGAGCGCTTTGGAGTATGAGGGCGAGCGCGCGACTCACCTTACCTCGATCTCACGCCTTACCCAGCTCTACGACTTGGAAAAGGTCTTCAACTCTAATCTGGAATTAGACGACCTGCTCGCCATGATTGCCAGCAAGTTTCAGGAGGTCATGAATGTTCAGGCGGCGAACGTTTGGATGGTCGACAGGGACGGAGTTGTCCTCACTAGCCGCGCCGGCTTTGATCCGACCGCCGAATTGAATTCTCTACAGAAACCCGGCGATGGCATTGCCGGCAACATTTCTGATAACGGCGATACGATCCGGGTCGACGATCAGGACGAGCTCCTTCTCCGGCGCAACGGCGAAATCGAAGAAGGTAAAGTATGGTCATTGCTGGCGACCCCATTGATGGACCGGGAGTCCTTAGTTGGGGTGGTGGAACTCATCAATCGCCTGGATGGGCAGGCGTTTGATGAGGACGATGAATTCATGCTGGCAAGCATGTGTGAGACCGCCAACAACGCTCTGCACAATGCCAGTCTGTTGTTGGCCGAGCGCAAGCTGGAAATCCTGGAAGCGCTCGTCAAGACCAGTGCTGACATCACCGCAACCCTGGATATGGATCGCGTGCTGCAGTCGATCGTGAACAGTCCGGCGGCGGTGATTCCCTACGAAAGAGCAGCGATTGCCCTGGAGCGGCGCGGGCGTTCGCAACTCAAGGCGGTGTCCGGCACGGCCCAGGTTAGTGCTGACAATCCCCAATTTCACGCTCTCGACGGAATCTTGCAGTGGAGCGCCCTGGTGCATGAATCCCTCCTGGTCGCCCAGCACGGTACCGAAATCAATGCCGATCGTGAGGAAACACGGGCCAAGTTTGAGGCGTATTTTGCCGAGACCGGAATGCGCGCTTTGCACCTGGTGCCGCTCATAGACGAGGAGGGCCGCGTCGGCACTCTCAGCTTCGAAAGCAGCGATCCCGACTTCCTCTCCGAAGCTCACCTCGAGATGATCAAGGTTCTCGCCAGTCAGGCGACGGTGGCGCTGCGCAACGCCTCTCTGTACAAAGAGGTTCCTTTCATTGGCGTCCTGGAGCCGCTTCTGCAAAAAAAGCAGAAGTTTCTCGCTTTGGAGAAGCGCCGCAGAGCCGCACTATTAGCGGGCGTAGCAGGGCTTCTCGTCTTCCTGATCGCGTTCCCTCTGCCCCTGCGCATCGACGGCACGGCGGTGGTCGCTCCCGCGCACGCGGCCCACGTAGGGACCCAAGTCGAAGGTGTGATCCGGCAGGTCAATGTGCGCGAAGGCGAAGCAGTGAAAAAGGGAACTGTGCTGGCCAGTCTGGAGGATTGGGAATTCCAGTCTGCGCTGGCCGCCGCGAAAGCGAAGTATGAAACGGCTGTCTTGCTGATGGATCGCGCTCTCGCCGGCAACGATGGAACTGAGGCAGGTATTCAGCGCGCTCAGGCCGATTATTGGCAGTCCGAAGTGGCGCGCGCCCAACAACTTCTGAATGAGACTGTTGTGCGTTCTCCCTTGGACGGAGTCGTTGCCACACCCCAGATCGAAAATCTGATTGGGCGGAAGCTCAAATTCGGCGATACCTTTGCCGAGATCGTTGATAATTCCCATGCTCTGGTGGACGTCAGGGTTGATGACGCCGACATCGCGCTGGTTCATTCTGGCGAAAAAGCCAGCATCAAGCTCGACGGATTTCCCGCGCAGACTTTCCATGGCGAGGTAGTCGTGGTCAGCCCGCAGGCGCAGCTGCAGGGTGAGGAGCGCGTCTTTTATGCCCGTGTAGGTGTGTCCAATCCGGGCGGAGTGTTGCTTGCCGGAATGCAGGGGAACGGCAAAATCTCAACCGGTTGGCGTCCAGCGGGAGTCGTTATGTTCCGCCGTCTCGCCACGTGGGCATGGTCCAAGTTGTGGGATTGGTTCGGCTGGTAGTGAGGTGAGGATGGCAAAATCTTCGCAGCTTATCTTCGTAACTGCATTCACGGGCCTGTTGGTTTCGTGCAGCGGTTCCCCGGTGCCAAGCGTTTCCGCAGCACCATCGGTCCCATCCACTGAAGCTCCTCCCATCGTGCTCAATGCCGCGTCCGCCCACAACGGTTTTACCGCGTCCGGACCGATCATTGTCGAGAATCAGGTAGATGTGACGGCACAACGAGAAGGCATTGTGACCCAGATCCTGGCCGACACCGGCGCTCCAGTCAAGACCGGGCAGTTGCTGGCTAATCTCGACGATCGCCAACTCTTAGCGGATCTGGAGGGTGCACGCGCCAAAACGCGCAGCATCGCATTTGACCTAAAGAACTGGGAGGCCGAAGCCAAGGTTCTCGAAGCCGATTATGCCCGGGCTCAAAAATTGTGGGACGCGCAGGTCATCACCAAAGAACAACTCGATCACGCGAAATACAAAGCCGAGTCCGATCAGTGGGATGTTAAGCGCGTCCATGAACTGCTGATCAATGCGCAGGACACCGAGCGCTCGCTGGAACTGGAATTGGAGAAAACTCATATCCGGGCGTCGTTCGATGGAGTCGTCGCACGTCGCTACGTGCGTGCAGGTGAGGCCGTCGTCCGCGATCAGAAGCTTTTTTGGGTTACTGCCATTGCTCCCATGCGCGTTCGTGTGACCCTCCCTGCCAGGTTCATTGGTCGAATTAAAGCCGGTAGCCTGGCTTCCGTCTTCTCGGCAGAGAGCACGCAGGGCGCCGAATACCGAGCTAAGGTTCTGCAGGTCAGTCCAGTTGTCGACCCTTCCAGCGATACCATCGAAGTGCTGGCGGAATTATCAGGCCCTGCTTCCGGCTTGCATCCCGGCATGCGCGCCAACGTCCGCTTTCCTAACCTGCAATGAATATCGTCCGCGCCCTCGACGTTGCTCTGCCCGAGCTTCCGCAGAGACTGGTGCGGCAAAGTCCGCCCAAGTTGGACCCCAAAGTCATCGCGAAAGAGCACATCGAAAATGGCCAGGCGGTGGTCCTCGTAAAGATGCCGGGGACGGACATGGTGTTTCGTTTCCCGCCAGCGCAGTGGCAGCTGGTCCAACTCTTTGACGGCGACCGCTCGCACGCCGAGGTGGCCGCAATTTATCAGGATCAAACCAACATCACGATCTCCGAAGCTGATGTCCGCGAACTGGCCAATTATCTGCAGAGCGAAAGCCAACTCTTCTACAAGTCGCCGCTGGAAAAGAACATCATCCTGCAGGAAGAACTGCGATCTACTCACAAGAAGAAGAGAAGCCGTTTTCAAATCACGGATTTTTCTGACATTACCATCAAGGTCTGGAATAACGCGGATGGCTATGTCACCCGCCTTTATCCCAAAGTGAAGTTCATTTTCACTCCAACTTTCGTGTGGTTGAGTCTGGGAATGTTCGTGCTCATGGGCTGGATGTGGGCTGACCGCTTCGACGAGATCTGGTGGGACAGTTTTGCCTTCTACAACTTCACTACCAAATCAGGGAGGGACCTGCTCGAGTTCTGGTTTCTCTTCGGCGCCATGGCCGGTTTCCACGAGACCGCCCACGGTCTGGCCGGAAAGCATTACGGCGCAACCATCGAGCGCATGGGCTTTACCCTCATGTACTTTGCCCCCAGCTTCTTCTGTGATGCCACGCAAGTCTGGGTGCTGGGTGGAAAATGGGCGCGCATCGTCACCGCCGTTGCCGGCATATGGCTCGACCTGGTTCTATGCTTCTTTGCCACCGTTGCCTGGTGGGCGACAGCGCCGGGCATGTTGGTTCACGATTGGGCCTACAAGGTAATGATCGTCACCGGCATTGGCGTTTCGCTGCTTAACCTGAACCCCCTTATCAAGCTCGATGGCTATCTCATCTTTTCTGAACTGGTCCACGAACCGGCTCTGAAGGAAAGCAGCACCGAATATTTGTCGGGGTGGATTCGCAACAGAATTTTCCGGCTGCCCGCCGCTGTGCCTTATGTTCCACGCCGCAAGCGGCCGTTTTATGTGGCTTATGCGATCCTCTCGGGGCTTTACAGCTATGCTTTGCTCTCGTTTTTGATGGTGTTCACGTATCACGTCCTGCAGTCGTACACACCGGAATGGGCTTTTGTTCCGGCCGTTGCTATTGGCTGCTGGGTTTTTCGATCGCGAATCAAGCTTGCGGGGAAATTTATGAGACTCGTTTATCTGGACAAAAAGGAACGCGCGCGGGCCTGGTTCGCACCCGGCCGTATTGCCCTTCTGTCTGCGGCGGCTATTCTGCTGTTGGGGCTTCCAATTTTCCCCGATTTTGTTCACGGGCCGTGCTTGCTCGAGCCTGTGCGGCTGGCGCTCCTGCGCGCCACCATTCCTGGGACCGTGGTAGGCGTTCTTGCGCAGGAAGGCCAGCATGTCGCGGCCGGCGCTTCACTCGTTCGTATGCGGAACTCAGCTTTGGAATCGGAGGTCGCCCATACCCAGGCAGAATTGGCTGCTGCTGAGGCTCGCGCGGTTCAGGCATCGATTCACTATGCCGGTTTCGCCGCCGCCGAGCAGAACAGGCGACAATTAGTCGAAAAGAACCGGCTGCTTGCCGACCAGGCCCGCCAGCTAACCATCGTCAGCCCGATATCCGGAATCGTCCAGACTCCCCGCACGCCCGATTTGGTCGGCTCTTCCCCCGATGCCGGCCAGCCGCTTCTGGAAGTTGCCGACACTTCCCAGATGCGTGCGCGAATCTTCATTCCAGAATTTGCTATGCGGGACATTCGTCTTGGTGCCCCAGTTCGTATTTTGGCCCGCGGGCAGGCTAGGCCTCTGACGGGAGTTCTTGCTGCTGTTTCCGCGGACGCAGCTGCCATTCCTGAAGGCCTTATTTCCAAGGATCAGCTCCAAGGAATTAAAGCTCCCCGCTTCTATATGGGTAGTGTGTTCTTAAGCAATGACGACAACCTGCTGGACGGCACGAGCGGCTTCGCCAAGATATTCATCCGGCGGCGTAGTCTAGCGGAGTTTTCCTGGAGATTCGCCAGCGATCTAGTAGGTCGGAAGGTCTGGTAGCGGCGGGAACTGCGCAAGAGGGCCGGTGCGAACCAGCCCTCTTAATGTTTCACTAAACCTTCACGCGATTAGCGGAAATCCTGCTCACGGATACTTTGCTGCTGCTTACGCGGTTGGCAAGCACCCGGCTCGACGCGACCTTGGTTCCCATTACACGATTAGCAACCAACTTATTGCTGGCGATCTTGGTGGCCGGGATTTCAGTTGTTTCCGGCTTCGCTACGATGGCTTTCTGGGCGGCGGTGCGGCGGCTGATGAGCGATTTCTTTTCGACGGACATGCGATCCTCCATTGAAAGTTGTGTCTAAACTCTCGACCGGCTTTCGTGTTCCCCGGTCTGGCTTATCCATTAGCACTCGGCATGCCAACTGGCGACTGGGGTCGGGAAGGACAACTCGGCCGCGAATGCAGGCATTATCACAACTATCGCCGCGGTAAATCACATACTGCACTGATCTCACGACGACCGTTGGGTTAAAAATTAACCGCAAAAAGGTTAATTATTAACCGTGCACGCCATATTTCCGGCAGAGGTACTTCATTTTTTGTGGATTGATGTGCAACAGCGCCGCGGCCGTTACCTTCTTGCCGCCACTCCGGCGCAAGGCAGCTTGCAAGTAAGCCTCCTCGACGCGGGCAATTTCCTCGTCGAAGTTCACGCCTCCGTCGGGGATGAGTAACGACTCCTGAGTGGCCGTACTATGGTAGAGAATGCGCTGCGGCAGATGCTGGACCTTGATTACCGGACCCTTCACCATCAGAACAAGCCGCTGCACCAGGTTCTCCAGTTCACGCACATTGCCCGGCCAAGGATCCTCTTCCAGAATAGCCATTACCTCCGGCTCGATTACTTTCGGCGGGACTTTATTGGCCGTGCAGTGCTCGTGCAGGAAATGATTGACCAGCAAGGGAACGTCGCCAGGGCGTTCGCGCAAAGGTGGCAGCACGATGGGAACAACATTGATGCGGTAGTACAAGTCCTCGCGAAACCGGCCCGTCCTGACTGAATCTTCCAGATCTTCATTCGTGGCTGTAATAAGGCGAAAATCTATCTTCCTTGGATTTTTTCCACCAATACGGGTTACCGCGCGGTCTTCCAGTACGCGCAGCAGCTTCGATTGCAGGGGAAGCGAAAGGGTAGCGATCTCGTCCAGAAAAAGCGTTCCGCTGTGCGCCAGTTCGATATGACCAGCGCGCGCTTCACGAGCATCGGTGAAGGCGCCTCTTTCGTGCCCGAATAGTTCGGTCTCGATCAGATTCTCCGGCAAAGCAGCGCAATTGATGCTGACGAAGGGCTTGTCGCAGCGCGGTCCCTGCGCCACCATCGCCCGCGCCACCAATTCCTTTCCGGTTCCACTTTCGCCGCGGATCAATGCCGTGGTGTTGCTCTGAGCGAGAGTTTGAATCGCCTCGTACACGAGTTGCATGGGCTCACTGCTACCGATGAGGCCGGCAAACGATGGATGTACAACGCGGCCTTGCTCCTGTCCCTCCCGGCACTCGAGTTCTGCGGCACGTCTTTCCAGGGCGCGGGCCAGAACAATTCTCAACTCGTCGAAATCAACGGGTACGACAAAGTAATCGTCTACGCCAGCGGCCATAGCCTTTAGGCGCAGATTGCGGCTTACCGACCGCGTCATAGCGCAGATCACCAGCTCCGGCGCCAGCGCCCGCAGTTCTCCGACGGCCACGATGCTCTCCTCAATTCGTTCCCGAATCGTGTCTATGTCGAGTAAAGCGGCGTTGAGCGATTGTTCGGAGAGCAATCCGCTGAGTTCGGTCCAGCTCCGCAGAATCCTCAAATCGCAGATTTGGGCGAGATAGGTCTTGGCTTTCGGACCGACGAGGTCGTCACTTGTAACGATGGCGATGTTAGGGCGAGAAGTCTGGGCCCTGGCGCGTGGCATGGCTTCTCCTTGCTGGGGGAGGCAATTATGTCAAATTTTCACCTTCACGGGGTGAAAAATTAATCGTCCGTACGACGTGTCCTAACGCTGTGCGCAAACTCGTCTCCGATCGCCAGCATCAATCGTCCGTTGAGCTGAAACCTCTGTTGAGGGTACGAGCAGCCCAATCCGAGAGCTTCAATCTCGTTCCGGACAGACGAGAGGAGGACGAGGCTTTGTGACCAATTTTCGCGGGCAGGTGCTTCAATTAATGTGAGTTCATGGCGAAGCTATGTTCAGGTTGACGTAATATCCTTATTACACGCAATATCAAAAGGCGTCCGCTTTTACGGTAAGGTGTGAGTCGTCAAAACACCACACTTTCCGAAAAGGAGCGCCTTTATGAGTCAAGAGAAGTATCTGGATCACTATAAGGGGGCCCTCCAGTAATTCTGCTGCTTCAGGAGGTGGGTGCGTAGTAGCTCCGCCAAATTGCGTGCATCCACCCGATCGTTCTGTATCGGCATGGACGTTCATGCCGCCACCATTTCTGTTGCCGTGAAGAATGCGGAGGGCAAGCTGCTCATGGAATGCGTGCTGGAAACCAATGGCTTCGCATATTATTTCGTTGCTGGAAAGACAGAGTGGCCTACGACGAAAGCAAATATCTCACCGTGCTTGCTAAGCGCGGTTCGCCGTTCCACGCAATCCTTGAATGAACTCCAGAATCGTGGCGGCCTGATTTCGCCAGTCCAGGTGGCCTAAACGCTAGCGAATCGCTTGGCATACCCTGGTAAAGTCAGTGACTTCCGTGCGTAACCACTGTACGTGACCGACGTACATTGCGCCCGCCGCCCGCTGGGTCTAATTTGCTCGGAACATGAACCGAAACCATCTTACCCCGCAGATGACAGGTTTAACGCCCATCGCCACCGCTAATCGCAGTCAGATTGCACGCCGCCGGAGTCGCCGAATTTTTCTCAATGCGCCGATAGGAATATCGGGCGAAGATCGTCTGAAATGTTCCTTTACGCAGCCCGCGAAAGCCATCGGCCTGAACAAGCACGGAGCGGCGGTTCAGATAAGTCGTGATCTTGTGGTCGGTTCCCTCATCCTGGTAAAGAATAAACGCGGCGTTCAGGTTTCCGCCCGCATCGTCTCACAACTCACCGCCACGCAAGGAATCTCGACTTACGGAATTGAGTTTGTCGAGCAGGATAAGGTCGGCAATTTCTGGGGAATCTCATTCCCTTCAAATACTGAGGAAGACCCCATATCGGGATCGTTGAGGCTCCGACGTTCTGTGTCGGCCACAAGGTGAGAGAGTTGATAAACCTCCGTTAGCCCGAGCCCACGAAAGGCAAAGGTTCCCGAGGGCTTTGCGACTCATCCCCGCTTTCGATAAAGGGTGCGCCGGAGTTTTCCTCATGCACCTGCGTTTCGTACCAGAGGGCGAGTTTGAGCCGATTGTTCACTCCAATCCTCCACTCTTAAAGGCGAGCAGAAGGCGCAAACTGTGCTGGCAATTTTGGGAATCGGCGCCGCCTTTCTGGAGCGATGATTGCTCCCGGTCAATGACTAAGTGAGACCTAACATTTACGTTTGACCTAAGGCTCAGTTCGGTTTCCACTCCGACAGTGAGGGGGGTGCGTGCTGGGACACGCTACCTCCCGTGTCAAGTCGGGCTGAGCCTGTGATGTCCGACAGTTGCGTAACATCCCGACATTGATATGGAATCATTTACACTCATCAACCAGTGACCTCTGCTACGCGCGGCAAGGGCAGTAACGAGCAGGACAATGTACTCATTGCCCTTTGATCTGCGTGCATCTTGGCACTACATTTTTACGAGCCGAGGTTACGCAATGAATTTCCAATTGCGCCTGCTTATCTGGATTCCTGCTCTCACGTATGAAGGATTTTTGCTGTCCGGTGTGAGAAGCATCACCTCACTCGGGCAAGTTGCGACTTTTGGTTTTTTGGGGGCTAGTCTAGGATTTCTTCTCGCGAGTATGCTCACGATCAGGCAATGCCGTCGAGAGAAACGTCGATTGAGTCGTTAAGGACGTTACATCATTGGGCAATTCGCATACACCGTTGAGTCGTTCACCGAACCTGCCATTGCCAACCACCTAGCTCACTTCAACTGTTGAAGTAATCTCTATTACCCTCACAAGGGCAACGGGCGCATTTGGGCGTTGCCTTTCGTTCAGATTCAGGAAATATCAGTTAGTTCCTTGCCCTCGGTTCGCGTAATCCTTTGGCCCTCAGCTATGACGTATACCGGATTTCTGTTGACTGGCCAATCTCTGGCCAGTTCTTCGACGGCCAGCGGCGGACCATAGTCGTGCCATTGCTGGGCCCGTTTCTGCTGCGCAAACACTTCCACCATCGCGCCTGCCAAGCGGTCGCATGTTTACCATCTCGAATCGAAACTTGGGCTCGAAAATTGCGATTGAATTTTTTCTGTCTCGGTGCAACGAACTGACGCGAATCGATGGGCCGGCATCGCGTGCTCCACGTGGGCCCGCTTGGGTTTCAGCAGCACGATTCAGTTTTCGAGCTTACCGGTGTCTTTAGCCGCGCCATCACATGACCAGCCTCGCGTACAATTTATTTCCTGATCCAAATGCTCGCTGGCTTACTCTTTCGGGATCTGAGTAATTCCGAATTGGGAGAAGCACCTGCGTGGTGTCCACCTGGTGGCCAGACCGTATGGTTCTAGAGAGAATTGCGGTGCCTGCCGAGACTATACAGACTACGATCGAAATGCCCGAATAGAATGGGGTTCAAGTTAACTTCTGAAATAAGAGTGATTTAGCGCAAGACGCTCGAAGGAATTCGGCTTACAGATTCCGGCTGCCTCAACATATTGTTAATAAAGAGGTTATTGACTAGGAATTTGCCTAGCGTCCATAAGTACAAGTGACTTTCGGTATGTCAACACAGTCACGACGACGCCGGAAACACATCGGATGCACTTGTAATCGCGCGACAGGCCGCGCGTGATTTGGGAGCACGAATCACTACGAATCGTGGAACAGTCTGAAACGCACGACTCGCGCCCAATGGCGACTGGCTTTGTGCACTCCAGAGAGTAGAAGGGTTGCATCCTAGCGTCTCGCCGCACGGATAAATTGAGAATTACTCACGATCGCGATTTTCTGTAGTGCTTGAAATCATGGACACAAATTCGCACACATATTTATATAGCAATGGATTCATCATTGTTCCACAGGTTTAAGCCGTCCGATCGGCCGCAAGTAATACAGATCGGTTTCAGGCGATATTCAGGCGCTCGGCGTGAGCTACGATCTGCTGACGCGACGCCGCGTCCACCCTGCATATCTCTGGGGTGGTGCACTTCTGGTAAACGCAGCCGAGTACCCCTCCTCGCCAACCCGGCTACGGGTTCATCTGCGTTGTCCACGTGGCCATGTAGATCAGACGGAGTACTTCTCAAAGCGGGTTCTGTGCCGAGACGTAGCCGAAATCGTG
>Ga0126371_10001274_pt1 | contig 21229 bp, 18 predicted proteins | sample PanSoiMetaPlot_4_FD_110145 | JGI IMG/M metagenome (GOLD analysis project Ga0126371, IMG submission 110145) | Tropical forest soil microbial communities from Panama - MetaG Plot_4 | ecosystem: Environmental > Terrestrial > Soil > Tropical forest > Bulk soil | place: Panama | collected 2016-02-17 | reverse complement strand
CGGCTGTTTCGTCATGCCAACGGCCGCGTCTGGTTGGACGTGTTGACGACCGTGGCAACGCCGGAACAGCACAAGTCACCGCATTTGGTTGTCTATGAACGAACAGAGGTCACAAACTATCTGGGGAAACCGGCACGATAGACAATTGCGAGTTCAAGGTTCAACGACTGATTCCTCGTTCACAGTTAAGCTTACGCGGACCTCCGGTCCAACGCGCCGCGCCGAATGCCGCCGCAGTTCCAGCACTCACTGAACTGCCCTTCGATTTGTTCGCCGCACCCACTGCAGCGCCATGATTTCTTCACTGAGTCCAACGGCGCTAAAGCTTTCTTGAGAATCGCTTTGGCTTTGGCGAGCTTCTCCTCATCCACGACCCACAACTCCGGCCAGCATTCTATGGGCGGCAACTGGCCTGCGGCGCTGGATAGGTCAAGGTTTCTCGTAATGCACCTGATACCGAAGGTCGCAAGCACATTTTTTAGGTGGCCGATCATCAGCGGATCTTTGGCCGTATAGATCCTTTTCATCCTATCCGCCCCCCTTAGCCTTGCTGGCCGCGGCGGAGAACCGTTTCGTTTAGCTTGAGCTTCTCACCGAGCCAAAGAGAGCGCTCCAGATGGTCTCCATACCCATCTCCAGTCGATGGATGGACCAGAACAGACAAACCTTCGCGATGGAGCATCAGCCACGGTACAATGTTGCCAAACTCTTGCGGCGTAAATAGCGCCTGATACATCCCCTGCAAATGGGGTCCCACGGGTTCGTCGTGCCAGTTACCGAGCTGGACCTTGAAATTCGCTCCCAATCCCGCCCGCACCCTTTCTGCCGCGGCGCGTGTTTCAGCGTCGTAATAAACGTGTGCGTGATAACCCTTTATTTCGCGATCACTCATAGCGCCTCCGCATGACCTATGGGTTAGTCATATCAAAGACACCGTAAGGAATCCAAACACCGAAGGGCGTTGGCGGCAAATTTAGACTAAATTTTGACTTGGTTGCAGCTACGGATCAGCTGCGAGCGCTACGATGCTCGCTGAAGGCAACGAGCTTTGCTTCTGGCTATTTCGCGGGTTCTGGCATGATTTCGTCGGGGAACAAGTATTCTTCGCCCGCGCTTCCGAAGTTTACCAGGATTAATTGCCGTCCCAAATTTTCCACTGCCCTAACGAAGGTACCTTCTCTGGGTAGTATGACCCCCGTTTTTTGTGACCGAATGGGCTTGATGGTTCTTAATGCATCACCAGTTCTCATGGCCCCTCTACCTCCCGGTGCAGTTCGGCTTATTTCCTTGTCAGGGTATGATCGGTAGCTCGTTTTCTCCCCGTTAGTCGGACTTACTATCTATCTGTTAGACGTAAGCTGAAGCCAAAAGTATGCAAACCGAAGACCAAGACCTTTGTTAGCTCTATCATCCGCACCATTTCCGCGCTGTTCGCACCCCAGTTCTGCAGCGAAACTAGATGAAAACACGCATGTTTTTCGTTCTGCTTCACAGTTATTTCGCGATATTTCCCGCCTTCCCCTCAATCAAACGCAAGGCACTTTGGCCTACGAGTCTGCCCAAAAAAAGGGCGGCAACTTTTGGATTCATGCTGCCACTTAGACAAAACCGTCGGCCCGATTGGTCAAACATGGTCGGCTGTCAAACCATTTGTCAATTCTTAGACTCCCTCGACATCCCTTATCCCTGCGTTTACGATGTTAAGTCAGGGGCCAATGCGCCCTAAACTCGTATGGGTTGCCGATCAATCCGCCCGATTTCCCAAATCGATCGGCAAAGGACACCCGATCGCTGCTATCCAAAAACCTCTCTGTTTGGGGAAAAAGAAAAGAAGAATACCCGAGAGTTCTCTTGGACCGATCAAACGCGCCGCTATTACGAAACCGCAATTGCGTCGCGCGCAAGAATTTTTCTAATTCCACTCGCAAAATACCGAGCTTCGATGCTTCGTCTTAAGCCCCGCAACAGGCTTGCTAACAAGTCGCTATTCGCCACATCTTCAGCAATCCGATTCGCTACTATCTTAGGCCCCGGGAAAAACAACAATGCTACGTGTTGGGTAGAAGGCAGGCAGTAAATTTCATCTCGCATCGGTCCGGGCGGAGAGCACCATTTATTCGACGGTCACCTTATACCAAAACAAACCCCTCGATGTCCAGATTTTTTTTGGATTAATCGCAATGGAAAGTCTTTAAATGATTTTTCGTGTTTCTTGCCGGAGACTTTTTTTGTTTACTTCCCACCATAGATCTTCTCGAAAAACCCTTCGCCGTCGAGTTTCTTTAGCCAGCTGGTATCGACGATGTCCTCGGCCCTGATAGCGGCGGCCTTGGGATTTTGCTCGGCGACATACTTTATGACGATTTTGAATCCTTCTAGAGTGGGATAAGGCTGGCGATCTAGTTCCTCTTGGGCCTCGGTATAAAAGTCTTCTGCGGCCTCGACGTTGGGCAGGCGGATATTCCTCGCTATGATTTCTTTCACCGATTGCTTGTTCTCTTTCTTAAAAATGTATGCGTACGCTTCGACGGTGGCACGGGTAAAACCATCCACAACTTTTGCGTTGGCCGCAGCGTAATCTTTTTTTATTGTGAGTCCGGTAGCCTGGTACGGAATCTTCGCCTGGAGCATATTCAGTAGAGGATAAAACCCCTTGCCCATCATCACCTTGGTCGCCACCCGCTGCAACATGCCCGCGTCGATCGCTTTCGCTTCCAATGCCGCCATTCGGTCAGGATCTACTCCCGTTTGAATCAACGTAATTTTGTCTCGTCTGAGATCCAATCCCAGATGCTCCAGCGCAATCAGCGCGGAAATGTGCGAGGAGCCGCCAAAGCGCGCGGTGCCGATTTTTTTCCCTTTGAGATCCTCCGCCTTGCGCAAGCTCGGCTGAGTTACGACGGTGAATGGCGACGTATTGCTGAGGCCGAGAAAAAATGACAGCCGCTCACCAGAGGCAGCGAGACTCACCAGCGATGCCGGCGCATTGGCGGTAATCTGGAGCTCTCCCGCGGCGAACATTTGCGCGACCAAGGAGCCGCTATTGACCAAGATCAATTGGACATCGAGTCCATGGTTTTCGAAGAATTTTTTGTCCTTCCCGACCCAGAGGGGTGCCATATGCGGCGTCGGTGTAGAAAGGGCAACTCGCACGCGCTGAAGCTTCTGGGCATGTAAGAAAGACGTTGGCAGTAGCGCCAAAACCAATGACGTTGCAAGAAGCGCCTTGATCATAGATTGCGCCAAAGTGGCCCCCTTTACTTCCTCTATGGTATGGGAATTATACTCGACACAAATGGTAGAACAAGTTTTTTCGAAGTTTTTAGGCTGCTGATGGAACTGAGCGTCGCGGCCAACTCCTCAACACTAGATCGGCGAGAAACAGAAACAGCCCGGCACCGGCGAGCGGCCACCAAGTCTCCTGACTTCGGGTCTGTTTTCCGGGAGCTGGCCTGTAAAGGCGCTTGAGTCCCTCTTCGATCTTATCCGGATCGAGCATCTGGCCTCCGGTTTCCTCGGCCAGGCGGCTCAGAAGCGCCATGTTAGGTTTCAGCTCGCGGTATTCCTTGGGATAGGGGGCGATGTAAGGAAGAGTTGCTATGGGCAACGGGGATTCACCCGTCCTTCCGTCAGCATACAGCGTAAGAAAGTGGATCCCGCGTTGGGTGGGAGTGAACTTACCCTCATAGCGACCGGGTGCGATTTGCTGAAAGGTCTGCTCATACGTAGTTTGATTCGGCGCTGCCAGATTCCCTCTAAGATTCAGGTGATTTAAAAAGTTCCCTTCTTTAGAAACAAGGTCGGCGACGACCTTTATCTCTTCGCCATCAGGTTGGAACTCGGTCCGCACCCGCGTATCGAGAATCTTGCGCATGGTGTCCCGCGCTAGTTGGCTCGCCCATTGGGGAAAACTGGGCCAGGCGACCCACTCTTTTCCCCAGCGGCCGCTCAGGTCCGAGGTAAAGGCCATCACGCGTCCGAGGCCATAGCGCCAGGAGATCAACAGCGGGTCTTTCTCCGCTTTCATGAGCAGTTCTGCACGCTGCTTCGGATAGGTGAGCACGTAACCCCGCAGCGTCGGCAAGCGAGCTGAAGGGATACCCTTGAGCGGCCCCACCGGCGCTACAACGCTGGGCGTCACCGGTTTTTCCACCAACAGATCGCGCGAGATGAGCAATGTTTCGGTGGTAAAAATCTGTGGGATGGTCTGTGGATCGAGGGCGACGTAGCCCCTGCCTTTGCCATCTTTCGCGATGTCCGCCATGAGTTGGACATCGGCGTCGCTGCCCACCGATACCGTAGAAACCGTGATGCCGTCTCGGGCCATTCTCGTTGCTAAAGAGTGAAAATCCATTTTGTCGGTGAGCCCGTCGGAGAGTATTAGCACATGTTTGATGGCGGCCTCTTTCTTGGCAATGGCGCGGTACGCCTCAACCAACGCCTTGTACATGTCCGTGCCGCCGTCCGATTCCAGCGCAGCGAGTTTGTCTGAAATCCATTCCCCTTTACCCACGGGCCGAAACGGCAGCGCCCAATCCCAAGCAGCGTCAAAGGCGATAATGCCCACCTGATCCGTCGGATTCATGACGTCCGCTGCGGCGATGGCCGCGGCCTTGGCGAGATCCAGTTTTGTGCTTCCCTCAGGGCCCGCTCCCATGCTCCCCGATTTATCGAGAACAAACAGCAATGCCACGTGGGGCAGATCGAGCCGCGTCGGCGGCCGCATGTCCACCGGGAGAACCCGTTCCAGCGGCGTCCGATAGTAGCCGCCGGCGCCGTAGCTCTGGGAGCCACCGATGACCAGCAAACCGCCGCCCAGATCCCGAACGTATTTTTCGATATTCTCCATCTTGGCGTGCGAGAGTTGAAACGCGGGAACATTATCCAGGACCAGAAGATCAAAAGATGAAAGCTCAGGCAAAGTAAGAGCATGGGCCTCGGGCCTTGATTCTTCCACGGCGTAACCTTGAACTTGCAAGACCCGGGATAAAAAACGTTGGCTTTCCTTTTGGGCGGAGAGCAAAAGAACCCGAGGTGGTCCTTTCACCTCGACAACGCCTTGCAGCCGATTGTTTTCCGCCAGAGTGTCATCTAACGACTCGAGCAGTAGTTCGTAGGTATGGCTGCCCCGATCCTTTAAGCTCTCGCGGAAATTCACTTGATTCGCTCCAGCCTTCAAGGGCATCTCGCGCTCACTTCGTAAGAGACCATCACGCAAAAGCTTGACGCGGGCCGCGGCATCCCGAAAGCTCTCGATCTTTGCTCTGACTTCGAACCCTTCGGCACTGTCCACTTCCCTGGGGAGCGTAAGATCGCTCAAGTAAACTTCATTGCGCCCACGCGAAAGGCTCACGGGCAAGGTCCAGACCTGAGCGCCCTGGGAGCGCAGCAGTGGAATGACGCGGGCAGTTTCACCGCGATTCTCGTTACCATCCGAGATTAACAGAATCTTTTCCTGGCGGCCTTCGCTCATTTGGGCGAGGACCGCCTGGAGTGCCGCCTGAATGTCGGTTTCTTCGCGGTCCAGGCGCGACGCGAAATCCGCCACCGGAAACTCCTGCCGCGGCACGAACTCCCATTCCGGCAACCGGCCAAATAACAACAGTCCGGTGCGCGTCTCGGGATTTTTTATGCGGCTGGCCGCTTCGAGAATGTCACGGGCTTTCTCCCGCCCCTCCTGTCCCACACTGCGCGAAAGATCGACGGCCAGCACCACGTCCAGAGCCTTTGTCGCCGAGAAGATTTTTGGGTTCAGCAGTGCCAAAGCGAGCGCTGCGAACGCACACCCTCGAACGACAATGGGATAAAATGCAACGCCAATTCGAAAAGCGACGAACAGCTCTATCGCAAGCAACGCTAGCACGAGACCAACCAGCACGGGCCAGAGGGAAAATCCGGCTTCGACAGCGGCCCTGCTGTCCTGATCTTTTGCGCTCCTCGCCGACGTTTGCTGGGTCAATTTGGAAGTAATCTGCGATTCATCTTCATCGAGCAGATTGACCGCGAAACGACCTTCTCTGCCAGCGCTCTTGTAGGCATACACACCCGCTTCAAGCGTATCGGTAAAGATGAAAGGGCTGCCCAATACTTTGAATTCCTCTTTCCTGCCCGAAGGGGTCGTCACTTCCACAGCGTTGTCCAGGGGAGATAACGCTAAGGCGTACGGGCTTCCCGCCTGAACGGTTTGCGCGGGAAACTCCAGACGCTGAGGTTGAAACCACTCAAAGACATTGTTGAACAAAATCGGGAAAGCGACCCTCAGTGGCAAATCCGAGGACATAAGATCAAACCCGATGAACAGCAGTCGTAGCTTCCCGCGCTCCCAGGCAAACAGCAGCGGACTCTCCGCAGAGCGAGCCAGAACCACACCCTCCGCGCCCGCCGATACTCGCAGGGATTCCTCCACATGCAGATCGCCGAGACTTAACCCTTCGGTGATGGGATGCTTCGCCGTGGGACCGGCCAATCGGGGAGTTTTGACTTTGCCCTGCAGCTTTAGCGGTAGGTTCGGGGCTACGGTATCAATCAAAACGAAGTTCCCTTGAGTCAAGTGAGGAACGGGGACACGGTCGAAAATAACGGCGTCGTATTGCGCAAACAGCGGAGCTGCATCCTGCTCCCAGCGCGGGGCCGTGGTCACTTGAACCTGTGGGAAAAAGCGGAAAAGGTTGCTCAGAAACATATTTCCGGGACCGACATACAATAGCCGCACCAGGGGCGCATCGTTCAAAGCCAAGTAGGCTTGATTGTCTGTTGGGAAATCGTCGTCAATTTCCAGATGCGCGGCCAACGTGCCAGCAAGAGTTCCTTCTAGGGGATAAATCAGCACCCGCCGGCCATTGGGCTCGATATCGACGAGCTCGTGCACTAGACCTTTTTCTCCCAACGTCAAGGTCAGCGGCACGCGCACCATCTTGGGCGTATAGTTTCTCACATGAACCATGACCTCATAGTGGGATGAGCGCCCAGGTTGACGCCGCACTTCGAAAGCCACGATGCCCACGTTATCTTTCCCGCCATCGACGTTGATGAAACTGAAATGGGTGGCTGGGCGTGCGAAATCCTCAGCCCCTTTGAAGGCCCCGTCGCTGATCAAGACAACCCGATCCGGACTACCTCGTTTGAGAAACGCGTGGGCGAAGAGAATCGCTTCCTTTACGCGCCCGGCGACATCGGTCGCAGTCAAATTACGTCCCAACTCTCGGAGCCGCCCTTTGTCCGAGGTAAAAGGCATGAGCAGGCGCGGTTGAACACCGGCCCCGATCACCATCATTTTCTGACCCGACGGCAAGGAATCGACTAGCGAGAGAAACGCGTTGCGCGCTGCCGTGAACCGCGTGCCCGCTTTTCCCTTGGCTTTCATGCTGGCGCTCAGGTCTATCACCACCACGGTATCGCCCGACCGGGCGCCGAAATGAAGCAGCGATGGGTCCGCGAGCGCCGCGATAAGCAAACACGCCGCCAGAATCTGCAATATCAGCAGTAAATTGTTTCTGAATAACCAGCCCAGGCGCGTGGCCAGCGGCCGTTCCTTCAGCACCCGCTCCCACAGAAAAAGCGTGGTGGTACTGACTTTCAACCCTCTGGGCTTGAGACTATGAAGAAAGAGAATGAGCGGAACGGCTCCCAACCCAAGCAGCAGCGCATATGGTACGCCCCAAAGCATGGCTCACGTGACGCCGCTGACTTGGCGCAGGGCTTGCCGAACGAAATCGTCAAAAGGGACTTGCGTCGTCGTGCGTAGATAATCGATCCGGCGGCCGGCACAAACCGCCTCAATTTCTTTGAAATAGTTGCCAAGTTCTTCTTGGTAGCGACGCACCAGATCCGAATCCAACAAGAGTCGGCGCTCGCGCCTGCTCTCCACATCGTTCAGCGCTACATCCCCCCGTGACTTGGGGTTGACTTCCTGATCGTCCACAACGTGCACCACCAAAAGTTGATGTTTTTTTCTCGCCAGCTCTTCCAGGGCGGCGCGCCAACCGGCAGGATCGAAAAAGTCACTCACGACCACCACCAGTCCAGGGTGGGGAAAAAGATGGGTGAAAGCATGAATGGCCGAGCGCAGATCAGTCGCGCCATTGCACGAGAGTTTGATAAGAAAGTTAAACAGGCTCAGGATCTGCTTGCGTCCCCGGCCTAGAGTCAGCGGCGCATGCAAGACCGAAGAAAACGACGCTCCGCCCACGCGATCCAGATTTTTTAAGCCGATGTATCCCAGGGCCGCGGCGATTTTCTTGGCACAGTCGATCTTGGGCGGCTTGCCTTCGGCCATGGAGCTGCTGGTGTCGACCAGTAGGTAAACGTTCATCTCCTCCTCAGCGGTAAACACTTTCAGCAGCAAGCGGTCAAGGCGCCGGTAAATGTTCCAATCGACATAGCGCAGGTCGTCGCCGCGCTGGTAGGTACGGTAATCGGAAAACTCCAAACTGAAGCCTTTGCGGGACGAAGGGTGCTCGCCCTTGGCGCCCATCCAACTCAGCCGTTTGGCGATCAGGTGCAACCGTTCGAGTTTTCTGAGAAACTCCGCGTCGAAGAAGGTTTCAGGTTTCGGGTTTTGGGTTTCGGGTTGAACAGCCGATCGGTGAACTTCCGCATTGCTCGTGGAGAACGAAGGCTTCCATGAACGCATTCGTAATTTCTCGCTTGTGCGGAGGTTCCCAAAACGCTCTAATGATTTTTTCAAAAACCGGCGCAATCCCAACACAAAACTTTGACCTCGGAACACAAAAGCCATACTTTCCGGCTTATGGAACTTCGGGAACAGCTTCTAACAGTTCTGTCAGAATTTTTTCACTGCCGACTCCTTCGGCGTCGGCTTCCAGATTGAGGATCAAGCGATGGCGCAAGCTCGGCAGCAACATCGCGCGTAGGTCGGCGAAGGAAACGTTCGGTCTACCGGACAGGAGCGCGCGCGCTTTGGCTGCCAGAATCATACTTTGAAGGCCCCGGGGGCTGGATCCGTAGAGGACAAACTTCTTTGCCAACGAGGCGGCGCCGTTGGCACTCTCCGATTGCGGATGGGTGCTGAGAACCAAACGAACCGCGTAATCCTTGACCAGTTCGGCCAGCGGAACCTCGCGCACGCACTGTCTCATTCGCAAAATGCCGCTCGCGTCCAGCACTTCCCGCAGGGTTGCGGGCTGCCCCGCAGTCGTGAGATCCGCGATGCGCGCCAACTCTTCGCGGCTGGGATATTGAAGCAAAAGCTTGAAAAAGAATCGATCTATCTGAGCCTCGGGAAGCGGGTACGTCCCCTCCATCTCGATGGGATTTTGGGTTGCCAGCACCATAAACGGATTTTCTAGACGATGCAGTCTGCCCCCGACGGTTACGCTCTGTTCCTGCATCGCCTCCAGCAGAGCCGATTGAGTCTTGGGGGTGGCGCGATTTATCTCATCGGCTAGCACGATGTGGGCAAAAAGCGGGCCCCGCTGAAAATCAAACACCCTTTTCCCGGATGGATCGTCGGTGAGCACGTTGGTTCCGGTAATATCGGCAGGCATAAGATCCGGGGTAAACTGAACTCGCGAAAAGGTCAGGCTGAGAATTTCGCCGAGACTGCGCACGATCAAAGTCTTGCCTAGCCCCGGCACTCCCTCGAGCAGGCAGTGACCGCCGCACACCAGAGCGATGAAGACCTGTTCGATTAACTCCTCGTGACCGACGATGACCCGCGCCATTTCGGCCTTCAAGGCATCAAAAGCGCGTCGGGCGCTCTGCATCCGTTCTTCGACTTCTGTTACTGCTTCCATTCCTACCTCTTAGTTCCGCCATCGGCCAGCAGCCATAAGCTCAGCAAGGATGGGGCGAAAGGCTTGATCGCCTATCGCTGATGGCCTACCTCTTCCCCTCACCCATCCCCAAAGACATGAAATAGTTTTTGATCGTCTCCTTAAGCGCCTCAGGTACGCGCTCGGTGTTGAGTTCGGCTTCTGCTTGCCGCCGATAGCTCGCAATCACTTCGTCTTGGGACACTTCGCTTTTGCCTGCTAATGGTTTTCCCTTGAAAACCAGGCCGCTGCTCTGACCCTCGTCGAGCATACCCTTCACGTGAGTCTCTGCGCCCCCCTGAAATTCCGGCATGGAGCCATAACCTTCCTTCTTTCCCGACTCCTTCCCGGGTAAATTGCCGCGGCTTTTCTCTTTTTCAGTATCGCCAGGCGCATCTTGTTCTCCCTGGCCGGCCACCCGCGCGTTACTTTCTCCCTTGTCTCCCTGTCCTTGTTTCATGAGCTGGTCCAGGAATTGTTGAGCCTCCAGCAAAGTTCGCCGGTCCAGCTCGCTGGTCGCTTGCTTGTCCAATTTGTCAAGAAAAGATCTCAGTTCGTTCTGTCGAAACCCCTGCCCGAGTTGATTCTCCTGGTCCAATTGCCTCTTGAGTTGCGGCAACATTGCTAAATGGTCGAGCCACTGTTGCTCTAAATCCCGCGCCCCCTTGGCGGCGTCGGGAAAACTCAGCAGATCTCGCGCCGCCTCCAATTCAGCTCTCAGGTCCTTGAGGTTCTGCTGGCTCTCGGTAAGCGAAAGGGACAGTTGCTCAGCTGACGGCTTTCCCAGTGCTTCGAGTTTCTTCGCCAGGCCGGCCAGATCGTTTTTGAACTTTTCGTCGCTGGTTTTCTCGTTGATGCCTCTCTGGGCTGCTTTTTCCAGTTCCCGCCCTGCTTGCAGGCTATCGCTGAGCTTTTCACGCTGCGCTTTTTCCTGAAGTTCACGGGAATATTCTCGCAGCTGGCGCGCTAAAGCCTGCGCTGTTGGGTTCCCAATGTGGCGATCCACTGAAACACCCACTTCGAGCCAAAGCAGCACTAACCATAGCGCAAAAAGCGGTAGAACCAGGTAGTCGCGCCAACTCCATTGCCGTTGGAAAAGTGTCCGGGGCTCCAGCGCGCTTATTCGCTCTGTAGCTTGCCTGATGACCAACGTTTCCGCCGCGCTTGCCTGTCGCCGTCCGAGTATTTCCCATGCTGTAATCGCCCGCTCGTCGAGACCAAGGGCTTTGTCCAGTTCTGCGAGCGCCCGCGCGCTATCTTGCACGCGCCAGCGTTTTTCGAAGATTAGCCATGGCGCCAGGACCAGGAAAATCGCCGGCAGCACCCAAACACGGCCAACAGCCGCCAGCAGTTGAGCATGAAACGGCAGGACCACCAGCGCCCCGATGAGAGAATAACAACAAAGTGCAGTGAAAATTCGCTCTCGCCTCTTGGTCTTTTCCCAACCCAACAGCTGGGCGAATTTTTGCTGCAGGGTCTCCGTTTCCCGGGTCAAAGCGCCACCTGCCTCCTGAGCGCCCAGACATATGCCGCCAGCCCTGTGCCGGCGAGCAAGAAATGAAAGGCAAAATGGACGGACGTCGCGGGCCAAGTCGTGCCCAGAAGCTTTAAAGGCGACAACTCCTGGCGGCCGAGATAGGCCAGCAAAAAAGCCACCGGATTAAGCGGCAAGTACATCAACGCAGAACCAATAACCAGAGCGAAAAAAAAGCACCGGATAAAAACCTGGCGGGTCTCGGAGCGCCTCTCCCACAAAGCGAGCGTCACCAGACCCCAGACTCCATAACTTAACGAGTAGAAGAAAAGCAGCAAAAGCGCTCCTGCCACTCTGCCCGGCGAAGTCCGAGCAATAGCCGCCGCCCAGATCAGGAAAGGGCTGCAGAGAAATATGGAAAAGAAGACATGGAGAGTGAGAAAACCGAGTTGCCCTTGCGCCACCGCACGGACGGATTGGCCCTGCTCTCGGATCCAGCGTTTGATGGATTGAAACCTCCACGGCGCGAATTCCTGATTCGCCACCCGCAGCGTAAAATAAGCGATGAGCAACAATGCCGTCACCGCGCAGACTTTGAACAGACTGGCTGAACCACTCCACATCTGCGAGTCTAAAGAAGGGAGATAGAGGGAAAAAAACTCGATCGGCGCCAGTATGATGAGCGTATAAAAATAGGCGGCGTACCCGTGCCCCTCGCCAAAGAAAACTTGCAAGCTTTCGCGCCATACCGGGTTCGTGTTCACGCGTCCTCCCCGCCCGCCAACGGAAAGATCGTGCGAAATAGCGTATACTGATAACTCCAGATTTTTGGATCGTCTACCCAGACCCTCCGGTTCTCCTCTTTTACCCAGCCCAAGAAGATTACCGCGCCGCTGCTCCACTGGGCAGCTTCCGCATCGCGGGGGAAAAAAGACGAGTGAAACAAGATGTCGCGCGTCTTATCTCTAAAAGTGATGTCGCGCAACCCCCATGGATCGAAACGACCCCCGCTCCCGGTTTCTGGCGGCGTACGCGCCAAGGAAAATTCTTTCTTCCAACGCCCGCCGCGGGGAAGGTCACCCAGAGCATAGCGCTGACCGGCCAGGATTAACCAGCAATCAGTCAGGTCGTTGGCGCTTTGATTGTTGACGTCCATTACGATCTTCTCGCCCTGCTGTTCGAACTCCGCGTGCAGTGGAAAGCGTTCGACAAATCGCGCCTTGAATAGGCGATAATCCCACTCCTTAAACGGCAGCTGGAAGCGGCCCAAGTCGCTGCCATCCTGGTTTATGATTCCCGGTTGTTCGCGCTCGCGCGTACGCGTCGAAACCGGAACCAAATCCAACCACCCCCGTTCCACATGGAGATCGTATTGACGAATCTGTGTGGAAAACAAGGCCACGTTGGTTTGCGCCTCAACGTAGCCGTCGGCGACGTTTTCAAGAACTGTCGAAGCGAGCAGTATGCCGTCGGGGATATTGCCGCCGCGGCTGAAAAAGAGATACCCAGTCAACGCCGCCATCGTTATAAAAGCCGCGAAGTAGAGAAGGAGCGTCCGCGAGGGTAAGCGTCTTTTCTGCCATATCCAGGCAAAAAAGCCGACGCCCGTGAGGTAGGCGAGAAGCGCGCATAGCAGTGAAGCGCTGGGAACGTAAGTCGAAATGAAGGAAGGACTCACGATCAACTGCGAAAACACGGCATCATCCCACTGCGTCCGCGGGGCCACCGCCCCTTCCACGGGGGGTGTCAAAAGGTTTTGGAACAGCTGCGGTAGTCCGTCCCAATGCGAGAGCGGCGGGCGGCCAACGTCAAATGCTACGTACGTGATCTTACCTTTCCCCCGACTCGACTCGACGATCAGGGGAGTTCCCTGAGCCTCGGTCACAACCTTGCCCTCGACTAACGTGGATGTCTGGACCCAGACATCGGTGACGGGCGAACCATGTTCACCGCGACTTAAAGCGGGAAACGTTGCAATGCGCGTCAAACCCGTTACATGTACCGGCAAAAAGCGGCTGAGGTTGGGCTCCCGATAGAGCGCATGGTTGATGCTGCCCAGTATGATCATCCGCCCACCCGAGACAATCCACGTCTCGAGAGCAAAAAGCTGGGAGCGGGATAGCTCGCGCAAGGATTGATCGTAGAGCATCAGATGCGACACCCCCAGTAACGCCCTCGAATCTGCCGGCAGCTCGGCCAGGGATAGCGAAACCAATCGATTTTGGGACGACGATCCGAGAAAAACCGGCGGCGCGGCGTTCCCCTCGCTAAAGAACAGAATCACCGGTGCCGGCGAAAAATTACGTCGCAAGTCAACTTCCCGCGCCGCCCGGGCCATTTCACCGGAGAAAGTAATCGTCAGCGGCCGGCTGATGAAATCCGGGTCGACGGTAAATTCGATGCTCTTTTTCGATTGAGCGGGAAGAAAAATTTCTCTTCGCGAATAGACCGCATAGAGCGGCCCGGCTTTGGACGCTCCGCCCTTCCAAACCCGAACCTCTAGGATTCCCTCTGCTGGCCGTCCGGTGTTGGACAGCTCCACTTCTAACGGAAATGGACGACCCAGCTGAAAAACGCCGTGAAAGCCGACTCGCGGCTCGATGAGAATTTCAGCAGCGCTCAAATATGGAGACAGTAGAAGAGAAAAAAATACGCAATAAAAGCAAAAACTGCGCGCAGCCGCTCGGGCTGAAAGGGACATGATTTCTTTCCAGAAAGGCCCGCCCCACAGGAGAGATAGCGAGAGAGCTAATCAATATACTCGACGCTCAGAATCTCAAACGAACGGACGCCCGTGGGGGTGCGGACCTGAACCTCGTCTCCTTCGCTCTTGCCGATTAACGCCCGGGCAACAGGAGAGCTAATTGAAATCTTTCCGTTCTTTGGCTCCGCCTCATGATCGCCCACGATTTGATATACCACCTTGTCGCCCGTATCACCATCGGCCAACGAAACCGTGGCGCCAAATACAACTTTGTCCCCGGATAATTTGGAAACTTCAATCACCTGCGCCCGGGCGAGCTTATCCTCGATGTCGCGAATCTGAACGTCGAGCAGTGATTGGCGTTCCTTCGCGGCATGGAATTCGGCATTTTCAGAAAGGTCCCCATGACCGCGCGCTTCTTCGATTTCACGGACGTTTTTTGGCCGCTCGACGCTTTTCAAGCGTTTCAACTCCTCCATTAAGAACTGGTATCCCCGGCTTGTCATAGGCACGCGAGAATCCTGAGTTGCCATGTCTTCCACTCCTAAACAAAAGAAAAACCCCTCGAAATTACTTCCGAGAGGCCTTTAGTATTTGTCGTGGTGTCGAAATTTCCTTCAGTTTACCATTCAGCACCGAGAAATCAACTCCTGCTCAGCTTTAACCATAAAGGCACGCGAGGAAACTGAAAGGTTTCAAGCCCGTTTTATCGGGCCGAAGACGTGGCAGGCAACGCCGTGACCGTCCGCAGCGAAATCCAGCGGCGGCTCAGTCTTATCGCAAATGGCCTCGCGATAGGCGCAACGGGGGTGGAAAGCACAGCCCGGGGGAGGATGGACGGCACTCGGCACGTCCCCCTGAAGGATAACGTGCTCCTTCTTTCGGCTGGTGTCAGGCATGGGCACCGAAGCCAGCAATGCTCGCGTATATGGATGTTTGGCATCTTGATAAATCGTCTCGCTCTTGGCGATTTCCACGACTTTGCCGAGGTACATGATGGCGACCCGGTGGCTAATATGCTCGACGACCCGAAGGTCGTGGGAGATAAAAAAATAGGTGAGATGCATCTTCTCCTGCAGTTCCTGCAGTAGGTTGATGATTTGCGCTTGGATTGAGACGTCCAGGGATGAGACCGGCTCGTCGGCGACGATGAATTTGGGATTCACTGCCAAAGCGCGGGCGATGCCGATGCGTTGGCGTTGCCCGCCGCTAAATTCGTGCGGGTAACGGCCATAGTGGTCTTCTCTCAGACCGACTTGGCGGAGCAGTTCCATCACCCGGTCACGCTTGGCTTTGCCTTTGGCAAGCTTGTGGATTTCCAAACCTTCGCCGACAATGTCTCCGACGCGCATGCGCGGATTCAAAGAGGCGTAAGGATCTTGAAAGATGATCTGCATTTGGCGCCGCATCTCACGCAGTTCCCGCTGTGACATAGCAACCAGGTTTTTCCCCTGAAAGACCACCTCGCCACTGGTGGGTTCGATGAGTCTGAGAATCGTCCGTCCGAGAGTCGATTTGCCGCACCCGGATTCGCCGACGATGCCGAGGGTCTCGCCCTCCTCGACAGTCAGATTTACACCGTCCACCGCCTTGACCGTCTCCTTGTTGCGAGAAAAAAGCCCTTCCCCCACCGGGAAGTGCTTTTTCAAATCGTGTATCTCTAACAAACTCATAGTGTTAGTCAGACGTCCGACGTCAGCGACATGATCTTGCTATCAACCATTAACCATTTGCTCCGCGCTCTGACCTCTGACGTCTGACTTCCGGCCTCCAACTTCGCTCATCCAGGGAAATAGCAGGCTGCAGGATGTCCTTGCTCCTTTTCCGCTAACAACGGTTCCGCTTCCGCGCAAATTCCTGCGGCTTTAGGACAGCGATCACGAAACCGGCAGCCGCTAGGCAAATCCAGCGGGCTCGGCACAACCCCTGGGATCGCATCTAGCCGTTTCTTCTTTTTGCCCCCCGTTCCCGGAAGAGAGTTAAGCAAACCCACGGTATAGGGATGCAACGGCCGAGCAAAGATGGCTTCCGCGCTCCCGCGCTCGACAATTTTCCCTGCATACATGATCGCCACTTCATCGGCACGCTCGGCGACTACACCGAGATCGTGGGTGATCAGCAACAGGGCCATGCCCATTTTTTGCTGCAGTTCCTTTATCAACTCCAGGATCTGCGCTTGGATGGTCACGTCTAAAGCGGTCGTCGGCTCGTCTGCGATCAAAAGATTGGGGTTGCAAGACAGAGCCATAGCGATCATCACTCGCTGCCGCATGCCGCCGCTTAGCTGATGCGGATAGGAATCCACGCGCGATTCCGGATCGGCGATCTTAACTAGGCGCAGCATTTCAATGGTTTTGGCGCGCGTCTCTCTCCTACCCAGCCCCTGGTGCAATTGGATCGCCTCCCCGATCTGATTGCCGATAGTAAAAACCGGATTGAGGGAGGTCATGGGCTCCTGGAAGATCATCGAGATTTCGTTGCCGCGGATCTTGCGCATCTCCTCTTTGTTGAGTTTGAGCAGATCCCTGCCTCGATAATAGATCGCGCCGCCGACGATTTGACCAGGCGGCGAGGGTATGAGACGCATAATGGAGAGTGACGTTACGCTCTTGCCGCAGCCGGACTCTCCGACTAAGCCGAGGGTTTTGCCTTCTCCGATCTCAAAGCTCACCCCGTCGACGGAGCGCACTTCCCCTTCCGGAGTGAAAAAAGAAGTTTGTAAATCTTTGACTTGAATTAGATCGGCCATCAATGGGCGTTATCGTTGAGGCAAAAAATCTCATAGGGGCTACACCCTGTCAAGAGACTTGGATTTCGTCCCTCCATTTCCACAAAAGGCGACCACGCCCGTCGCTCCTCGTTTTGGATCATGTTACCATAAGCGACTTGAAGTTCGGGTAGAGCAAACGTCGTCGAGGTTACTATGGGTCGCATAAAGAGTCTCGCGGAAATCAAAGCAGAAGTCCGCGATCACACCGGGAAGAAGAAAATTTTTCGCCGCGCCAGGAAGGAAGATGTTGAATCTGTTTTGGCCAACCTCACGAGCAAAGATCCCGAGCTTTGGGCCGCCGAGTGGTCTCGTGTCGCCCAGCCCTACGAAGACTTGGGAGCGGGGCACGAGCAAGCTGGACAATTCAACGAAGCTCGCGCGGCCTATCTTCAGGCTTACACCTACTATGCCACCGGCCGCTATCCGGTGCCTCACACTCCCGGAAAGATGCGCTGTCTGCGTAAAAGCCTCGAGCTTTATGAAAAAGCCGGCCGCTACTTTGAACCCGCCCTTGAGCGAGTTGAGATTCCCTTCGGTGACAAAATCATTCCGGCGTACCTGCGCTTGCGGCGCGATGGAGACAGGCATCCCATTGTCATCAACTTTGGCGGCATCGATGGTTTCAAAGCCGAGGCTTTCGAGTACGAGGAAGCGATGCATCGAGCGCGGCTCACCACCTGCGCCATTGACATGCCGGGAGTCGGGGAAAGTCCTATCAAGGCGTCGACGACAGCCGAATCTCTTTTCAGCGCCGTCATCGATTATTTGGAGAGACAACCCGAAGTGGATGTCAAACGCATCGCGATGGTAGGGCGCAGCTTCGGCGGCTACTGGGCAGCAAAAATGGCCTTCGTCGAAGCGCAGCGCCTACGGGCGTCCGTAGTCTGGGGCGGCGGCGTCCACTACTTTTTTCAGGAAGAGTGGCTGCGTGAGTCCACTTACGCGGAAAGTTATCTCATGGATCATGACATCGCCCGCTGCATGGTTTTTGGCGTCGCTACCATTGATGAACTGGCGAAAGTATTTCCTGCGATGTCGCTAAAGACACAAGGGTGGCTGGATAAATCCTCCTGTCCCATGCTCGTCGTCAACGGCAAAGAGGATCTCCAAACGCCCATCGACGATCTCTACATTTTGCTTGAATCCGGTAGTCCCAAATCTGCCCGTGTCTTTCCTGGCGGCCATATGGGTCAGACGCCGGAGACCTTGCCCACGATCATCAATTGGTTAAAGGCTGAGCTTCACGGTGTCAACAGCTAATTGTCAGAATTCTTCAGCAACGGCTGGCGACGGGAATCTTCCAGCGGGACATCATGCCTATTACCGAAGATCTCCCCGAGTTCATGCCGGAGCCTGAGTTGAGACGCCGCTTCGGGGGAATCGACGCGCCGGCTTATAAATAAATGATGGCTGAAATCGAGCGGCGCGTCGTCGCCCTTGCCCTTTATCGCTGAAGCCGTAAGCCCATCGCACAGCGGTCCTACTTGACGAACTGGTTCTTGGGAAAATTCGCTGTCGCCATGACCCCGCCGTCCACCACCAGCGGGTGGCCGTAAACAAATGCGGAATCATCGCTCACGAGAAAGAGCGCCGCTTTCGCCTGATCCTCCGCCGTTCCTAAACGCCCCGCAAGATTTTCAAATGTCCGGCTTCCCGTAACATCATCGTCGAATCCGACGGGAGAACCCGATCGATTGGGAACCACACAATTAACCCGAATATTATACGGCGCGAGTTGCACAGCCATGGCTCGCGTCATGTTGATGACGCCAGCTTTGGCCGCAGCATAAGCGATGCCATCGGCCCGTCCGATCATCCCGGAGGTGGAGCCGAAGTTAACGATCTTTCCTCCGCGTCCTTGCTCCGCCATTTGTGCCGCAACATACTTGGTTACCAGGTACGGACCCTTGAGGCTTACCGCGATGACCCTATCAAATTCCTCCTCCGTGCTGTCGAAAATATTCGCGTGATCCGTGATGGCAGCGTTATTGATGAGAATATCGATGCCGCCAAAGCGCGCAGCGACTTTTTTCACCATATCCTGCACATCGCGCGACTGCGAAACATCACACAGCACGAACATCGCTTCCTGACCTAACTGCTTGACTTCATCGACCACCGCTTGCCCTCGGCCTTCGTGCATTTCGATCACGGCAATCTTTGCACCTTCGGACGCGAAAAGCTTAGCGATCGCCTTGCCGATATTTCGTCCTGCTCCGGTAACGACCGCCGCTTGTCCTTTTAGTTTCATGTCCTGGTCCTTTCTGCGCTTTCAGTTTCTGGCGGAGACTATCTAACCGGCGGACGGTGTGTCAACTGAGCGAATGGGCCCGCCTCAATGAAAACCCGAAGGATCTTCGTTTGGGAAATGACAAATAGCCCGGGTGATCGCGTCTGGGACGCGATCACCCGGGCATTAAGTTTTTAGTTCAATTGCCGATTCTATGAATTGGACGCGACTGGAACAAACTAAGCACCGACTTACGGAGCCTTCATGCAAGAAATACTCATCAAGAACCTTATGACGGAAGAAGTCCACTGCGCGTCGCCGGCAGCGAGACTTTCCCAGGTCATCCAAGCAATGAAAGAAAACCGTCACTCCTGCATGGTGATCACGAACGGCAAAACCCCTGTCGGCATCATCACGGAATGGGATATCGTCCATCACTTCGGGGATCTAATCCAAAAAGGTCAAGATGACGATCCCGAAGCTGCGTCGATCATGTCGCGTCAATTGGTGACCGTGGGCGAAAACACCGATTTGTTCCAAGCCCTGGTCATCGCCAGGTCGAACCAAATTCGCCATTTGCCGGTGGTCAACATTCAGAGCCAACTGGTCGGAATCATCACCTATCCGGATCTTGTAGCAGCGCATTTTCGGGTCATCGAGTCGCAGCGGGATCTCCTGGAGCGCGCCGTAGCCCATCGGACGACCGAACTCTTGGAAATCAATAAAAAGTTGCAAGAGCTTTTGTTAGAAGACCCAATGCTTAAGATCGGCAACCGCCGCGCCATGGAAGTCGATCTCGAGCACACTCATGCTTCCGCCCAGCGCTATCAACGACCTTATGCCATCGCCTTGTTGGATGTGGATCACTTCAAACTCTACAATGACTACTACGGCCATGTCGCGGGCGATGAAGTGCTAAAGCAGCTCGCGCTGTTTCTCAAAAGCGTTGTCCGGAAAACAGATCGAGTATATCGTTATGGAGGCGAAGAAATTTTGCTTTTGCTTCCCGAAACCTTACCGGATGGGGCTCTCGCTTTGGGCCAGCGTCTGATTAACGGATTGGCGGAAAAGCGAATCCCCCATGAACTTCATCCTCTTAAAGTCGTCACCTTAAGTGGTGGAATAAGTGGCTTCGATCAGGCGGCTTCCGACGAGCCTTGGTTCGATGTAGTGCAACGAGCAGACTGCGCACTCTTCGGAGCGAAAACGCGCGGTCGTAACCAGATCGCTTCGCTCTACCTTACAGAATCTGTCAGTCGCCCTGAGACGACGGCGCTGGCCCTCTAGCACAGGCTGGCAAGCCTGAACACGCGTCAAAACTGCTCCGAACGCCTTCCGGTTGGGCGCCGGCAGCTCCTCATAAAAAAGGCCGAATTCATGTACGCGAGGCCATGCGACCCGGCATCAAATTCTCAAATCTTCCGGCGGCGTCGCAGTGTAAACATCGAAGGTGTTCAGCGTGCACGCGAGCATGGCGTAATACCCTACGGTGGCCGTGAGCTCGACCATGCCGCGCTCTCCCAAGCGTCCGTATATAGCCTGATAAGTCGTTTCCGTGACGCGGTGGGATCGGAGCATTTCCCGTACAAAGCTGACAATCTGCGCGTCTTCGGAAGAGAAACTCTCCGTGCCTTTCTTTTGATAGACGGCACGGATGGTTTCCATGGGGATGCCGGCTTTCTGGCCGTGAGCGACGTGCGCCGCCCACTCGTGCTTGCAATCGAGCTCCCGCGCTGCCACCAGTGCCGTAAACTCGACCAATTTGTGATCCAAGCCCGATTCGAAGCGTACGTAGCTTCCCAGATGAGCGGTTCGCTGCGCCAGCTCCGGACTGTGCAATAGCGCCAGCCACGGTCCGCCTACGGCGCCGCGGCTCGCCGCAATGGCATCATAAACATGCTGGTCTTGGGGTGCCAGATCATCTTTCTTATCGATCGTCGCGATTCGTGCCATGTCATCCTCCGTCCTTTACTGCTCTAGTTTTTCGGTCTGGCCGCAGCGGTCTGCAGTCGGCGGCCGTTTTCACAAAAGCTTTTCCTTCAACCACCGGGTGACGATCTGCTGCACTTCGTCATTCGCCTGGCCCGGTTTGCGTCCCATGTGGCCTGCTCCCTCTATGATGCGAAGATCTTTCGGACTGCCATGCTCCGCCAGCAAGTACAGATCGCTGATGGGATGTTGATCGTCATCTTTGCCATTGATGCAAAGCAGTGGCGCGCAGGGTTGATCGATCAGACCTTGCGTCACTAGAGAAAGAGCCGGTGCAATCTTCAAGACT
>Ga0126371_10001272_pt1 | contig 21257 bp, 21 predicted proteins | sample PanSoiMetaPlot_4_FD_110145 | JGI IMG/M metagenome (GOLD analysis project Ga0126371, IMG submission 110145) | Tropical forest soil microbial communities from Panama - MetaG Plot_4 | ecosystem: Environmental > Terrestrial > Soil > Tropical forest > Bulk soil | place: Panama | collected 2016-02-17 | reverse complement strand
GGGTGCGCTTTGAGATGCCGCAGCATGGCCAGCCCCGCAGCGACCGCCAGCGGATTGCCGGACAAGGTCCCGGCCTGATAAATCGGACCTGCCGGCGCGACGCGGCTCATAATGTCCCTGCGGCCTCCATAGGCGCCAACCGGCAGGCCGCCACCGATCACCTTGCCGAGGGTGGTTAGGTCGGGCCGAATGCCAAAGCGCTGCTGCGCACCGCCGAAAGCCACACGGAATCCGGTCATAACCTCATCGAAGATGAGGAGCGCGCCGTGTCGGGTGGTGACATCGCGCAACGCTTCTAGGTACCCGGGACGTGGCGGCACGCAACCCATGTTGCCCACCACGGGCTCGACGATGATGCCGGCAATCCGCGGGCCGTGCGCTCGAAAGGCCTCTTCCACGGCTTCTACCGAGTTGAACGGCAGGGCGATAGTTGTGTCGCAAAAGCTCTTCGGCACTCCCTGCGTGTCGGCGATCCCCAGCGTCGCGACACCCGAACCAGCTTTCACCAAGAGCGAATCCACGTGGCCGTGATAGCAGCCGTCGAATTTGACGATAAGGTCGCGCCCGGTGAAACCGCGCGCGACGCGAATGGCGGACATGGTGGCTTCGGTGCCCGAATTGACCAGGCGCACCATTTCGATGGAAGGCACGGCGTCGCAGATGGCGGCGGCCAACTCCACTTCCTGTTCGGTCGGAGCGCCAAAGCTGGTGCCTATCGTGAGCGCCTTCTCCAGGGCGGCCAGGATCGCCGGATGGCGGTGGCCCAGCAGCAGGGGCCCCCATGAACCGACGTAATCGATGTACTCGTTGCCGTCGACATCGAAGATGTGGGAGCCTTCTCCCCGCGCGATGAACGGCGGACTGCCCCCCACGCTGCGGTATGCGCGCACCGGCGAATTGACGCCCCCGGGAATCAGTTCTTGCGCGCGGCGAAAGAGTCCTTCGGATTGAGAATGTTTCACGGTGTTTCAGCCGGCTTTGCGCGGCACGAGGCGGCGGAAGCCCAGGCTCATGGCCATCTCGTAGAGGCTGCCGTTCAGGTTCTTCAACAAGCGGCGGCGCAGGTCGAGATACGGCTGCCGGCCGGCAAACAGATCCTGCATGATCGCGCAGAAGCGCGGGCTGCGGCGCGTGAACTGCACCATACGCGCCGGCACCGAAGCCCACAAGAACTTGCCCAGAAATACACGGCGAGCCAGGCGCGAGCCGAACTCGAGGTCGGCCGCAAAATCGCGGCGCAGCAAACGGCGATAGAGGTTCATTTTTTCCGCGATGCCGCTGACTTCGGCCAGCAGCGAGCGGACGGCCAGATCGGCGGAACGAATGGCATAATAGAGCCCTTCGCCAGTGATCGGATCCACCAGACCCGCGGCGTCCCCCACCGCCAGCCATCCTTCGCCGGTGACGCGGTTTTCGCGCCACGAAGACGTGTCCAGCGACGGCAGCATGTGGCTGTAGAACGAGCCTTGCTTCCACGCAATCTCGCGCTCCGTCATGAAGCGCTCGAGGCGCTGCCGCAGGGAACTGGCCGGCTCGCCCTTGCCGCAGATCCCAACCGAAAGGTGGCCGCAGCGCGGGAAGATCCAGATGTAGCCCTCCAGGTGCGGCAGAAACTGGATATCGATTTTCCCCTGCTCCCCCGGCACGTAGTAGCCGAGCGCCGACATGGTATCGGCCACGCCGAACTGAGTACCTACGTCGCGCAGCGGATTGCGCGCGCCCGTCGCTACAATGCAGAAATCGGCGTCGGCACAGCCTGTCTTCGTACGCACACGCCAGCCCGAACCCTGCCGGTTCATCTCGAGCACGCGAGTCTTTTCAAGTTGAGCGCCGGCACGTTCGGCGCGTTCGAGCAGGAGACGGTTGAGATCGAAACGGGAATAAATAAGGAGGGGATCGTCGAGTTTGAGGCTGACTGCGCCGGCGTGTGGCGCGGCGAGCACAGTCTCAGAAACCATCCGCTTGGGGGTCGGGTTATCGAGCAAGAACGGATATTCGCTGTACGCCTTGTAGGTCAGGCCGCCGCCGCAGGGCTTTTCCCACGCCAGCTTCTCGTCAAAGAGCACAACGTGTAGGCCCGCGGAGGCGAGCCGCTCGGCGGCAAATGCGCCGGCCGGGCCCCCGCCCAAAATAGCGACTCGTTTCACTTCTTGCCGCCGATGGGCGGAAGATCCTCGGGCGAAGGGAGGCGGGAACCACCGCCGGCGCCCACGCCTGTATGCGGATTGCCTCCGGGCTCCGGAAGCGCTCCAGCCCCATGTGGATTGGCGGCGCCCGGCGGGACCGACCCAGAGTGACCCGAATCCTGCCGCCCGACCACCGCCCACTTGTTGCCCTGTTGTTCCAACTGATAGCGCATGGTCATCCCTTGCGCCCCGCTCACTCCCTTAGGAGCGAATGTGACGGTCGCATCGGCCTTATTACCGTTGAACTGGACGGCACTGACCTCCACGTCCATCGAGGAAATATTGAGATCGCGGCGGCCCGAGAGGTAGTCCAACACACCTTGGCGCACGGCGTCTTTACTCTGGCCGCCGCGGTTGCAGGCGGCACAAGACAGCAGAACCAGCAGGACCGGAATCATTCGCACATACCGATTATAACCACCTGCCCTGCGGCCGTACGTTGTCTGGCGTTAGCCCTCAACTGCTACACTCAAAGCAAATGGCTACTGAAAAAGAGGCGAAGCCCTCCCCTCCCCCCGTGAACAAATGGGCGCCGGTACTCGCATTGGGATGGCTCATTCCGGGTGGAGGCCACCTGTTCCTCAAACGGACAGGCCGCGGTGTGCTGTTACTCGTGGCCGTCACCGGGATGTTTGCCTGCGGGTTGATGATGCGCGGCGCCATGTTCCAGCCTCAGAGCGGCGACCTGCTCACCACCATCATTAACACCGGCGGCTTCATCGGGGATATCGCCTCCGGCCTGCTTTATTTTCTGAGCGTCTGGTTAGGATACAACCAACCCGATGTGCCAGGCCATGTGCATGACTATGGCACCAAATTCCTGGTGGCTGCCGGTCTGCTCAATATCCTGGCCCTCACCGACGCGTGGGAAATTGTGGCCGGAAGGAAGGATTGATGCCCAAAATGAACCTCACGCATTTCGAGGCAGCGTTCCTGTTTTCCCTGTTCACGTCGGTTGTGATGGGCGTGGTGACGAAACGCAATGACCGGGACCGCCTGCACTATGGCGTCTACGTGTTCGTTTGCTTTTTCGTCGCCTTGTTCGGTTTGGGCTGGCTGATGTATTTCGGCCACGGCTAGGCGCCACGCGTTACTGAATCAGGTCCGTGGATCGGGAAAGCACGATCCCTCCAGCGCCGCAGCGCCGCATCGTCAGTGTGCCTGTGGAATCAATCATCCACGTCGCCGCTGGCGCATAGAAATCAACCTCAATCCCTTCTGTTGTGGCGTTGATCTCCACATCACGATGAATCAAATAATCCTGCTGTTCCAGAAAACGGCCGCTCGGGCCTACCATGATTCTCAAGATGTACAGACGGTCCTCTACCTGCTCGATCCGAATGGCGACGGGAGCTGCTGCTGAAGGCTTTACGCTACGAGAATCGGTTCCCCAGATGCCCGAGATCTCCGCTCCGAAACAGAGTGTGTAGAACGAAAGGAACAGGATCAGGGTTCTCACCTGCATCGCTCCTGCAAAGAATTCTCTCATTGAAGATAATCAGAGTCAATAATACAAAATCCTGAGTTGAGAGCCGCCGGAAGAGTGGCACTCAGTCGATTACGTTTTTCTTGCGGAACCAGTCGAGGAGTAGATCGCGCAGAAGGCCGCCATCACCAGGAAACTCGAGGCCGTTAGTCTGGAGCTGTTCCTCCGCGCCCTGGTTGGCGGCGGTGAAATCGGTCACAGCCAACGTATATTCGTGGTCGGGGTCCACCTTACGTGAGCCCACGACCGCCGCCGGCAGCACGCTGCCCTTGAATTTGCCGAACACGACGCGGTTGTCGAACGGCATGATGTTCCAGATATTCCGGACCAGCAACTGGCCTTTGGGAACGATATCGCGGACGCCGCCTAAGTTGATAAAAGCGAAGTCCGCGCCGGTCTCCTCACGCATGGCTTGCTCGATCAGGCGCTTGACTTCCGGCTTGTCCAATTTCCGCTTGGACGTACCCAGCGGCTGATCCACGCGCTTGGTGACTTCGCTTTCCCAGCGCTTCACCTCGGTCGCGACGTCCGGGGCGGGCTGAATGCGTCGCTCGTCCACTGGGATGCGCTTCCAGGACCAGCTCACGGGCGCCTTCTTCTCGGTGTCGACTTTCAGTTCCAGGCGGCCAAGCTCTACGCCATAGCCTTTCACGCGCACCAGAATCCGTCCGCCCCGCACCAATTCATGTTCCAGGCCGGTATGAATGTGACCGGTGACCAGCACCGGGATCTCAGACGCAAGGCTGAGCATCTGGTTCTCCTCGGCCCCATTGATGTGGCCGAGCAAAACGATCAGATCGGTCTGGCCGCGCAACTCGACGGCGTACCGGCGCGCGGTTTCGATCAGGGGCGCGGTGTGCCACTCTCCCATCAGCTTCGGAGTGCTCAGCGTGCGCAACTCTTCCGTCATGGCGCCGATCACGGCGACCCGTAGCCCATTGACGTTTAGAATTACGTAGGGTTTGGGCGTAAACAGCTGACCTTGGGCGCCCACCATGTTGGCGCTGACGATCGGGTACTTGGATGTCTGCATAAACTTGCGGGTCTGCAGCCATCCGTAATCGAAGTCGTGGTTGCCAAGCGTGGCGGCGTCGATGCCGAACAGATTGGCGATCTCAAAGACGGGCTCTCCCTGAAAAATCGTCGAGACGGGACTTCCTTGTGCCAGATCGCCTGCATTCAGCAGAATGCAATCGGAGCAGTGCTCCCGTTCGCGGTGGATCACAGCGGCAAGTGCGGCGAACCCGCCGCGCCCGTTTTCGAGCGCGGTAAGACGCGCGTGCAGGTCGTTGGTGTGAAGAATGGTGAGCGACCGGATCTCCGCGCCCAGCTGCGCGGCCACCAGGAGTCCCAGCGCCAGGCGGCGCCCGGTCCGCTTCCACATACCTCTTGATTGTAACGTGACGCACACTTGGCGCCGGTGCGATGATGGTGTGTTCGGATGTCCGCAGCTGACAAACAGGAGTGGCTGGCGGCAGCTCGTGCCGCGATCGAAATTGAATCTAAGTCGCTGGCGCAGGCGGCCTGCCGGCTGGACGGAGAACTGATCCGCGCGGTCGACCTGATCCTGGCGCACCCGGGCAAAGTGGTGATCACCGGCATCGGCAAATCCGGCCACATTGCGCGGAAAATGGTGGCGACGCTGTGCAGCACCGGCACGGCATCTGTGTATCTACATCCCGCGGAAGCGGTCCATGGGGACCTGGGAATCTACACACCGGGAGACCCGACCGTGCTGATCTCGCGTGACGGCACTTCCGCAGAATTGCTGGCCCTGGTGCCTGTCCTGCGCGAGTTTCGCTCGCCCCTGATCGGGATTTTGGGGAAAAAGCCGTCGCCCCTGGCAGCCGAACTGGACGTTCTGCTCGATGCATCGGTCGAGCGGGAGGCCGATCCAAATAACTTGGCGCCGACTGCTAGCGCCGCCACTGCCATGGCCGTTGGAGACGCGCTGGCCATTGCTTTGATGCGCGCGCGCAACTTCACGCCGGAGGAGTTCGGGCGCTTCCATCCCGGCGGGCAGATCGGGCGCAATCTGCGCCTGAGCGTGCGCGAAGCGATGCATGGGTTCAGCGAGGTCGCGGTCGTCGGCCCCGCGGCCACGCTCAAGGAAGTGATTCTTGCCATGACCAAACGCCCGTGGGGGGCGGCCTGTGTGGTTTCCCAAACCGGTCTGCTCGAAGGATTGATTACCGACGGGGATTTACGGCGGGCCCTTACCACTCACGACGATATCCGCGGACTTAACGCTGAAGGCGTCATGACGCGCTCGCCGGTTTCCATCGACCCGGAAGCCACTCTCGCCGAAGCCCTCGAGAAGATGGAGCGCCGCGCCTCGCAGATCTCGGTGCTGCCGGTGGTGAATGCAGCGGGCCGGGCGCTCGGCTTGTTGCGGCTGCACGATATCTACCTTGGCGCGCGGTGAAGGTTACTGCGGGGACCCGCCCCGATTGCGGCGCATGCCCATGCCGCGCATTTGCTCCGTTACCTTGAAGTCGCCCGGAACCACAAACAACGTCGAGGGCGGTTCAACGCGGCTCAGACTGTTGAGCTGAAACACCCGATCGCCAGAACGCGGATCGCTGCGCTTGGAGAGAACCGTCAATTGCAAATCCGGGGAGTACCAGGTTTCCGACACAATCTGAATCGGCTGCGCGTTGCCTATCTGGCCGGCGGGAATAGTGACGGTGGTGCGCGTTCCGTCTGCCGGCACGCCGGAAATTAACTGGCGGCCTAAGGACTCGGTTTTCGTGCTGGCTGGATCGGCCGGCTGACGCCGCGGGCGGTTGGATGGCGGCATACCCGGCGGCGGTCCCGGTAGGGCCATTTTCGTGGCCGTGTGATTGGTCAAATCGACAGCGTAGCTGATACCGGCCACGGGGTCATCGATGAACGCGAGTGCCGGGATGGTGCTGCCCGGGGCGGCTGAACTGAGGGCGGTAAGAGCCGGCTCACGCCGCGTCCGTCCCTGGCTGTCCCGGTAAATGTGCGTGGTCGTGGTCTGGTGGATCTTGTTGCCATCGGGAAGCGAACGGTTAATCTCGGTGACTGCCTCGGCCGAATAGGGCGCGCCGGTGATTATCGCACCAGGTCGGCCGGCTTCGGCTCCGAGGAAACGCAGCGCCGCCTCGGGATCCCCCGCTCGGGGACCCATACCCTGTCCGCGAGGACCCGGGCCTTGTGCCGTTAACTCCGCAACGACAATGAATGACAGCAAAATGCTTTTTTTCAACATGTTAAAACTCCAAATTAATGCTCTTATTGCATAATGCGAATGCCTTCCAGCATGCCATCTGCCCCCAAGGCCACTTCGGCCTCGACTCTGGCGGAACCACCCAATGCGACGGGGAGCCCGAGAGCGACCAACGCCGCCCGAGGCACCTCCACACGCACCAAGTCGGCATCCTCTTCCGGAACGGCGGCGAAATCCCCGGAGTCATAGGGCAACGGAATAAAACTGGACTCAGAATCGCCTAAGTCCGCCATGGCCTGAATGGGCACTGCTGGTCCAGTTGGTTTTACGGGACGACTTACGATCCAAGAGACCGATACAAGAACCACAGCCGCGGCCGCAGCCCAAGCACCCCAATAGCGGCGCGCCCGCTCCGGGCGCCCTCCAGCCTGGAGGCGAAACGCCTTCAGAAGCCGTTGCTCGACTCTCGGCGGCGCCTCGCAAGTTCTTGCGTCCCGAGAGATCCGGCTCAAGCCAGCCGCCACAGCACGCTGTCGCTCAAGCAGGATGGCGCACGACGGACACTCTCGCGCATGACCAGGCAATTCGCCGCCATTGGCCAGTTCGGGCATTTCGTTCCAGAACTCATGACAGGTCATATGAGACTCCTCGCCGGTTTCAGGGCGCGGACAGACGGCGCCTCGCGCTTCTGGGTCAATTTTTCAAGCAGCAGAACCCGCGCGCGGTGCAACCGCGACCGAATCGTGCCCACCGGGCAGTCGAGCGCCACGGCCGCGGAAGCGTAATCCATCTCCTCCAGGTCGCAGAGGACGACCACCTCGCGATACCTCTTGGGCAATGTCAACACGGCCGCCCGCAACTGCTCGATCCCTTCGCGACGCATCAGGTCGACCATCGGATTCACGATATCCGTTAAGGCCAGTACCGCTATGTCCTGGCGCTCATCCAGCTCCACAACGGTTCGGCTGCGATTCAAATGCCGGAGGGTCAGTTTTCGGGCGATGCCGAAAAGATATCCGGACACGGAGCCGCGGCTTGGATCGTAACCGGAGTCGGCTCTGATCAAGGCCAGGAAGACGTCTTGCGTCACGTCTTCGGCGCTGCTCGCCGAGCCCGTCATGTGATAGGCAAAACGGTAGATAGCTCCCTGATGTCGGCGATACAGGGCGAGGAACGCCTCCTCATTGCCCTCCCGGCTGTGAGCTAGCAGTTCTTCATCGGCATGGGATATCTCATCCACGATGTCTATTGATACATTCCTATTATTAACCCGGAGAGTTCCACAAGATCACAACCTGTCGGGCATTTCCCCGGGGTTACTATCTTCAGCGGTAGTTCTAATTTAGTACTTTACCATTAGTACTATTTGGCCTATAGTCGAGTCTGATGCTTGGAGCAGAGATGGCGCCAGACAACACGGGGGAAGAGGTCAAGGCACTGCGGGAACGGGTCGCTCAGCTCGAGAACGAACTCGTTCTGCAAAAGCTCGATGGCCGGCGCAGCGGAGACGATCGCTTTCGATTCCTCGTCGACAGCGCCCCAGTCATGATCTGGGTTTCGGGAACCGACGCCCTCGGCAACTACTTCAACAAGACCTGGCTGGAATTTCGCGGCCGGACGATCGAGCAGGAACTGGGTAACGGATGGGCGGAAGGCCTTCATCCGGACGACCGCGACCTGTGCATCGAGACGTACTTGAAATCGTTCAGCGCCCGGCAGCCGTTTCGCATGGAATACCGGCTCCAGCGCCACGACGGCGAATACCGCTGGGTCGAAGATACGGGCGTGCCCCGATACGAAGAAGATGGAACTTTCGCTGGGTTCATGGGTTCCGCGATCGATGTTTCGGCGCGGAAACGCAATGTTTTTACGCCGGATGACGAAGCCGTACGCATGGTTTTCGCGCTGACGGAACGCGAGCGGCAGGTGCTGGTGCTGATCGCAGAGGGAAAATCCACCAAGGAAGCCGCGGCGCAACTCGGCATTAGCTACAAGACGGCCGACTCCCACCGCAGCCGCATCTTGGAAAAACTCGGCGTTCATGAGACCGCCAGCATGGTCCGGTATGCGATCCGCTCCGGACTGATCGCGCCGTAAGACTCCCCGGTTTGTAAATCACTTTCAGCCCCGCGATTGCGGAAACTTCCGTTGCTAAAATTGAAGTTTCCGCTTATGCGTTCGCGTACTGCGACCCGTCTTGACCCCGCGCCCGCGCCGGCCCAGCCAGTCCGGGCGACGCCTCCGTGGGTTCGGCCCCTCATTCTGGGATTGACCGCGTTATATTTGCTTTGCCGGTTTTCGGGCGAAGCCGGGGATTCCGACATGTGGTGGCATCTGGCGGCGGGCAAGTATATTTTGCAGAACCACCGGTTGCCGGTACCGGATCCCTTCTCCTACACGACAGACTTGGGGACGCCCGCTTATCCGGGTGAGCTGACCACGCGACATTTCAACCTCACTCATGAATGGGGAATGGAAGTGGTTTATTACCTCGTGCAATCCACCACGGGTTTTGCCGGGCTGGTGTTGTTCCGGACCCTTCTCTTGTCCCTGTTCTGCGGGATAACCGGATGGCTCGCGGCGCGCCGTTCGGGAAGCTTCTATAGGGGTGTGGCCACCGCATTCATTGCGTCGCTGATCGCAAACCAATATGCTTCGGATCGCGCCTACCTGGCGACTTTCGTCCTGGTGACGCTTACGGTGGCGGCTTTTGAGACGCGCCGCGGCCTATGGCTGCTCCCGCCCGCGTTTCTGATCTGGGCGAACTGTCACGGCGGCTATATCATGGGCTGGGCAATTGTCGGAGCCTATTCGGCCGAAGCCCTGTATCTACACCTTCGCGGAAAGCCGCTCGCGGACGAACGCAAGATCTGGACGGTGAGCGTTCTCTCGATTCTGGTGACGTTCTGGAACCCAAATGCCTGGAACGCCATCCAGGTAATGCGGCATTACCGCGACAGCCCGCTACAAATCTCCATCTACGAATGGAATTACCCGGCGTGGTGGCCCCTCGACCGTTTTGGCATCCTGATGGTGGCCAGCATCGCGGTGTTGGTTTGGGCGCGGAAACGCGTCCGTGTGGCCGATTGGCTCCTGTTTGCAGCCCTCGGGAGTGCGGCCGCCATGGCGCTCCGCAATGTCATCTTCATCGGCTTCATCGGCCCGATCATATTAGCCACGTATCTGCCGGCCTGGAAGCGCCGCGTGCCGGTCTTTCTCGAATACGCAGCGGGCGCCGCTCTTCTCTATCCAATCATCACGGCTTTCACCAGCGGCGCTGCGTTCCAGCTGCGCGCCAGCCAGTGGAGGTACCCGGGCGGCGCCGCCGATTTCCTGATTGCCCACGGCGTTACCGGCCATATCTTCAATACGTATGAGCAAGGCGGGTACCTGATGTGGCGGCTTTGGCCGAAAATCCAAGTCTTCATTGATGGCCGTGCCTTGAATGAGTCCGTCTATTACGATTACACGCACATCAACTACAATGCCGACTACCAGGGGGGTAAGACACGCGAACAACTGCTTGACCAATATGGAGTCAAAGCCATCGTCATGAATGGCTTCGATTTTGGCGGAGAAATCCAACTACTCGCCGCGGCGCTTGCCGATCCCAGTCAGAAGGAATGGAAACTTGTGTTTCGCGATCAAAAGGAGTTGGTCTACATGCGCGAGCCGCCACCCGGCGTCCCGGTGTTGCCGTCGCTGGACGCACTCATCAGTCTCGAATTTCAGTGCGGACACAATATTCAAAATGGATTAAATTCGAAGTGCGCGCGCTCGCTGGGTCTCATGTTCTATCGCATCGGTGACGCAGGGCGGGCGCGCAAGTGGCTAACGACGTACCTCGACATCGATAACGGCGACGTCATTACCCGGCGGGCTTTGCAGCGTCTCACCGCGGCGGGACATTGAATCACGCAAAGCCGCGGCCATAGCGAACCGGTGCGGGGATCGGGACACCGAGCGCCTGTGCGGCGTGTAGCGGGAAATAAGGATCGCGCAAAAACTCGCGGGCGAGGAGCACAAGATCGGCGCTTCCCGAATGGATCACGTCATTGGCCTGAACCGGCGCCGTGATTAAGCCCACGGCCGCGGTACGCAGGCCCGTTTCGCGGCGGATTCGCTGGGCGAACGGGACCTGGTAGCCAGGGGACAAAGGGATACGAGCCTGCGGCGACGCCCCTCCCGAGGAGCAGTCGATCAGGTCAACGCCGATGGGCTTCAAGCGTCGCGACAATTCGACGGAATCATCGATTGCCCAGCCACCCTCTATCCAATCGGTTGCCGAGATGCGGACGAATAGCGGCAGGTTCGCAGGCCACTCAGCCCGCACGGCCCCGGCAACCTCCAGCAGGAGACGAATACGGTTCTCAAACGATCCGCCGTATTCGTCGCGCCGCAGATTGCTTAGTGGCGAAAGAAACTGATGCAACAGGTAGCCGTGCGCCGAGTGGATTTCGACGACTTGAAAGCCGGCGCGCAACGCCCGCCGGGCCGCGGTGGCGAAGGCCTGGATAATCTCTCGAATCCCGGAAAGAGAGAGTTCGGCGGGCGGCGGATCTTCCGGACGGAACGGAACCGGGCTGGGCGCCACGGCCTGCCAGCCGCCTTCCTTCGGCGGAATCGCGCTGCCGCCTTCCCAGGGCCTCCGTGTGCTGGCTTTGCGGCCCGCATGGGCCAATTGGATCCCCGCGACCGCACTATGGCTCGTGACGAAATCGGCGATGCGCGCCAGTGGCGCAATATGCTCATCCTTGTAAATTCCCATATCAAACGGGGAAATGAGCCCGCGGTGCTCCACGCCCGTAGCCTCGACGACCACCAGGCCGGCGCCGCCCACTGCGCGACTGCCGAGGTGGACCAGGTGCCAGTCGGTCGCAAATCCGTCTTCGCAGGCATACTGGCACATCGGCGAGACGCCGATGCGGTTGCGAAACGTCACGTCACGAATTGTTAGAGGTGTGAACAGCTCCGGGGTTGCGGGGGCGATGTCAGTTGCGGCCATAAAGCACCGCAGTATAACATCCAGCCCTACTTGGTTACCTTGCTCTCCAACTCCGCCCAGCGGGTGTACAGGTCTTCCACCAGCCGCTGCGCGTTCTCCATGTTCTCGTAGGCGTCGCCTACCCGCTCTGGGTCGTACGCGGCGTCCTGCAGCTCCCGTTGGCGGGCCGCCAGTTCGGTTTCCGCCGCAAGAATCTTTTCTTCCATGGCGTCCCATTCACGCTGCTCCAGGTAAGAGAGCTTTCGCCTGGGACTCGTCTCGGCCGGTGGCGCTCGAAGCGGCTCTTTGCCGACCACTTTCTCCGCCGGCGGTTCTTCGCGCGACGCCTCCCATTGCTCGTAGTCGGCGAAGACGGCGCCTGCGCTGCCGTCCAGACCGACCACGGTAGTAGAGACGCGATCCAACAGGTAGCGGTCGTGTGTCACCAGGACCAGCGCACCGGGAAACTCGAGCAAGCTTTCTTCGAGAACTTCCAACGTCGGGATGTCGAGGTCGTTGGTCGGCTCATCGAGTAAGAGGACGTCCGCGGTCTGCAACATGAGCCGCGCGATCATGACACGGGCACGCTCGCCGCCGGAAAGGCGCGCCACGGGCAGCTCCAATTGCTCCTCGCGGAAGAGAAAACGCTTGGCCCATCCGGCGACATGAATCGGCCGGTCACGATATATGACCATGTCGCCTTCGGGGCATAACGTGCGGCGCAAGCTGATGTCGAGATTTAGGTGCGCGCCCCGGTCCTGCGCGAAACTCACGATCTGCAAGGCATCGGCGCGCCGGACGGAGCCTTCATCGGGGGTCAGCGTTCCTTCCAGCAGCCGAAGGAGCGTCGTTTTCCCGCTGCCGTTGGCTCCCACCAGGCCGATACGCACGCCCGGCGCCAGGACCAGATTCAAATTGCGAAACAGATACCGGCCCTCGAACGATTTTCCAATGCCCTGTGCTTCGATCAGGCGCTTGGTTTTGCGGTCCGAGCCGGTGAAATCGATGACCGCCGTAGCGGTTCGGCTACGCGTCGTAGCATCAGCCAGTTGTTCGATCAACCGTCCGGCTTCGTCAATGCGCGCCCGCGATTTGCCGGTCCGCGCCTTCGGCCCGCGGCGGAGCCATTCCACTTCGCGCCTCACTTTGGTCGCCAGCGATTCCCTCTGCTTGGCCTGCGCTTCCTGAAATTCTTCGCGTCGCTCGAGAAACTCGCTGTAATTCCCGTTCACCTGAAATTTCCCATCGGGGTACGAGCGGTGAATCTCCACCATCTGCGTCGCGATGTTCTCCAGAAAATAACGGTCGTGGGTCACGATCAGGCAGGCGTTCACGCCGCCCACCGCCTTTTCCAGCCAGACGATTCCTTCCAGGTCCAGGTGGTTGGTCGGTTCATCGAGTAGCAGCAGATCCGGCGCAGTAATCAGCGCTGCCGCAATCGCGAGGCGCTTTTTCCAGCCGCCGGATAAGGCCGCGGCCGGAGTTTCCGCGCTCTCGAAGCCGGCGCGGCTGAGCATCATTTGGACGCGGGTCGCCGTTTCGGTTTCGTCCAGCGGCAGGCCTTGCGATGCGGTGTGCAAAACAGAATCGACCGTATCGTGCGGCTCGAACAGCGAATCCTGCGGAACATACGCCAGGCGGGCCTGCTTGCGCAGCGCGCGCGAGCCGCCATCCGGCGCTTCATTGCCCGCCAGGATTTCTAGCAGTGTCGTCTTACCGCTGCCGTTCGGACCGATCAACCCGATCCGGTCTCCGTCCGAAACGCTGAGCGAAAGGCTTTCGAAGAGCACACGCGCGCCGAAGGACTTGCGAAGATCGGAGACACCGAGCAGAACGGCCATGTCCTTTCAGGATGCCATCCCGGGCGCCGTACGCGGGAATCCGTCAGATTCGCTGTGCTCCTGCTGGTTCGCGTACGAGCATATCCATCTGACGCCGCATCTGCTCCCGGGAAAGGTACACGCGCTGCCCATGTCCGGGCAGCACCCATTCGAACGAGTACCGCTCCAGGAGAGCCAGAGACTCTGTTTGCTGCCGCCAGGAGTGCCAGCAGTAATCGCGCGAGGCGTGCAGGCGCTCTTCGTCACGATCCCACGAGAGGTGATCGCCGGTGAATAGAAACTCATCGCGATACAACAGCACGCAGTGGCCGCGCGTGTGACCGGGCGTGGGAATCGCCAGAAAACCAGGAATCAGCTCGATCGCGTCAAAGCTTTCGAGTACCCGCTCGGCCTCCGGTTGCGCCGGCAACTCCAAGCGGTGAATGATCCGCGTCGCGCCGAAGCGCGCCGCCCACTTGTCCGCATCGGCTACGTCATCGCGATGGGTCAGGAAAATGTAGCGGATCCCGCCCCGATCCGAGAAACGGCGGGCCAGCGGCTCCACATATCGCGGCGAATCGATGAGCCAGTTTCCCGACGGGTGCTCCACGAAGTAACTGTTGCCGCCGTACGATTTCGGCGAATTGAAGCCGCAGTAAAAGACGCCGGGTGCCAGTTGCAGCGGAAACTCGGCCGCGGCACGGACCGCGCCTTGCTTGTCCGAAGTGCCGATGGAGCCGGCCGGACACGCGACCAGCGCCCGGAGCGCCGCCTGCTCTTCAGCGTCATTCCGAGGCTGACAGCGCACATAGGAGTAATCGCCTTGATCGGCGAACGTGGCCGGAGCCAGTTGGCGGCATGTGTCGCAATCGATGCAGGTCGAATCGACAAAGAACTCTCCGTCGGGATTTTTCAGCACGCGCAGCCGTCGATCGGCCATATATTCAGGATCGCACACGCCAAATTTCGCGATTTTGGCGGATCTTTTTCCGCCCAACGGCGTATAGGTGAATATGATGCGACTACCGGCGGTCCTTCCAGCCTTGCTCGCTGCTGTTGCCTTCGGCCAGCCTCCGGTGCGTCCGGAATTCGAAGTGGCTTCCATCCGCGCCTCGGCCGCACCGGCGGCTGGGCGTGCCGACGTCGGACTCCATGTCGACGGAGCACAGGTCAGGTTTACCTATCTTTCGCTTCGGGACTACCTCCAGTCGGCCTACGCAGTGAAGGACATGCAAATCGTCGGACCGGAATGGCTGGCTTCCGCGCGCTTCGATATTGCCGCGAAAGTGCCGCCAGGGGCCGCTAAGCAGATTCCCGAGATGCTGCAAGTCCTCCTCGCCGACCGGTTCCAGGTGAAGGTGCATCGCGACACCCGCGAGTTTCCCGTCTATGGCCTGGTCGTCGCCCGGAACGGGCTCCTGATGCAGGAGGCCCCCGGGGGTGATACCGGCGACCAGCCAGGCTCGGTGAATGTCACCGCCACCGGAACCCAGGGAGGAGTGAGCGTCAACCTGGGAAAAGGGGCTTCGTTCACGTTCGGCAATAACCGGTTCGAAGGCAAGAAGCTGACTATGGCCAATATCGCCGAAACCTTCACCCGCTTTTTGGACCGGCCGGTGATCGACATGACTGGCCTCTCGGGACGGTACGATTTCACACTCGAAGTCTCACCCGAAGATTACCGGGCCATGATGGTGCGGTCTGCCCTCAACGCCGGCGTGTCGCTCCCTCCCGAAGCCTTGCGGGCGTTGGACGGCTCTTCGGGCGATTCGGTCATGAATGCAGCCGAGAAACTGGGATTGAAACTCGATCCGCGCAAGACGAAGGTGGACGTGATCGTAGTCGATAGCGCATCTAAGACCCCGACCGAGAATTGAGTAGCATAAAGCTCCGCTTTGTGCTCGCCGCAAGGCAGAGCCTTACGCTGAACGCATCTCTTAGCCGCGCCCGTAAGGGCGCGGGCACGTGATTGATGCGAACGAATTCTCTGCGACAGTCCACTAACCTTGCGCGAGATAGACAAACCGCGCGACGAACAACGCCGTCAGGATATAGACCAGCCAGTTCACTTCGCGAAACTTGCCGCGCGCCAGTTTCAGCACTGTATAGGCGGTAAAGCCGAAGGCCAGGCCGTTGGCGATACTGAACGTGAGAGGGATGGCGAACATCGTCAGAAAAGCGGGAATGGCGATCTCCGCGTCCTGCCAGTCGATCTCGCGCACCACCGTCATCATGAGACTTCCCACCACAATGAGAGCCGGCGCGGTGGCGGCATCCGGAATGGCGCCAACCAGCGGCGCCACAAAAAGAGCTGCCACGAAGAGCAGCCCCGTCACGATCGCGGTCACACCGCTGCGGCCGCCGGCCGCCACACCGGCCGCGCTCTCGATGTAACTCACCACGGTAGAGGTCCCGGTGAAAGATCCGACAATCGTGGCCGTGGCGTCCGAGAGCAGAATCCGGTTGACGCGCGGTATCTGGTGCGCATGGTCGAACAGCCCGGCTTTCTTCCCGACCGCCAACAGAGTGCCGATATTGTCAAACAGATCGATGAACAGGAAAACGAATACGATTTCCAGGAATCCGAGCCGCAGCGTGGAGCGCACATCCAGCTTGCCGGCCGTAGCCGAAAGATCGCCGAGGACGTAGGTGTGCGGCGACCACTGCGCGACACCGATCACCAGGCCGATGATCGTCGTCGTCAAAATGCCGATCACCATGGCGGCGCGGACGCGCCACGCCAGGAGCGTACCGATCAACAGCAGCCCGAAAATAGCCAGTGCCGTCGATGGCGCCCGCAGATTGCCTAGCGTGACCGTGGTCGACGCGCTCGGGACGATGATGCCCGAGTTGCGGAAGCCGATCAGCGCGATGAACAGGCCCACTCCCGCGGCCACAGCCGAGTACAGTTCGAATGGAATGGCGGAGATGATCAGCTGCCGCACGCCAAGCAGGGTCAGCACGAAAAAGGCAATGCCGGAAACTAAGACCGCGCCGAGGGCTGCCTGCCAGGGGACGCCCATTCCTTTCACCACCACATACGTGAAGTACGCGTTGAGACCCATTCCGGGAGCCAGGGCGATTGGGTATTTCGCGAATGCCCCCATGAGCAGGCTTCCGGCTGCGGCCGATATACAGGTGGCCGCCGTCACCGCCGCCAGCGGCATTCCCGTCTGATGCAGAATGGATGGGTTCACGAAGACGATGTAGGCCATCGTCATAAAAGTGGTGAAACCCGCCAGGATCTCTGTCCGCCAGTTGGTTTCCAGTGCCTTGAACTCGAAGTATTGCTCGATGCTTTGGCGGATCGACATGGCCGCGGTTCAATCCTTCCAAAACAGCTCGGCATCGGAGCGGCGGACGTAGTTCGCGTCCAGTGCGGCCGGATCCTGCGCCTGGCCGGCTAGAAAACAGTCGCAGGCGATGCGGGCAATCGCGCCGGCCAGCACGCGCGGCGCCACGGTGCGTCGAGCCGTCTCGAACCGAGTACCCGCGAAAACCGCACAGAACGGAGTGAAATCAGTCGAGATGAACTCGATCTCGGCTTCCGGCAGAGTCTCGAGCCAGGCCGGGAGCTGCACAACTGTTTCCGGCGCGGCCGGCATGCCGTGTGCGTCGTACAGAGCCGCGTACACCTCGCCGCGCCGGGCGTCCAACAAGGCTGCCCGCAAGGGAGCCGTTCCAAACGGGGCGAGCGCCCGCAGATTGGAGACCCCGACCGCCGGTTTTCCCAGGGCTTCGGCCAATCCCTTCACGCAGGCCAAGCCCACGCGCACGCCGGTAAACGAGCCCGGGCCGGAAGCGGACGCGAAGCAATCGATCGCTTCCAAAGCGACGCCGTGCCGTTTCAAAAGCTGATCCAAATGGCCGTAAATGACGTGGGCAAATCCCCCCGGCGCCTCCAGTGAAACCTCTTCGTCGACCTCTTGGCCGTGCGCCAGCGCCAGGCTGCCGCACTCATGCGTGGTGTCGATGGCCAGCAGGAGAGGCTTCACCGCGTGAGCTGATACGCCTTATCGAGGGCGTAGACCTTCCCGTTCGCATTCATGCCGTAGAGTCGCACGCTGATCACGCAAGGATAGTTCTTGGCCACACCGGAGGGAACCTCCAGCGAACCCTTGGCGCCGGTGCCCAGCACGCGGTAACCTTGGCCATCTGCGGGAACTTCCCCCGTCCAGAGATACAGCATGGAACGCGTGGCCCGCGTTTCGCGTTTGATCTTGGCCGCATACTGCGCTGGTTTTCCTACCGCCAGGTCCCCGGCTGGTTGATCGATTGCAAACGGCACTTTGTCGGTGTTTTGGTCGATTTCCTGCAACGCAATCTCGCGCGACTCGAACTTGTACGACTTATTCATGCTCTCCACGCGGCCTTCTCGAACCACGTGCAGCAGCCAATCGTGCGACCTGTCGGGCGGCTCGCCGGTGAAATGATCGCCCTTGAACTTCTGCCGCGTGACCGCGCCGTCGATCGGATTGATCCACAGCACGTCATAGCCGTGCTTTTCGACGATCAGCTCCACCGGCCCCGGCTTTTCCACGTACATGAGGTACTCGACATCCTCGAGCGCCACCGCACGGCCGCCATCCACGTCGAAATACGGCTCCAGTTCCCAATGGCGCGTGTCCGAAAGCACGTCGAACCAGACGGACATCAGTTTCGCGCCCGGCGCATTCACGTACTGCGCCCCGGAACCGGTATTGGAGTATGTCACGTACTGGCCGTCCATCGTGGCATTCCATAGGTGGTGACGGAACGTGGTGGCGTCCACGTCGTTGGGGCCGGTCTTCCCGGCCCCGCTGTCTTCGCGGCCGAATTCGAGATTGACGAACGGTACCGGATAGAGCTGGTGCTCGATGGCGCCCACATTGTCGTCGGCGGTGCCGTAACTGGCGAAATCCATCCAATGGTCTTCCAACAGCGGAGCCGAGGTGACGCGCGCGCCGCTGGTCCGCGGATGCTGGTAGGGATCCGCCTCTTTCAGCCAGCCGCCGACGTCTTTCATCACTGCGCGGCCATCGAGAACGCCCTCATACGTCTCCACACCTTGCCACGTGACATTCATCGCGGCGTAGTGGCCTACCAGATAGCGCACGAACCGGCGGCGTTCTTCCCAATTCGGGAACAACTGCGTGAGCTGCGCCGGGTCCGCCGCGAGAACCAGATCCGCGACCATGCCTTTTTGGTTGATATACCGCACGCGCTCATCGAGGCGGCGGAAACGGGCCAGGTCCGGGTCGGTCGGGCCGCCATATCCGGCATTCGTGCCGGCGCCCAGCAGAAGCCCGCGCAGATGCGTAAACTTCTGCGCGGCGCGCGCATCCACCACCGCCCGAAAGGCGGCATCATCCAAATCGGCAAAGTTCCGCTCCGTCGCGCCCATCCACAGGTGCGGCAGGTTTCGCTCCGTATACGCGAAATGGTGAACGTTGGCGACGCGCACGAATCCCGGAGCCTCCGAAGCCGCCGCCGTGAACGTTCCCATCTTGCCGTCCAACGACGCCACGTTGCTGCTGAGCCGGTAATCCCAATCGCCCGCCTCAGTCGGCGCGAAACGGATCACCAGGCGTCTACCGCCATCCCAAAATGCCGGCTGGGAATACGTGCGGTGGCGGGGTGAGCGGAATTCGCCCTTGAGGTCAACGTTGACATAGGGATTGGGATGGGCTGCGGCGTCCTGGTCGCTGAGCTCGAAGACTATTTCGCAAGGGGAATAGGCAGGGGTGTTCGCGCACGGAGTCTGAGCCCGGAGAAGTCGAGGTGTGCCGAAAAATGCGGTAGCAGCCAAAGCGAACAGAACCGAAAGCTCTCTGCTCATAGACTTAGTGTAGCTGGTACTAGGGCGAATCCTGGGCCACAGGTATAGCAAACGCATGGGCTTAGAACTGTCACTGGTACGCCCCGTACACACAAAAGCTAGCACATGCAGATAGAATTGACTTTGCAAGACGCCGAGGTCGCAACCGGACAAAATCGCATGGCTGTGATTTACATTTTCATGTACCTGCAAGTGCTCGACCTGCTGACCACCCTGGTGGGATTCCGCTTGGGGGCGACGGAAGCCAGCCCGTTCATTCGAGTGCTGATGCATTTCGGGCCGGCCATGGGAGTGATCCTATCGAAGTTGTTCGCGTTGACTCTGGCGGGCGTCTGTGTGTTCCTCAAGAAGGATCACGTGGTCCGCTGGATCACTTATTGGTATGGCGTGCTGGTGGTCTGGAATCTGGTCGTAATGCTCGGCCTGTCTTGGCCTCACTAGAACTCATCTCATAAATCGACGCGTCTCGATTTCCGAGATGTGCAGCCTACCGATATTCCGCATGAACGCTGCGGTTCCGCTGGCCCGGCACACTCAACTCTTCGGATGCGCGTCGAGAGCCGCGCGGGCTCCTTCCGCAAGCGGTACGTCGGTGGCAATCGATCCTGGGAAATACAGGTAACACGGACGCCACGAGAGTATCGGTCCTGGGCGTTCGGTTCCGCGTGTCTCATCACTTCCCGACCATGTGCTCGGCGTCCTTGTTGTTTTCGTTGCAGATGAATTCCAGAATTTCGTCTCCGGCCGTGAGGGACGCAGTCTTCTTCGTCCTCCATGGCTTCCGATAAGCCCCGGGATCATCGACCACGATTTCCATCTCGAGGTGTCCCAGGTCGGGCCGGCGAATGCGTTGGATTGAGTGCAGCGCTTGCGTGTGTGGATGCCCACTAAAATCGATCCACCCTTTGTCCTGGAACCCGACTGAATCGAGCACCAGGGTGTCTCCCTCCCATTTGCCAATGGTGTGTCCAAGCCATGACGGTCCGAAATCCTTCGGATGATCGCGTCCGTCTAGGAACCCTTGCCGAAACCCAGGAACATCGTAGTCAAGGATCATCACCAGCATTACTGGAGACTGAACAAGACGGAAATAACCCGCTCCAAGCAACGGTATCGGAAAGGCCGGTAGACAACGTGACAACGGATGGTCCTTGGCATTGTTGCCCATACGCTCCTCAGTCAGATCTGCGGCCCACGGAAGCATGTCGAGCTCGGGGATCTCCGCAGGCACACCCAGCCAAATGCCGGAGAGGTCCGGCTTGCCATCCGGGGTGCGTGGCGCAGGGCCTTTAGGCGGTGGGGGGCGGTTGATATAGAGAGCGTAGATGGTTTCGGGATCTTCGCCCAGAGTGCGTAGCTGGAGACCATCTTCGAGTCGAGGGTCAATTCGGAGCGTCTCTCCCCCACGAATTTCGATGTCGGATTTCGTATACGATTTCATTCCAGGGACGTTTACTGAGAGCCGGTAAATTCCGGGCGCAGGAACACTCAAGGTGTATTCTCCGTGAGCGTCACTAATGGCATTGAGCACGCCCGTCGGGGCCGAATTCTTAAGTTGCACAAAGGCTCCGGCGAACGGTGCACCTTCCGGATCTGTCACCGTGCCGGTGATCGTCTGTCCCGGGGTGCTAGTCTGCGCGGCTACGATCGTGGCCGGCAGCAGAGAGCAGAAGACGGCGTTGGCCCAGTTCATACGAAACAACTACCTCAAAAAACATATCCCACCAGATCGGTCAAAAGTTACGATGCCCTGAAACACTTTCAGCGAAT